>Ga0115842_100109_pt3 | contig 20457 bp, 28 predicted proteins | sample InSIn2SAF170_2_FD_83856 | JGI IMG/M metagenome (GOLD analysis project Ga0115842, IMG submission 83856)
CGCCTTGCCGGTGCAGACTTTTGCGAAGAGCGGAGCGGGTGTTTTTGCAGTGACAGGCCGGTAAGTCCCCCACCGAACTCCCCTCCGCCTGCCGTTCGTAGATAACAGGCCGCAAGCTGCCAGGGCTATCACCAGGATGGTCACGTCGCCGCCGAACGGGAAATGGCGACCAGAGTTCGACCGCCCGTTTGCAAATGGTTTGCTGATTGAACCGGCGGTGAATTTTGAAGCATCGGATAGACGGCCAGTGCCCTATTCACATAAGGCGCATGGCAAGACCGACCGCTAATCTCGGTCAGCACGGTTGAGTGTAGGCGAGATCGTCGCAGACGTGTCCTCTGCAGAAATATATTAGCCGGACTCCATTAATACAGGCTCCGATTTGGCACCTTTTGCCGTCAGTGCTATCGCCCGCACAATCAACGATCCGAGGATCGCGATCTCGCCTGTGAGTCCGGCCCAGCAACTCCTTCGGAAAGTCTCTGTCCTTGCGGGCCGCAATTTCCTCGGCAGACGCGCGCGTCAGACCGAGATTTTCAGCCTCCTCGATACTTTGTGGAACTAAGGGATCACTCATGGCGCACTCCTATCATCGTTGCTGGCTGCGGATGGCGTTGGCGGTCGCCTGCCCGAACACGGCGGCGGCGTGAATGCTTTCTCCTTCGTCGCTCAGTCGAACTATGGCTCGTTGCCTGTAGCGGGACGGCCGTTCAAGTGGTGCAATCGTGATAGTGGCTGTATGTGTTTTTGTGCGAGAGACGTTAAGGAAGGGACTCCCGGTACCGTAGGTTACATTTACGAACTCGTAGGTTGGTGTGACACTTGCGCCGCGAACGACTACAAAACTAACCTTCCAACTGAAGACGCTGAACGGCATTCTTGCTACACCTGGCGCTCCGGCTAAATCTGCCTTGTTGTTGATGAAATCGCCGATCTTGAGATTGCTTTTGATAAGATTGGTGTCTTCCGGCGTGCATGTTTCTTTGCTTTGAGCCAACAGTTCAGCAAAGGCGTAGGTAAATTCAACAGTCTCGTCGCGTGTCGCATTAGACGAGAGGTCAAGCCCTCCCCCAATTGCGAACTTGTTTGTTCCGAACATTCGGGTGAAGGAGGCCCCGGGAGCTAGGCTTCCCTTTTCGTCTGCTACGATGTTGAGGTTTATCTTCGCTCCCCAGTCAATGAGCCAATCAACATTTGTACCGCCAACCTTATCCCGCTGCGCCTTGATAGCACTACGGACCCCCTCCCTCAACTCGCACTGGATCTGGCCAATAATACGCCGTTCATTATGCCGCTGTTGTTCCGGTTTTTCATAGAATTCATTCATGTCCGGAACAACGGTCCCGCAGGCACTCAAGAGCAGGCAGTTGGTAAACAATGACACTTTAGAAAGTGCTCTCATGAAAGTCCCCCCACCGAGTGATTGTCGATCCTGCGGAGCGTAGAGACAACGGAATTTTAATTTCCGAAACCAAACTCATCGCGGAAGTGGAAGATGTGTAACAGTTGTCTGGTAGCGGCAGTAAGTCGGCGTACCTCGCCCCTAGTTCCTGGCCATGCGCTACGTTGACGATTGCCTTGGCAGCCAAGAAACGATGACTAAGAAGATCGCGGGTCCAGAGATGGCAAGGATGACCAGAACCCAGGGTTCGTAAAACTCGCAGTAGGACATGCTATTCTGACCGTCGTAGATGAAGAAGGAGCACTTATGGAAAGGGACGTGCTTCATCAAATGCTCCGAGATGCTCGACGCCCAATACACATGCTCCACCGTCTCAGAGGTCCGAGACAGAAACTTGCGAACAAAATGAACCTGAGCGGCGACGTTGAACAGCGTCAGAATCCCAAGAAGGCCGATGATAATGGCTCTTGCTTGATCGCTGTCTAAGTCCTCAATCTTAGGAAGAACAGGGATGCGGCTAAGTTGGCTTGAAGGAGCTGGTGACGTCTTCACGTGAAGGATGATCAAGATTGCGCAAGCGAAAGTCATCAGAAAGTTGAGTAAAATACCAGTAGAAGCGACAGCGTAAGTACTAGGTGTGCTGCTGAAGTCCGGCGCCAGTGGCAAGGAAAAACCAAACTGTTGCGTTCTTGACCATACGTTAAAACTCACCGCCGCGTTCCACGCTGCGATTCCCCAAAAGAGGGTGCCAATCAGACGCAGAGAGCTCCGCGGCGCGGCCTGAGAGAGTCTCGTTCCATTGTCGCTTTCCATGATAGGTAAGCCCTCCTGCTGAGAAAACGATCTGCTAACTAGCTACCTGTCGTGATCAACATCAACGCAGATTGGCACGCGGCCGGAGGAAATCACTTCGTTCTGTGCCTACCTTGGACACCTGTTTGAAGCGTCGCCACAGACGCCCCCGAACGACGAGTTCGCGTCCATTGGATGTCGTGAGGGTCAGAGGTGCGACAGGTTTTTTCATAGCAACAGTGAGCTTCAAGCGGGTCCCACTGTAGCGAAGGGCTAGGGCGCGGGTAGCCGACGGTCACAGCACGTTGTGAGCGCGCCTACGAACGGTCAGGTACGATGGTTGACTCGCCGTAAGAATCGACTCCTTGAGCACGATAGTGTAGATGAAGACAAGTGCACTCAACAAAAAGCTGTCACTTAATCATGTAGATATAGGCTGAAGATATCCCGTACTTGCGCGCCATCTCGGCGACCGGCACCCCACGCTTGCGCTCGGCTTTCAGCATCTTCTGAAATGAGACGAGCTCCCTGCCAGACCGCCGAACTCTTTTCTGTTTATTGCGAATGTTCCTCCCTTCGGGAAGCTTCTTGGCACGCTCGCCGGTTTCGCCAGCCGAGGCCAGCAGCGACTCAGCGATTGTAATAAGCTTTCTGAGTTGCGCTGTATCGTGTGATGATAGTGACATTGCGGCCTCCATTGTGGTTTGGAGCAGAAAAAAGCCCTGCTTTCGTATACATGTGGTGAACGTACATAGATAGATGGTCCGTACTGTGCCAGCCGTTTGCGACAAACGCCATGGAGCCGAACACCGATCCGCGGAGTCTATCGACTGAAAAAATATAGCAGCTCGTGAATGGGCCGAATATTAGGGGGCTGCAAGGACGCGAATCTAAATAGCTTGCGCCGCGAGCTTTATATATGGTCAAGTTACAAATCACTGTGTCGACAGCCAGAGTGCGAAAAATGACCCAGACGGGCGGTTCCGAAAAGGAAGCAGCAAATTCCATTCCTCTCCCGTTAGAAAGAGCGATTTTCGTTCGATTTTGGCTGTGGCTCGGGATTGTCTCAGCGGTCGCGATGGCTCTAGCAGGTGGGGCAATAACTTCAGGAGCCCTTTGGATCAATACCTACTTGGCGCAAGTCACGAGGGACGCCAATGACGCCGCCAAAGTAGCTGCCAATTCTGCGGTAGCCGCAGCCGTCGAAGACCGCATTTCGACCATTGCAGCTCGAGTTGACGAGGCGGTAAAGCGTGCATCCGAATTGCACAGTCAAAGCTTCAGCCTTGCGGCAGAGATGGGTCGTTCAACTGGTGCGTCGTCCGAGCATCTTAGAATAATTCGTGCGAACTTAGATGAGTCCAACGCGATCCTAAATTCATTGAGAACTGCGGCTTCGATCACTTTAGCGCGTCCGGGTGGCGTGTTGAATCAAGGGGAGATTGCCACTTCTTTGTCTCAGAGCACCGACTTCGCTCGCCTTGTCGCACTGGGCTTTGGAGGCTTGCTACAGGGGTCGGTGCTTGCCTTTGATGTTCCTTCGTGCCCCGACGGATGGCAGCCATTCACCGAAGCTAATGGTCGATTCATTATCGGGAGCGGTGACAGCGAACGGACACGACGGTCTTTCCGGTCAAATGGGGGTCAAGAAGGAATAATGCTGACAATCGAACATCTACCAGCCCACACTCACGAAACGCTCGTAGGCGTATTAGATAAGACATCGCCTTTCGGTCAGTCCATCAATGCAAACTCCGCGGCTATTCACGGGGTGCGTCAGGCACCTGCATTTTTGTCCAATACTGGACCAGCAGGCCGAGCAACGCCTACTACGGTTCCCCTGATGCCTCCATTCTTTGCCTTAACATACTGCAAGAAGAGCTGATCATGCATCGTGCGGCAGTGAGCGGTGCTGTCAAGTCAGCCCCAAAGTTTGAGACGAGTGCCGGATACCCTAGCTAAGGACCGTAAGCCTGCGGGCGCCGCCTAAGCCGCAGCGTCGGCGGTCTCAAAAGTGGGCGCCAAATAATGGCGATATAATACACTAATACGAGCACGGTTGGGTTGTTGTCTTTTCGCCGCAGAGGCAAACGCTGCTAGCCTTCTGATCCCTCAGACGAGTGTACTTCGGAATGTACACTGAAGCGACGTTCTTTATGTGATAGCGCGAGGTTGCGCCGGGTATGAAAGACAAGGGGGTGCCTTGTACGTCCTGGGACCCTAGTCCGGCGGATGTCGCTTTCCGATAGCCCCCATTCTCGATGCTTGGCTTTAAGCCAGCCCGCTAGAAGCAGATCAGACATTCACACCCTACATTGAGCCGGGTGGTAGACCGCCGATAGCGCATTTGTAAATGACTGGCTCTTCCCTCAACGCTTGCCCTTCGGCATGATGGTGCCAGCGTCGTCTGTGGCTTCGATCACGGTCATCTGACCCATTAGGCCGCCGGTATCGACCTTGCGGTTCGACTGATAGACAAACTGAAAGCGGACCGTGCAGACGCTTTTCGCGGATTTAGAAATCGTGTCGCAATTGCTTTCAATCTTGGTTCGCTCGGCCTCCGGCTGCAGTGAGCTGAAGTCCACACGCGCGCCGCCACCAACGCACCGGAACTCGTCTTTATCCGCGTAAAAACAAGACATAGTAGTCTCAACCGTCTTGCCGACCCACTTTGATGTTTGTGCGGATAGGTCCTGCGCTTTCAACCGAACCACGGTGTCGCTGCGCGCGCCTGAAGCGAGCACCGCCGTAAACGCGCCACCAATCAGGAATAACTTTAAAGCCGTGTGCATCGCTATTAGCTCCCTCGTAGAGAGGCAGACTGTATATGAACATACGTAGGTAGCGATCAAATCGCAGCACTAAGGTTAAAGACCGTCGAAACGCAGTTGCTGGACCGTCAGTTTTGTGCACAGCATATCTGGAATGCGTGGCATATCCGGTTCGGCCAATGGAATGACAAAAGCGGCAAGCGCAAATGCACGCTCCGTGATCGCTGCAAACCCCTCCGCCAGTCTTTGCGCAGTGCGGCGAAGGCGCCTGCCCACGCTCCTCTTTTGTCGAGGCAAGCGTCGATCTCCTATTCACCTACCGTCCGCCCGAACATTGTGGGTACTCGAAGGCCCATTTCCGCTTCAGCAGTTCGTTGCTTACGTGAAGCTCAGAGGATTCGCAGACCGCTACAATCCGTCCATACCTAAAAGTATTATTTCCGTGCACCCGACATATTCACAGCGTTCGATGCGAAGTGTAGGCTTCTAAAGGCGGCGAGCAGCAGTGGTATCGCTGACGCCCGCGTCGCTGCAATGTGGAGCGTCTCGCTGGGCATCCCATCAGCCCTCAAGTGGAAACCACCTCTGCCATGTTCCGCTCTAACCAGGCTAGTAAAAATGGTTTTCCAATCTTCCCTGCACCCACGCCCTCGCTTATGGCTGATCTTATTTCAAGGGGTGTGAAGTACAAATCTGCAACTGGCGTTGAATGTTCTTCATCAAAAATTGCCATCGCCAGTAGTGTATTAGGTATATGCTTGAACAATTCGTTCTTAGGCGCGCTGAATTCCTGCACAAGTCGCTTGAACGACAACTTTATAGTCACCTCAGGCATAAATGAATAACTTTCATCTCCATCGGCGAGAAACGAAGCCTGAAGTATTCTTATTGAAAAGAAAAGATCGACTAAATCATGTTCTCCTAACTGCCGAGAAACTTTCTGCATCATTGTAACCTGTTCAATACAAAGCTCAATTTCCCCGGCCAGATCGTCAGCGTGCTTTCTCGATTGAGTCGGAGATTGCCTCTTCGCGTTCAATAAGAAGGTCTTAGATAGCATTCGTTCTGCAATAAAGTATCTGACACAGTCTAGACCTTTTTCATGCGCAAGCCTATGCGTCAGATTCTCGACCAAACCCCACAAAAACGTGCTTAAGGTCGCCTTATTTTCCTCATTGCATTCAACGTGTCTAATGTTCCAATTCCACTTCGTCTCGTTCTCCGCCAAAAATGGGATACACATCAGGTGGTACAAAGCGTGGAGCTTGTTGACCTCCGAGGGAAACAAATCATCTAAGTAACGTCTATTTGTCGCTTCTCGATCGAAGCGAATGTTTAGATTTTGGATGATCAAGCTTTTCTCTTCGAGCTCCAGCTCCAATGAGCGAACTGAGCGTTTCGTCGCTCTCAGTCTTCTAAGGGTTCGGTACAGCCACGATAATGCCAATTAGCGTAATTCCTAGAACGCTGACAATGCCAGAGAACGCTATGAAGATGGGACTTCCAACAATCTGCTCTATGAGCTTGAAGCTTTCAAACAATTTGCTTCCCCAGTCTGCGTGCAAGCTGCTTGGCAAAAGTGGCTGTCCAAGAAGAGCAGTCGTATCTCAAGGTACCTAAAAGACCAGACTTAGGCCAGCAAAAGGTCTATTGCTTTTCATGCGCCGGTTTAAGCTGCGGTACGGCGTTCCGGTGCCAAGAAGGCTGATCCTCGCGGCCATGAGGGATTAGTAGAACCCGTCTTCGCTAAGTCGCGGCGCGGAGAAATACGGCGATCAGGAATTCCCAAGGCCCCATCACGAAAGGATAAGGCGTTCAAATTGAGGAAGGCGCCCGCCCGTCGTTTTCAAAGGCTAGAGAAAAAGGGATGCACCACCTCGCCGCGTTGTCGTATTGTGTGTGCGATCACGCAAAGTGGGGATAAAGCATGAGCTACCGAGATAGGGGCGGGTTTCCGCATGATCCAGATTCAATAGCCTTAGAAGTCCGCCGCAGAGCGTTGATGTTGGAATATGGGGTTTGCTGGAACACGGCCCGCTTTCTGGTCAATGCGTTACGTGCCCGTCAGGAGTGGCAGGAAGACCCCTCGCGGCTCAAATTCTACAGGCTGGTGCGACGTTGGATTGTGCGGCTTCGCAGGCGGCAGCGGACGCGGAAAATTTACACCGCGAAGGCACAGGCGACCCGAGAGCAGGGCGACCGGATTGAGCCAAATACACCTATGGACTGCTATGCCATCGCCGCTTGTGAAGTTTTGTCCGTAGCCTATGAGCGGATCGCGGACGGCGATTGCCGCGAGCTGGAACTTTTTACTGCCGAGAGGCGACAGGCGCGTCTTGCCGAGCTGTACGGCGTGAGACCGTGACCGGCCCCGAGCCGAACGAGGATTTTACGGCGTGGTTTGCCGCCGCCTTCTTCCGTGATTTCTTCCAGACGTTGAACCTGATCGAGGGCGAGGCCCTTGAACGTCAGGCTGAGCTTTGCCGCCATGCCGGTGCAGACTTTTGCGAAGAGCGGAGCGGGTGTTTTTGCAGTGGCAGGCCGGTAAGTCCCCCACCGAACTCCCCTCCGCCTGCCGTTCGTAGATAACAGGCCGCAAGCGGCCAGAGCTACTCCCCTACGGCTCTGAATTCCTACACATCTTACGATTCGTACACCAGACGTTCTGCAGTATTGTCTGCGAGACAGCCAAGCGAGGATTTGAGCCATGATTTCACGGCGGCAGGCAGTCAGCAGTCTCATAGCCACGGCGGCCGCGCCATTATTGCCGCCGGTTCCCAAAGCCGTCGCGCGAGCGGAGCCAGACTTAAAGGTCATTATTGATAGAGTGCTTGCGCATATGGCCGAGTACGACGCTAAACAGGCGCGGCGGCATCTCATCCCGTACCGCTTTGGCAAACCGTTAGCCTGTTTGATCGAAGACCGGCCCACTGCTGCGAGCATGTCGAGCATATCGTCGGAGCCTTTACCTTTGATAGGCAGTTGGGGGCAGCGCCCCCACAGCAAACAACTGACCGATGCGGAGAAATAGCCGTGCGCCGGGTTCGCGGTTATACCGTGCTCCAACGCTCAAACCTTTCCCTGATATCGGAAAAAAAGACAGGCCCGCCCAGGCTGCCGCTCGGGCGAGATACGAGTAGCAATCCCAGTCTGAACTGGCCGCCGCCTTATGCGCAGCTCGTCGAAGCCGAAATAGCCGTCCGGCCGGTGGACTAGGCGGGAACATAGTTGTGATCCCGCTGGATTGCGAGGCCGCGGGCATAAAGCTCGTTGTCCAGTGTCTCAAACGGTTGGCTGCAAAGCGCCATGCGGTCGAAGACGTTAGCTTGCATTGTGAGCTGGTCAATCATGTAGGGCATCCGGTCAATACCCCCGATAACGCGGGGCTTTAGCCGCGCTATCGCATTGCGGCAATCGTCCGCCAGCTCCCGAAGAATTGACGGCGTTAGATCGCCAGGAAGGGGGTGAGAGGGCGCGACGGCAGGTGACACGGCTACAGCGGCCATCCCAAAAATAAGGGTGCGTCGGTCGATCACGGGTTTCCTCTTGAGCTTTAGAAAAGGCGTACCGTCTAGCATATGTTAAACCTCATGCGATACCATACAACGAGGAATTGGTATGGGACGATCTGGGCCCAGCAAAAAATCGGGCGGTATCGGTCCGAGCTTCAGAAGGAAGCAATGGGTACATCCTACGCCGCCTTTATCAGAGATAAAATTTTCGTTTCTTCAGGAAGCCATTCTTGTGCAGGAGTGGAGCCTTGCAGGAAGGCGCGTTTCTCGTGCCATGCTCGGGTCTAACCGTGGATTGCATTCTTGTTGACGCCCGCCCGACTCGGTGGGTATCTCGCCCAATACGAACCTGCTTAGGTGGGGCGTCCATTGCGGCGCACGGGCTGGTCGAAGCGGCAATCATGCAAGGCGTGTTCCCCTTTGCCATTCTGAGGCGGTACAAAATAGCCGCTTAAGATCGCCTGTAATGTCACTAAGAGAGCCGGTACCTCAGCAGGAAGCATCCTTTGGTGTACTTCACGAAAAAGGCGCTAAATGAGTTCGGCATGTGCCTCAAGACCCGATCGCACGAAGCAGGCGACAGGTCATCACGTGCCAGTCGATGCCATAGGGAGGGCCTCACTTACAGCCATTTGGCTGCTTTGAATTTGATATACAGGGCTGCGCAAATTCCGCTAATGGCGGCCAAGACGATGTAGTAGCCAAATTGCGTCTTCAGTTCCGGCATATTCTCGAAGTTCATGCCGTAAATACCGGCGACGGCGGTAGGCACCGCTAGGATGGCTGCCCAGGCCGCAAGCTGCCGCGTGATCGTACCTTGCCGCTGTTGTTCGAGTAGCGTCCCAATCTCGAAGACCGACGTCAAAACATCGCGCAGCCCACCAACCATGGTCTCCACTCGCCGAACGTGATCCAAAACGTCGCTGAAATAGGGGCGTACCTCGGGGTCCATGCAGGGAAGATCGAGGTTCACCAACTTCCGTGCAAGTTCGGAAGTTGGCCCGAGCACGCGCTGAAAACGTATGAGCTGGTGGCGCAGAGTAAACAGGCGCGTTATCTCTGCGCGAGTCAGAAACTCGTCTAGCGCACGTCGCTCCAAAGCCAAAACCTCATCTTCAATCGCTTCGACAATGGGCAGATAGCCGTCAACGATGTAGTCCAGAACTGCATGTAGGACGTAGTCCACCCCGTGTTTTAACAAGGCCGGGGCGGCTTCGAGTTGACCACGAAGTTCTGTGTGGGCTCTTGTCGAGCCATGCCGGACCGTGATGACGTGGTTTTCGCCGACGAAGACAGAGGTCTCACCGTAGACTATGAGGTCCCCATCTAAATGCGCCGTCCGTGCCACAACGAAGAGCTGATCACCGTAAACGTCTAGCTTGGGTAGCTGATGGGCTTTCAATGCGTCTTCAACAGCCAGTGGGTGCAGATTGAAGTTGGTCTGGAGAGTGCGCAGTTCACCTTCGGACGGCTCAACGACCCCGATCCATACAAACTCTGAGCGGTCTTCTGCACAAGCTAAAGGCTGGTCGAGCGGAACTGCCTCGACCCTTAATCCATTTCGATAGAGATAGGAGGCGACTACACTCATGCCCTAATCGCTCCTTCTCACGCCGCGAGGCTTCGCATCAGCGAGTGTTGCAACCAAAGCCGAGAATGCTGGCCGTGCACGTCTCAGGCAACACCTCTGCTGAGGCGTTCGCAATCCACAACTTCACGAAACCCACAACCTACTACGACATACTCTGGGGTTAGGGCCTTGGCCTTGGCTCCTGTATCGCTTCTGAGACTCGTAAAGCATTCGTCGGAAAAATCGACGTGGTGTCCAAGAGGCGCAAACAACCTTCGCGTTTCGTGAGCCCTACTAGGTGGCAACTCAATGTACGATATGGAACCTTCCACCTGACGTTGGGTTTGCCCGCAGTGGGATGGTTCTGCCCTTAAGCAGTCCCAGTGCGTAAGGCGGTTTCCGATGACGACCAATCCCCCTGTTATTCTAGTCGTCGAGGATGATCCATTCTTAAGAATGGTCGCGGTGGATTTACTCATGGAAGCTGGCTTTGACACATTAGAGGCGCCAGATGCGGGCTTCGCCATTGGTATTCTGGAAAAGCGCGCAGACATTACGTTTGTTTTTACCGACATTGACATGCCGGGCGAGATGGACGGATTGAAGCTGGCAGCTTGCATCCGAGACCGCTGGCCGCCAATCCACATCGTCATCACGTCGGGCCACAAATCTCCGCAAATCTCTGATCTGCCGCTCGGCAGTAGGTTCATCGCAAAGCCCTATAACGTGGATCACGTTACATCCACTTTGAGAGATATGGCAGCTTAGCTGTGCGAGATGTAATTGCGCGGCAGCTCTGAAGGAGGTCCGTAGCCAAAGTATAGCTTTGCAACAGCGACAGGCTTGGGCGTAGCGTTGTGTACATCTTGATATTGGGACAAAGACAAGGGCTAATAGGTCAGCTACCGCAGCCTCGGCATCGTCAACAAGAATGTGACTCTTCGGCTTCGGCCAAACCATATAAGGCTCTATGACCGCTCTCGTCCGAAATCATGTTCATGTGAAAGGCAGTCGCCAACGCGCGATGATTTTCGCCCATGGTTTTGGCTGTGACCAGAATATGTGGCGGCTAGTGGCCCCCGCCTTTGAAGACGAGTTCAAAACCGTGCTTTTCGATCACGTTGGTGCGGGTCACTCTGACCTGAAAGCCTACGATTCTGTAAAATATGCATCTCTTTCTGGGTATGCGGACGATCTTGTGGAAATTTGCCGGGAACTCGCTATCACCGAAGGCGTGTTCGTAGGCCACTCGGTCAGCGCGATGATCGGGGTACTGGCCTCAATCAAGGCTCCAGAAATTTTTGAAAGCTTGGTACTTGTTGGCCCTTCGCCTCGGTACATCAACGATAACGACTACGTCGGCGGTTTCACCGCCGATGAAATCGACGAGCTTCTCGAGACTTTGGATGACAATCATATGGGTTGGTCTGCAGCAATGGCCCCTGCCATCATGGGTAATGCTGACCGTCCCGAACTTGGGAACGAACTTGCCAGTAGTTTTTGTCGCACTGATCCTGCAATTGCAAAAGCATTTGCACGCGTTACGTTTACCTCTGACAACCGTGCTGATCTGCCGCGCATAACGGCTCGCACTCTAATCCTACAATGTCGGGACGATATTATAGCTTCCGAGGAGGTTGGGAAGTTCGTACATGAGCAAGTCGCAGAAAGTCAGTTGATTTTCCTCGACGCCACCGGCCATTGTCCAAATTTGAGCGCGCCAGCAGAAGTCATTGCTGCAATTCGTAAATTCGTCTAATGATCAAGAAAACTCCGGAACCGCCGTTTGAAGATTTGGAAGACCTCTATGAGAACGCTCCTTGCGGCTACCTCTCATTGGGGCCTGACGGTCGCATCGTCAAGTCTAATAAGACGCTCTCGTCGTGGATAGAGATTCCTCCCGAGCAGCTTCTCGGAAAGAAATTACGCGATCTGCTGAACGTGGCAGGCCGAATGTTTTATGAAACTCACTTCGCGCCGCTCTTGCGTATGCAGGGATATTTCTACGAAGTGGCTCTTGATCTTGTGTGCGGCAATGGATCAAAGCTCGCGATTTTGGCCAATGCAATCGAAAAGCGAGACGAAAATGACGAGTTACTCTTCACGCGAATAACGCTTTTTCAAGCGACTGAACGGCGCAAATATGAACGGGACCTTGTAAGCGCCCGCGCCGCGTCTGATGCTGCTGGCGTTGCAATGCGCTCTGAACTCGAACTTGGAAGAGAAACCTCCGAGTTAAGAGAACAATTTATCGCCGTCTTAGGCCATGACTTACGCAACCCGTTAGCCTCGATTATTGGTGCAACGCGTATGCTGAGGAAAGAGGTTCAGACAGACAAGTCCATACGGTATCTTGATCTGATGCAGGACAGTGTTGCCCGAATGTCCAGTCTGATCGACAACGTTCTTGATTTCGCACGGGGACGGTTGGGTGGCGGCATCACCTTGGATCGCAATGGAAAGCTCCTAAAGCCTATTCTACGCCTTGTCGTTGATGAACTCCTTTCGGCTCACCCTGACCGCCAAATCGAAGCGAGATTTGACTTCTCTGACCCCATTAATTGCGACTGCGGTCGGTTGGGTCAAATGGCGTCGAATTTGTTGGGAAATGCTATTACACACGGAGCGATCAACGAGCCAATACGCGTAAACGCGACCACTCATGACGGATTTTTTGAACTCCGGATTGCCAATGGCGGACCGCCGATTCCTGACGCGGCGATGGCGAAGCTTTTTCAGCCATTCTTCAGAGGGGAAGTCCGTCCTAGTCAGCAAGGGCTAGGTTTAGGTCTTCATATCGCCTCTGAAATTGCGCGTGCTCATGGAGGCAAAATAGATGTTGCCTCCACTTCCGTCGAGACGTGTTTTACTTTCACCATGCCACTGCACATCTGACCAAAAGGTTCTTTGCGAGATGCCAAGCACGATGCTTGCTGCTCGCTATCCCGACCGGGTTTGCGTTGAACTGCGTCCTCCCTGCGATGATGGCTTCGCCCGCACATCGCGCGCCATTGTCCTTACCCCTTCATCTGAATCGGGATCCTGATGGTCGATAGGCGGCTGCGGTGGTACAAATTGTCCAGCATGACGTTGCGGACAGAGCTCGGATTTGACCAGCAGCACTGGATCAAACTAGCTAGCCGGTGCAATCAAGTTTGTACTCCGACGCCTTGTCCAGAATGAGCTGCAGGGTGAACTTTACTTCCTCACTCTCAGTTTCCGCCCACGAAGCTTGCCGGGATTGTCGGACAGGCTAGAGTCCCCTTTGCATCTGGGCTCGCATAGAGAAGTTCGGCGACGACGGATGACCGAGGCCCGATCACTACAGGAAAAGGCTTTCAAACTAAGGAAGCCCACGCCCATCGTTCCCAAGGGCCAGAGAAAAGGGATTCATCGCTCAGTGCACTTGTCGTATTCTACACTATAGTGAGCATTTGGGCTGAGTGGTGTGTCTATGCCTTCAAACGCTCGATCCCCTCTGGTGGTGCCCGTGCATCCAGAGTTTGGACTGCAGCAACTCATTAGCCGCTTCATTGGTCAGCTCACCGCTGGCCCACAGCTCGGCAAACTGCTTTACGCATTCTTGAACCTGAATAATGCTGCCTTGATTCCAGCTGATATAAGGCGAAGCACCCATAGCTTCGATGAACAGGCGTCGCAGCTCTCTGGAAGAGATACTGAACTGCCTGATGTACTCTGCCGCCGTCGGTAATTCGCGCCCTTTCGTCAGCAGGCGAATGCTCTGAATCTCGGCAGCGAGCTTCAAGACCGCTCTTCGCGGCTTCTCGCGTTTGCACGACTCATACATTACTAAGGCACGCGTGAGGAGGTCAGCCAGGATCCGTATTCGGGCCAGCGCATTCTTCAGCGATTTGCGACTCATGGTAGACTCCCTCGCGTTGTGATCAAACGACGTTCACAGAGCAAATTAGAGACATCCGCTCACGACCGTTAGCGAGGGTCTGAGAGAACCTTGCGGCGAACGAGCACAACTTCATCAGCGAAGAGGCGATATTTCGTCCTGGTCTTCTTTAATGTGCACGAGCTCCGTCGCAGATAACGCGTTCCATTGGAGTCCAGCAGATAGATGCGGTCTCGGGTGATCCGTTCGATGACCGTCCAATGATTGTATTTGCCTCTGATTGACAGAATCGGCAACCAGCCTTTCTGCCGCTTTCTGGAGAGGAGAAGCAGAGCCTCGGCCAAGTCGCTGTATGAGGCCGCCTTTAGCCGTTTGACTTGGTACGTGACATGCGGGGTGCTCAATTTTCTGGCTGCTTCTCGCAAAAGGCTTCTCAATAGATCGACGTCCATGCCTTGCCACATCACCTTAATCGGCTTGGCACGGTGCCTCGCCAGCCCTCGCATCAATTGCTTGAATAGTCGCTCCTGGCTCCTTCTGGTGGTAACCGCTCCCGATGCTGCGAGCACATTGATGATCGAGTGAATGCCACAGAGACTATCCAAATCCCCTTGCTGCAACGGCTTGTTGAGAAGAACGCTCTTCTTCACCACTGCCTCCCTTTTTACGTGAGCTACCTTTGTGTGATCAAGGCGCCTACAGAAAACCTGATCAGTACTCGTCAGCGAGCATGATGGTCAGCACTCTCTGCGTAATCGCAGGATCGGATGGGTCAGCTGAGTGATAGGCGTAGCTCTGGTCGTAGTAGTCGATCTTGAAGATGATTGTGTGTGAGCCGACGTTGACAACGCCGCAGTCGTGCTCCCCATACGGATCATTCGATTTGTCGAAGGCTGAGAAGGTACTAACGGCAGTGTCGATGCGAAGGAGATCATCGGGGGGTAGGGCTTGTACGCCTGCGGTAATCATAATACGTCCGCCGCGGTGGTGAATGCGCAGCTCATCATTGAGCGCGCGCGTGCGATCTCGCGCCGAGGTCATCAGCGTTCTCCGTTTCTTACATTGAGAGGGGGTTAGGTTTTGCCCGAAGAGGGCAGGGGTTAGATCAAGGCCACGAGCTTGCGCTGCGTAACAGTGTCACCGTCGATATACCGCTGTGTGGTCTCAATTGAGCGATGACCAGCGAGCAGCTGCACGTCACGCAGGCTGCCGCCCGTGCGCGCCAGGTTCCTGGCCGTCGCAGTGATAAAGGTTCGACGGCCAGAGTGCGACGAGCAGCCGTCGAGTTCGAGTGTTTTGCCGAGCGCGACGAACCAATTGACGATGCTGTTGGCCCGCATGGGCCCGCCCCTGGCCGAGATGATTACAGGCCCATCTGGTTCAGAATTCAACTGCAAGAGCAGCAAGGCGCGCCGCAACTCATGGTGCATCGGAATACGACGCCCGCTTCCCCTCTTGGCGATTTGATCATGGACATTGATGATGTCGCCGAGCTTGCCGTTTGAGCCGAGCAGCATGTGCCATTCAAGTCGAGCAATCTCGCACGCGCGGAGGCCAGCTCGTGCCGAGAGTAGCAGCAGCACTTGGTCTCGCTTCCACGTTGGCGACCGTTTCACGTGCCGAAGTATTCTTCTCAACATCTGCTTTGTGATGATCTTTGCCTGTCGTCCAGCCATGGACCGCCTCCTTGGTGGTGTGGCGCGCGCCGCCAGCTTGCCGCATACGGCCAAGCTTATTGGCGACGGCGAGCGCGTTCATGGCACAATAGCACAGCTCAAGATAAATGTCAATATATTCCTATTCACCGGCATTATAGAACAAAACAAGAACATCGGCCTGTTGCGCCTAAGCGCGCGTAGATCAGAGCCTTGCCACAAAAGTTTCTGTCATCCTCTGCCGCCCGGGTCTAAGAACGAAGGCCCGGTTCCAAGAAAAGCGGTGGCTCTGTCTGGCGCGAGGTTCGCAGGGGCACTGACCGGACCTCGCGTCAGAACGGCTAATTGTGTCGTTTGGTCTGCGAGGAATATCGGCAGGTTGCACGTCATGTGGCGAAGGAGCAGCAAGATCGTGGTGCGGGCCTTGAAGCGAGAGCCCACACCTTCCATCGGGCCGCCACGGTCATCTCCAGCAGGTGGCGCAGATGCACGGAGCAGATTGAATGGGAATCTTACCGTCTTCAAACGTCTCGCTTGACCTCATACCCAAAAGGCATACGCGAACCTTCAATCTGCTGGCGGTATTTTGCTGCCTGGCGGCAGTGTTTTCGGGTGGCTTGCCTTTTTGCGCAGGGGCGGCCCATGCCCAATCTGATGTACTCCAAAGTGTTGTGGGGAAGTGGCGGCAGGTTGAGCCGAGGCACCTAGAGATTTCCATTGATGACGCGCGGGCAATCAGATCGACGGGCACCGCGTTCTCGGGCGTAGTTACGGCAGACAGCGCCGGTTTGATCACCGTCATCAACGTCGAAGTCTCGTGCACTTACGTCGTCACCATTGAGGATCAGATCTCCTCCTGGACGCTTAAGCGCGAGGCGCGGTGGTCGAAGAAGGCTCGCCCGTGTGTAAAAAGCGCGCGGTTTGTCCGTGTGGTGGAGCCTCAAGAACCCATTGTAGACCACGGTGCCTGGTATGATGGCGGAGCGGCCGATGCAGCGGTTAAGGCGCAGGCGGAAGCCGAGCGCCTCATGCGTCAGGGTCGGCCCAAATTGCCGACCCCAACCCAATGATCGAACACCACAAGCTCGCGCGCGCTCGCCGTTAGAAAGTCGTTCTGCGCACGACTTTGTAAACGGTAGATAATCGACTTGGCTGATCGCGCTACCTCGAATTCCGGGGGAGGTGTATCACTGCCGTGCTTCCCATCTGCTTTCCCAGATCGTCTCACCGTCTCCGTCACACAGGACGGCCATCTTCCAGTGAAAAGTTGGCGAGAGTGCGCTGAACGAGTCTTGTGCAAGGAGGATAGCAATGGAGTCATCCACCGCGTCGATCTCCTCAGCAAATTGGAACCGCTCACCCTCATTTGTTTTTAGCTTGAGCGTATACATCAGCATGGCAAGCACCCTCGACCACTGGCTATGAACTTACGAGTGGGCGTTGAAGATGCAGCGGAGGTGTTGAAAATGAATGGAGAAGCGGCGCTTGGTCTCAGCTACAGACGGAGGGTCGGCGTTTCCGTTGCGCAAATATCGACCTGGTTCGACGTCCTTTCTTTATGCTACGGCATGGCGCGCCTCATTGAAGCCTATAAGGACTCAGAAGCCCACTTGGTCGTGAGGTGCCGATCTGAACTCACAGTGTGGGCTAAACGGGCTGGCTGACAGGCCGGACAAAATGAATGCAGATTACCTTTGAGGTGTCCCCTACCATAATACGCACCATTCTACGCGTCGTTCATAATCGGAAGGGAATTCACGCCAAGCTGCGCCTCCGCTCTTAGAAGCTAGCGATTGCACCAGGCATTGGCTCGAAAGAGAGAACCTGCTCGTCCTCTGATAACCAGGCTCCGCGCCCCACTACGTGGCGGAAGATAGTCAATTCTGGAGCGCGGCAGGCGTGGAAGACAATCGCTAACCTATATAACAAGCGTGTTTCCTCATCATCCATTGCTCTCCGCTCGTTTTCGGTAAGTACAACCGGGCCTGTTTTGGCTCGCCCCTTGACCTCAATGAGCAGCTGCCTAGCTCCTAGGGACGCGGTTAGGTCCCACCCCAAGTTCTGCTTTCCTACACGTTCCACTGTCCAACCCTGTTGCTCGTAGTGCTCGCACACGTAGTCCTCTGCGGCTTTCTCAACTTTGGCTCTTGCCTCTGCGTCTTTGCTAAACAAGCCGCCCTTACGAACGGACACTGCCTGCTCAGGAAAGAAGCCCACTGATGGCTGACCGTTGATATACGCCAAAACCTTGGACACGTCGGCTTCGGGAAGATTGTCACTGGCGTAGAAGGCGCTAGCCATACCGGGCCAGCCTTTTTCACGGGCAGGAACATAAAATGTACGCTCGTTCTCAGGAACGGAATAAACATTTGCCAATGTTGCGACTGCAAGGACACCCGGTGCGGATTTCTCAGGGCGGAGGGGTTGCAGCACCTGATAAACACGAGCGGACTTATACCAGCCCACTATATAGCGATGGCTGTCCGCGGGGCTCGTCGCCGTCCAAATCACGGTAACATCGTCAACGTAATCCGCGCTGTGGTCGCCGAAGAAGTCACTATGGATAAGCCCGCCGACTCGCTCGAGGTTGATGCTTCGTGCAGGTGAGTAACCGTAACACCGCCCCTTGTATGAGCGGAAGTTATACGACTCACCCATGTCCTTGTGGCCTTGCTTTATGTAGCCAAATTTCCCTTGAACGACGTCATCCGCACCTCCCTTGTACTCCCTTGCCCAACCAATATGGAGAAAAATGACAGGCGAAGAATTCAAGGGCATTAGTCTGTTTCCTATTTGGCTGTGAGTTGCGTGCGTCGAGACCGAAAAAGCGAAAAATGAGCGAACAACGTGTACCAGATCGCTCGCTTTAACCGGAAGGGTCGGCAGACCCGCATAACTCGCTTCGCCTTCAAGACGATCTTTCCTGATCTCAGACGCCCTAAATCGACTCAGCTCAACCGAGGATGACCATGAACATCTAGGCTTAGCATCTGATCGACAGCCTAACGCAGCGTCAATGCCAGCAGAGTTCGACAAGCCCACCTTGCTCCAACTCTGCTCGCCCGCACCGGCGCAACCCTGGCGCTCGCTTTTGAAGGCCACCGCTCTGAAGCTTTATCCGCGTCCATTTCACCCCAACGCTGCTCGCTAGAAATGGCGCTCCTCTTCACGTTCCCCGATCGAGCGCGGCCCCCGTATCACTCAAGGCACAGGGGCGGGCTGATTGCTGTTTACGCGAGGCTCCATCGCAAACGCGAATAAGGCTAAGTCCGAGCTTCGGCGGGTCGGCGTGGTTAGAACAGTGTTTCAAAAAAGCGGTGCCACTGGATGAATGGGTGCCAAAAACGCGAGAAAAATCGGTAAAATATTTTTATTTTCAAATACATCGAGAACTCAAGGTCTGAAAGGGGTGATTGGAGAGAAGCCTTCACTGAGTGCGGCAAGACCGTTCGCATCTACCGACCTGGCTTTGGCTAACACTCGCGAGCTGCTCGTTATGCAAATGAAGGTCGGCGCGCAGCATGAGCACTTACTTGTCTGGAGGAAATTGTGAGAACCGATGCTACAGCAGCAAGGCAAAATGAGCTGTCACGCCGCAGCTTGGTACGCAAGTTCCTTCCCACTATCGGATGGATGCTTCTTGCGCCCACGCCAACGGTTACCGCTCTTGACCGCTCATCGGCAGGCAGGGCAACGCAGCATCAGCTGAAGAACATTTGGTCGGACGGGGAGGTATACAGAGCCATTGCGCGGGATTGGGCGGTGCCCATCGAGGTCCAACAGTGCGCTTACAAGGCTCACGTCGAGTGCCGCTGTCTGATTGCCTTCAACGGATATGATCCCCGGAGGCAGCTTCTCGGAATTGCTGCTGACCATCCGCGCTTCAAGGGACACGTCATGGAGGTGTTGAAGGTTCTGCATTCTTCAACGGACGAGTGGTGCTGGCCCAAGACAGAAAGGAGTGACGCATCGCGGGAGCTGGGCCGCCTTTTTAGGGACTCGCTTATTTCTCGGTACCCCACCGACCATAGATTGGTTACGGAAATCCAGTAGCAGCAGTTGGACGAGGTTCTCTCCGGGGTGACTGAATGGGTAGGTACTTTCTGGTGCGTGCATGACGAACGTGGTCAGAGGATCCTCGCAGATAGAATCCCGCTTTCAGCAGCTAAAGAACGTGGAGGCTATCTAGTAGATGACCGATGCCCGTATGAGGTTTGGGCCCGTTGGCAAAAACTGGGTTATCTGGGTATTCGCGAGGTCAAGCTCTCGAATCGTATCATTCGTAACGAGTGCGACCATTTCCCGCGAGGTAGTGTGGGGTATTGCCTCGCAGAGAGAAGATTTGCGTTGCTCCAGGCCGAAGGGCTGGACCTAACGTCACATCAACATGCGCAACTGCGCACCCTCTTTTTGCCGGGCGGCGAGCTCCACAGCCAGCGACCTCTGGGTCAAAGTTCAGTATCGTGAATCAGCTAGGAGAGGATCTGCTATGGCACGCGTGGGGATATTCTGGGGCATCGCCATTCCAGGAAGCAGGGAACACGCACTTATTGCAGACGCTACTGACTTGGAAATGGCTGAGCCGTATGGCGATTTTCTGACACATGATCGAGCGCACTACGATGTTTGGGAAGCATGGAAGAGGCTCGGCGCTCGAGAACTTGATGCACGGGGGCTGCCGAGAGTTATTGCCTGGAGTGAGTATGAGGAATTCCCGAGAGGTCGGATCGTTTATCATACAGCAGACAAGCACTTCGTTATCTATGCGGACCGCCGCCTGCAAACCAGGAACTTCATTGCGATTGTCGTGAAGAATTTTGGACTGCAGGAGCTTCGTCATTCTGTGCGTTCCGACGCGCACTATCGACGCAGTGTTTAATCGAAAGTGGCAGT
>Ga0115842_100252_pt1 | contig 20437 bp, 11 predicted proteins | sample InSIn2SAF170_2_FD_83856 | JGI IMG/M metagenome (GOLD analysis project Ga0115842, IMG submission 83856)
TTCGCAACTTTGCCAATTGACTCGATCACTTGGATTGCGCGCGATTACCGATTATCGGCGGTGGATTCGTGTTGGTGGTCCACAAATGCAGCAACTCAATCCGTGGATCAGCACGATTTCAAAACGTGCAGAGCCCAGTAAGCCTGATGAATGGGAAAAGTACGATGCAAACAGCTGGCCGTTCAGAATCAAAGCAATTGGAAAGGCTGAGTACTACGGCTTCACCCTAGATGGCAACTCACGCTGCCTCCTCGGAGACTTCACCATCACCCACAACACCCTCGGCATCGGTAGCTTTTGTAAAGTCAAATTAGCCACCCACGAACTCACCAACCAAAAAGTAGCCATCAAAATTCTGAACCGTCGTAAACTACGTAAACAAGATATGGGTGATAAATTCAGAACCGAGATCCACATCCTACGTATGTTTCAACATCCCCATATTATACGCTTGTATGAGGTGATTGATACACCTACAGATATCTTTACTGTTATGGAATATGTCAATCAAGGTGAATTATTTGATTACATCGTTAGTAAAGGAAAATTAGATGAATTAGAGGCTCGTAGTATGTTTCAACAGATAATTTCAGGTGTGGAATATTGTCATGTACATATGGTTGTACATAGAGATTTAAAACCAGAGAATCTTTTACTAGATGCAGATAACAAGATTAAGATTGCAGATTTTGGATTATCTAATCGTCTAAGAGATGGTATGTTTTTGAAGACAAGTTGTGGGAGTCCTAACTATGCAAGTCCTGAAGTGATTAGTGGGAAATTGTATGGGGGGACAGAGGTGGATGTATGGTCGTGTGGTGTAATCTTGTATGCCCTACTCTGTGGTTCACTCCCCTTCGACGATGAGAACATCAAATCCCTCTTTGTCAAGATCAAGAACGGTGTCTACACCATTCCGTCTCACGTCTCACCAGGTGCCCGCGATATCATCGAAAAGATGTTAGTTGTAGACCCACTCAAACGTATCACCATCCCTCAAGTCATGCAACACCCCTGGTACCGTACAAATCTACCTGTCTACCTCTCTCTCTCCGCTGAACAACAGATTGAGAGTGAACAACGTATCGATGAAGCTGTAGTCGTGAAAGTACAACAGATGGGCTTTAGTCGAGATAAGATTCTACGAGCGTTGTCAATGGGTGTAGAGTTAACCACTAGTCGTGCTATGGCACATCATACGGAAGCTCGAAAGATTGCAGTCATCTACAACCTTCTCAAAGATCAGCGCCGTAAGCGAGATGTCAGTTCCTCAGATTCTGCTACTACACCTACCAGTGCCAATGAACAACGAAAGAGAGAAGCTGGCGCGAACAGTAGTGCAATGACAAGTAGTAGTAACAGTGTAGGTGGCAACAACAGTGGTGATAGTACGATGGCAGAGATCTTTGCAGCTCAACAGGCATTGCAGATCAAGCAATCTGGGTTCAACAGTGCTGAAGTCGAACAAGATGAGCAGACAATGTCACCAGCTGCATTAGCCACCAACCGCAACATCGTGGAAGTGCATGCTGCACATCAGAAAGCAACACTAGCTGCTGCCCAGCATGCTATGCACCACGGATACAACCCTCTTGCAGTCCCTCAACTAATGCCACAGACCTCAACTGGTGTCATGCCAGCGGCAGGTAGATGGAGATTAGGTCGAATCTATCGAGATGATCCTCAAAGAATGATGAATGCATTGTATGTCACTTTGAAGAAGCTCAACTTTGAGTGGAAGGTGTTGTCACTGTACCGAATCAAAGCACGATACCCTGTAGGTCTTTTGGATCGTCAAGGTCGGCCTGTACCTTCATCCGAGGTAGTCAAGATAGGTATACAATTGTATCGCATACCTACTGCAGCAATCAATGGAGCCATGCAAGGTGCAGCTACCGGCACCTTCAACACACCCCAATCTGCTGCCACTCCCTTCTCTCCTTCCAACCCTCCAGCTTCAGGCTACGACTCAGCAACTACAGGTAGCCCTCTCTTCAGCAGTCAATCGTCACAAGTCCTACACATGATGGATATTCATAAACTGTATGGACAGATGTTCTTGTTCTTGGAGTTGAGTAATCATATTATCAATGATTTGCAGTCTCATGTGGTTTGAAGGGTGGCACTGACATGAAGTAGTGGGGGGTAGTTTACTCTACAAACAGCACCAGAACAACCGGTACTGGGGTTGCTGATTTGCAGTGATACAATCACAGGATGTGATGGCGGGTATCGTTACATAACGGAATGCTACAAGATCACTGTGAAGACATTCAAACAACCACGAAGTACCTATTGACAAGCCAGCAGCTTTGATCAGTCTAGCTTGCTGAGTACTCTACCAGATTGTATCAACTGCTACTGTCTCTTCAGCTGTCAGCGGCCCAACATGTATGTGACAACTGGTGCTTCATCAAGTTGCTGTTATGGTTGATGTTGTTATTCCCATTGGTATTGACACGCAAGGAGGCTGAGTTGTTGCTTGAAGCGCAGATGCAAAGCTCGCAGCATACGTAGTTGATCTGTAATTCAATCGTATACTGTAATTTAATGACATCTATTTCTTTCGCTTGCTTTGTTGTCGTTGTTGTGCTCGTTGCCGTCGCTCACTCTCAATCGTCTTCTGCACGGCAGCTGAGAAGCTAGCAAGCAGTTGGTCAGCAGCAGAACGGTAGCTGGTAGAGGTGAACAGTGATTCGAAGACCAAGCGAAAGGCTGCACGAACATCCTTGTCACCATCTCCAATGTATTTTCTGACCATCTCACATACACCATCAATCTGCTCGGTCAGACCTGCTCGACGTGCATTGACGACCGCTTGTGAGGCCGTAGGACTGAGATCACTCTCTGTCACGCCATCCACACCAATCTGGGTCATCAGCTGAGCTAGATAACGACCTGCACCTTCTCTCACCTCTTTGTGTGTGTCATTAGCACCTGCTAGCAGCGTAGGAATGAGTTTAGGGGAGTTAACTGTACGTACGAGTGTACGACAACATTCATCACAAGAGCCAGAGATGACCTTGATTGTTACATACAGATTCTTAAACAAGTGTGGTAGATAGACACTAGCAGAGACCTCAAATGCACCTACATGTGCTTCACTCAGTGCAATCAATGTACGACAAGCTTCTCGTACAATTGATGACCGTAGATCAATAATCTGTTCTACGAGTGCAGGTTGTAACCCCTTGAGTTCGAGCTCCCAGGTGTCAATGTCAGTAGAGGTCTGAATGATGACTGTACGTGCAAGTTCTTCGATTCGGTTGAGTGCTTGTTGTCGGAGTGTCCAATCGTTGGATGTATCGCGTAGGGTTTTCTTCAGTGCCTTGAATTCAGTAGCTACTTGCTTAACGGTCATTGTACGTAGAGTAGCAGGGGTTGCCTTCTTGATGGCTGGTGTGGCAACAGGTGTAGGTAGAGCAGAAGATGCAGTGGAGTTACTCTCACTCTCTGTGTTGAGTATAAATTTGGGCTTTGCAATAGCTGAGGCTGTAGGATTACTACGTACTCGCTTAGCAGAGGTTTGTGCAGGTGTAGAGGGAGAGTTGATGGGCAAAGCTGCTAGTTGTTTCTCCAACTCCAACGCAGATCTTGTCAAATGTCCTCTAAATGCAGACTGAATCTTTGTTGCAGAAGCTACAGCAGCAGGAGATGACATCATTGTACTTAACTTACTACTGGTAGTAGGTGTACGTAGAGGTGTAGCAGCTGCACCTGCTGTACGAATGTTATAACGGACAGATTTACCTGTGGTAGGTAGAGCAGGTTGTTTGTACAAGACCTTGCCTGGAGTTGCAGCAATAACAGATTGTCGTACATTGTTGAGGAGGCTATCAAATTGTTGGAGTGCATCACTGTGACTGTTGCCGATGGCCGTAGCAGAGTTACCAAAGGTGATTTCATCCTCTTCATCATCATCGTCAACATTGTGAGTACCATTTTGTACCTTACTACTACTACCACTCCCTTCCTCCACCTGTACACTCAACTCATTAACCTTCTGATTAGCTACCTGTAATTGTTTTTGTAATTCTACAATCAACTGTTCCTTCTGTAATCGATGTTTGTTCTCAAATTCTGCTGCCTCAATCATAGCTTTGAGTTGTTTCTTTTGTTGGGCTTCTGCTGCGGTTGCAGATCTTTCAAGATCAGCTTCTAATCCAGCAATTGTTGCACGATAGGCTATAGAGGGCCTACCTGTCATGTCGACTGACTGGGAGGTAGAGTCGAAGTTGGGTGTCTCGTTGGTGATGGTAGTAGTGATGTTCAGGACAACTTGAATGAGGTGATTGGGATCATGTTGTGCGTTGGCATCGTAGGTGGTGAAGCATGCTGTCTCTCCCAGTGCAGCAGTGGATTGCTGTCGCAGCAGCTCATTCTCGGACTGCAACTTCTTGGCGGTAGATTCCAGCTCTGCAATACGCTGGTGATATGCAGAGACATCTTCCGTAGGCCTATCAACATCAACATGCTGTTGTTGATTGGCTGCAGTCTGTTGCAATTGTTGGACCAACGTCTGAAACAGGGCTGGCAGGGCAGACTGAGTGATTAACTTCTCTGACAACTGATCACGATACAATTGAGCGTTGAAGGGAGCAGAGAGATGCATGGTGATGGAATGAACATGTCATTCACTTTAGTGTTGCATTTGTGCAGTGATGTGTGGCCAGGGCAGTGATAGTGTAGGAGGGACAGCAGCCAACTGCTCTGTGAGGAATTAGCCCCTTGTGGTGAGGTTGGCTGCTCGACAACCTCCTTCCTTCTAAGAAGCGTAGAATCACTTGACACATATTCATTGCACGACGACATCATTGCCTTCAACCCTCCCGTTACTATAGCAACGCTGTGACACCTTGATGTTTCGCAGGATCACCAGCGCTGCTAACCAATGAGAGCAGGCTGATTGCTGCCACCACTACCTGACAACCACCCTACCCTAGCAACCCACACCCACCACCACCACCACCACCACCACCACCACCATGGCTACCCTCCCCTCCGGTCAATCTGCTGGCCCTAGTGGCATGACTCCTCGCATCCAATACCATCAAGATCAACTGACACCTGGTCTCACACAGCGATTCAATCAGACTCGATTTATACCCAAGAAGGGGTTTACCGGTGTAGGGACTCTCCTACTGTGTACCAGTATTGTAGCCTATGGATTTACTAAATTTATTATTCGTCAACGTGAAGACAATGAATATCGTAAATTACGTGCAGCAGAACGTGCTGCTACACTACCATCACTGTATGAATTCTTAGAAAAACGGGATAGTGGAGATCAATCAATTCTACAATCAAAACAACTACAAAAACATATTGCTCAAGTCAAGGAAATACAGAACATCAAACGTAAGGAAGTTGGATTACCTTCGGTAGAAGAAGAAGCGGATGGTAAGCAGAGAGAACATCGTAGTCGTTCATTGATCAGTTATATTCCACTAGTAGGGACCTATCGACATCCACTGCAGGTACCACCTAAGAGTAAGGAACAGTTGCAGAAGGAGTATGAGAGTTGGCAGGAGAAGATTTTTGTTGGTGTTCAGCCCAAGAAACAGACAGAAGGAGAGGACGAGGAGTAAGAACATGACAGAGAGACAGACACACACAGATCCATTATTTATTGTTGTAACTTTCCACACATTGTTTGACATCATCTAGACAACTTGTGACCGCCAGTAAATGCCTGCGCAATGTTTCCAAACAGCTATCTATCGCGAAACAGCGTCAAATGACCGGAAGGTGAGAAAGTACACTGCTACAGAGCAATGGGTAGCAATACAGGAGAAAGAACATTGTGTGTGACATGGTGGTCACAGTGTACAAGCTCAGGCATGAGCTATGACAGCGGAGGTTGAGTAATCTGCATTGGATGAGGCTGAACCTCAGCCTTGACAGCAGCTTTCTTTGGCTGTGTTGGTGTACTCCGTTTGTTGGTGGTATTAGGGTTGTTCTTGCGTGGTTTCGGTTGTTTGGGAGTTGAAGTGTTGTTGTTGTTGGTGGGTATGACACTTGCCATGGTGGGTGTAGATTGAGGTTCAGCTTTTACAGTTGTAGTGATGCGTTCCTGTAATTGTTGTTCCACCTGTAGTGCAGAGTCTGGTGTTTGTGGTACCTGTGACACCCATCCAGTCGACAACAAATACTCCAACACCTTGGTCAACAACTTGAACTCTACACGTGGTATAGCAGCACGTACATTCTTAGGTGTCAGATGACCTTTAGTCATATAACAACGAAACATCTTATCTTTGAGAATCATGTAGTGTTTGGGGATGAGATGAAGGTCAGTACAGAGTGATTGTTCAGCGGTGGAGAGTAATTCACTGCCTGGCATGACAGAAACGTCGAAGAGTGTTTTAGGGGGTTTGTGAGGGTTGGTGCTGTGATGGAGAGGAGAGGGTGTAGGTGTAGGGAGACTGCCGTCACTGTCAACGAACTTGTCATTGGGATTGATTTTACCTCCGTTGCTCGTACTGAAGTCATTGGCAAACTGATTGAGTGATACATCACTCCCAAAGGTAGATGACATCCCTGTAGGATCAGTATCATCTAGTAGATTACTAGTTTGATGTGCATGTTTACCCTTCTTACTCTTGCCTGTTGTACTACTACTAGTGTTAAAGATTGAATCATAGACATCTGTACCTCCACCATTACTTGTCATCATTCCATTCACCATTCCATTCATTTGTTGCTGTGATTGCTCAGAACTCCCACTCAACTTCTCACTCATACGTAATCGACGTTGTTCCAATTCATACCTCTGGACATCTGTAAATGTATGCAAACCTAATCTTCTGTACTGATGATACAGATGTATCTCATCCCGTACAAGCAATTCCTTCGTCATACTAGCTAAGAATTTATCATACTCTGTTGTACTCGGCAAGAAACGAAGGAATAGTTTGTATTGACGTTCGTACTCTAGTTCTGCAGGACTACGTTTCTTACCATTGTTGTGATTGAGTATAGCTGTCTGTTTGTCATACTCTTGTAGAAGATGCCGTTGAAAGATTAAGGTCTTCCGTTCTAACCGAGCATCCAACGTCTGATTGTAAATCTCCATCAGTGTTAACTTTCTTTCAATCTCAATCTCACTATCATTCTCTTCAAATACAATCTCTGCTACCAACTCCTCTGCACTGTTATCATACTCTACATCAAAATCTAGGCGATTCGGTGTCAGACCGATAATACTGGCAATACCGGTCTTAGGTTTGAGGATAGAGGGTAGCCAGGTAGGTTTCTTGAGGCCTTGACTACTTGGTATTTGACCATTGGGGAGAATGTTACTGTAGGTGGTGGCAGAGATAGCAGAGGAGATCGATGCATTACTCCCTGCCCGTATCAACTGACTACTTCCACTCTTGACACCTCCATTCTTTCGTTGTTGATTCTTACTATTCTTCTTTGTCATACTCTTACTACTTCCACCTCCCACCCCAGCTAACCTCTGTAGTGGTGTTTCATCATCTTCTACACTTAGTTGTATAGCTGGTAGTAGAGGTAGTGTCATATCTGGTTCTGGGCAGGCCTTACTGTCAATGTAGAGACGATTGTAGTGGTATTCACATCGTAGTGCTGATTTAGTACCAATATACTCACTAATATCATACCAATTTCCAAATCCATAGATTTCTATCCCTTCTAACAGTAACAACTCTTCATCAGCTTGCCATCCATTTTCAAAGATGTGGTCAGTATGTGGACGTTGTATAGTGTAAGGATGGGTTTTGAGGTGTGGATAGATTTCTACACCGTTGGCGAAGCAATCGAGGCAGAGGTCAAAGTTGTTGCAGACTGCACAGCGGATGCGGATGTAGGTGGCAGCATCTACCTGATCGAAGGGCGTGCCAAGGCTAGGACCACTGATGTCGCGCCGACAGTAGTCACAATGAAACTGACCACCACCGGATGGACCTTGGAGATTTCGGCCTGAGCGACTCATGATGGATGAGTACTAGACAATGATGCCGAGTACTGTCACCTATTCATGGTGGGTTGATTGATGGTGACAGACTGCTGGGGAAGACCAGAGTGGGCCAAGGTGGTGGTTGTTGGCATTGCAGCAATGTAGAACTGATATATCATATAATGAGTTTGCTTTCTCTGTGAGCAGTCAAACATTCAGTTCTTTTGACACTCTGTTTCAAGTCTGTCTATCAGTAGTCTCACCACTGCAGTTATCCTCTCTTCCTTCCACAGCTGAGCACAAGACAGTTGGTGGTGTGTAGACACAGCCGATAACAGAGCTATACTCGAACACCACTCAGTGACGGTTGTCAGAACTGAAGCTGTAGGTATGAGTGCAGCCAGGTGGTGTGAGAGGTGAGAAGGGTGAAAATAGCTGTGCTGTTTTTGGCCCCTCCTTCTCCAACCTCCAACCAGCAACAAGCCACTCAAAGGAATCTTACAACATCATCAAACCGGTCAGCATGAGTGACTCTGACAGTGACGAAGACTTCGGTCCCCAGCGACCATCGGCTGCACCTGCAGAAGCACTAACCCCTACCGCCCCGCTTACTCACACTGCTCACTCGCTGGCTAGCAAAGCCATCAATGAGAGCAGCGATGATGAGGAGACAGGACCAGCCAAGCCCATCATCAATGACGAGACACCTGAACACACTAATGGCACACCAGCTCCTCCACCTTCGACCACCCTGCGAGAGCACCAAGCCACTCACCCTGCAAAGAAGCGTCCACTCACACACACGGACAAACTTCGCAGCCAACAACAAAAACAGAAACAACAACGCCACGAAGCCGCCCTCAAACAACACAACCACCACATTACCACTCAACTCACACGCCTTCCTTCAGCTCACCTCTACGAACGTTCCTACCTTCATCTCACACCTATCACATACCTCACAATTACACCACACACCGATTTCTTAATTACATGTAGTAGTGATGGAATACTCAAGTTATGGAAGAGAACCTTTGAGGGAATAGAATTTATTAAACAGTATCGTAGTCATAGTCTACCAGAGAAGAGTAACAGTACTACTACGTCTGCCATCCATCACCTAGCAGTCAGCAGTGATGGACAACTCTGTAGTACAGTAGGTATAGATCAGAGTTGTAAGATTTATGATGTGTTGACATTTGATATGATTGGTATGTTAAGATTAGATTATATACCACTGACATCATGTTGGATACATCCACCCAATCGTTCAACCAGTGGTACAGCCTTACTAGCTATCAGTAGTATCAGTGATGAGAAAATTCGTATCTATGGGAGTCAACAACAGACTAACAACGATGAACCTTTATACACTATACACACACTCCATACCTCACCTGTAACAATTATGACCTACTCACCCATCCACAATCTCTGCATCAGTGTAGATCGAAGTGGTTGTATACAGTATTGGTCACCTAATGGTCTCAAACAATTAGATAGTGATAGTACTGTAGATGACAGTATTCTTAGTGAACTTCCTTCTACACTCACCTGGAAACACAAGATCGACACCGACCTCTACACCTATCAAACTACTAAGAATAATACCATCCTCTCACTACAGATCAGTCAAGATGGTCAATATTTTGTGACTACAGGGAGAGATCGGATGGTCAGAGTGTGGTTGGTGGGGAGTGGAAAGGTGGTGAAAACTATAGATGAGAGTTTACAGAGGTATGAGAAGTTACAGACTGCTGCTACCAGTGAGGAGAAGACCTTAAAGCTTGATGCCATTGAGTTTGGTCGCCGACTGTCGGTGGAACGTGAGATTGATCGCCTACACCAACAAGCTGCACTCTCATCGACACCTATACCACTCAGTACTCCACTCTCACCTGTCTCCACGGCCATCTTTGACGATAGCTCAACGTTCATCCTTCACACTACAATGTATGGTATCAAAGTCTATGACATACGTACAGCTACACTCCAACGCATCATCGGCAATCATGAGTCACACGACCGATTCTTACAACTTTCACTTTATCAGTCGATACCTCGAGGAGGTTCAAAATCTACAAACACCAGCATAGATGCAACTATAGGCAGTGGTGCATCCTTGCAGACCACAAATGCTATCTTAGCAGGGACAACTAGTATTACATCACAATTGAAGGAAGATCCTGTAGTATTTTGTAGTGCTTATAAGAGAGAACGTTTTTGTTGGTTTAGTCAGCGTGAACCTACTACCACTGAGAGTGATGGTACAGGGCGTGATATCTACAACGAACGACCAACAGCTACCAACGGTGATGCCATGGTACGCAAGTCTGTCAGCTCATCCAATCTCACAACCAACAAGGCAGCTCAACTCGGTCGTATGGCTGCAATTCATACAACAATGGGTGATATCACAGTAGTCTTGCACGTCGATGATACACCTAAAACAAGTGAAAATTTCTTAACCCTTGCACAACAAGGTTATTTTAATGGTCTATTGTTTCATCGTGTGATCAAACAATTTATGATTCAAACAGGTGATCCAAAGGGAGATGGTACAGGTGGTAAGAATATCTGGAATCTCCAACCTGGATTTGCAGATGAATTTAATATCCATCTCAAGCATGATAAACCTGGTATACTTTCTATGGCTAACAGTGGTCCATCTACCAACAACAGTCAATTCTTTATTACTACTATACCATGTCCATGGTTAGATAATAAGCATACTGTATTTGGTTATGTGATACGAGGGATGGATGTAGTCCATGCGATAGAGAAGGTAAGAGTAGATAAGCAAAGTAAGCCGGTAGAGGAGGTGAAGATTGTTAGTGTCAATATTGTCAAGTAAATGAGAGGCCTATCGCGTAGTGGCTGATTGATCATGTTGACGATTGATGTATTCTGGACATGTTCAACGCGCTCAGCGTCGCTCAATTGTAGCCCCGGTTGACAGTTTGTTGTCACGGTCCGTGACTTTCACAATGCGTGTGTGTGATGATCGCAGCCTCAAGGTACCGCAGTGATTCGTTGATGTGGAGTTCTCAGGCAAGACTTTGTGTTATGGTTGCAGTAGTACAAAATGACTCTCACTGTCGCCAGTGTTCGTCTGTGGGCTCACACCTCTAGCTTGCTCGCGATTGGCTCTTCTGTGCTGGTGCCAGCTGCCATAGAACTGACTGACCAGACATGCAACCACCGCGCACAGGGTAATGCCACAAGCGGTACCACCTATAGAGTGTGCACCAAACATTTCATCGTGATTGATGTAGACGAGGGTGTGTCCGATCAGTCCTTCTGTCCGTGCTGCAGCCAAGGAACCCAGTGCTAGGACCATCAGCGTAGGAAGGAGCCAGCGGTGCAGAAGTATCAACAAACCCAGGCAGGTAGTAGCTACCGGTTGGAAGATCTGCAAGTCAAAACTCGCATCGAGTCCAGGCAATCCTCCCATGCCAGCTGTATACACAGCAGCTATGCAGAGCAGCTGGGAGGGCGTCACTGTCTGGCGGCTGAGGAGAGCACCCATGTAAGCTAGCCGCAGACTCCGGCCGAGGTTGGCACATATACTGAGGATGAGCTCTGGCCGTTGCGACAAGGGATAGAGAGTGTCGAGCAGCCATGTAATGCAGATCGTCTGAGTGACTACACACACGGACTGGAACAGCGCTACTTTGTCTACCGCACGGCCAAGCCGACCATCACTCATGCTCCTCAGTCCTCGCTCACGAGTCATGTGTCCTAGCAGCAGGACTGCTAATGGGATGTACGCTTGAAATTGGCTGGTTGTCATGATATATTCGTCAGTCGGCATACCGCTGCCCACTCGACGGCCAACTGTCTCCAGCACTTCTAGGGCTACCAGCGGCAGTGTGTAGATCAGCCAGCTGAGATTGATCTTGTTGCTGTAGAAGTACCAGCGCCAAACACGCCATATTGCTAGACTGAGCAGAACCAGCAGCTGGATCTGAGCAATCTGTGCATAGGAGATGGCTTTGCCGGAGCGAGCGATAATGATGGTAGAGACCAGCCATTCACAGGTATACAGGAACACAACCAGTATGGCTAGACGATTGTTCATTGCCAGTGCCCTGACGGAGGGTGAAGACAGGCTGCAGTAGAGCAAAGGGAGCTGCTCCACAGTGACATGGGATGACAGCCAAGGCAGACATCAGGAGGGTGTCAGTGGGTGGGGTGGCAGAAAAGAGCTCAAAACATTGATAGCAAGCTCACGGAGCAGTGCCTTCAGCTGACTTGTAGGTATCATTGCAAGTTCAACGGTGGTGATAAGGGTTGTAGTTGTGGACGATGTCCCCCTCCTCTCTGTTCCAAGTCAGCACTCACTCACACTCCCCCTCCCACCTACCCTCTGCACTCAGCGCTCAGCAACCACCGAAGCAGGCAGTGTAAACAGCCAACCATGTTGTCAATGACTTTGAAGGAGCGAGGTGGAATGTGTTGCTTGTTAGCAGGTGAGAACCCTCCCTGCCTGCCCACAGACCGCTGCCAACTGTGTGGAAGGCTGATGAGACAGTACAGTACAGTTGCACTACCCAGTCTGTTGCTGTCGGCAGATCATCAGTTTTGTGCCCTTACGTGATGCCCCACTAGCAAGCGGCAGACCATGAGTCACTCCCTTCTATCTCGTCACCAGGCAGCCCGCTTCCTGTGGCAGAACTTGCTGACATTGACTGGAGGAAGAACATGTGTGCGGCGGCACTTGACCCAAGCAACAAGCACAAGTACAAGTACGACCTCTACAGTCTACGCTCCACGGAGTCTTAAAGCTCTACGCCGAGCGTTGGCTGCTGAGAAGTTACACGTTTATACACCGTCCCATCAACAACAACAACAGCAGCAGCAGCAGCAGCAGCAGGAGACAGCTGCACCACGTAAACGAGCATGGCCATTTCGGAAGCAACAAGCAGCATCTACCAACACTGAGATACCCACAGACATCTTTCAGAATGGCCGCAGCATCACTGGCCGAGTCCGCCGTGTACGCTATCACGACAAATCTACTGGCTCCCTCATCTGTATCATCCAACCTACAGGCCCACCTGAACTACTCAATGCCCTCCCGAACGACTCCACTACAATCTGTGTAGTTGGTCAATCTATGATTGAACCACTCATCAATGAACGTATTGTAGCATCAGGTAGATGGAAAAAACATAGTACCTATGGGGATCAATTTAGTGCTACTACAATGGAGATTGTACAATTACATCAGATGAATACAAAGAATAGTATACTTAATAAAGAGGGTCTTAAACAACAATCTACTACCACTGACACCAACAACAACGATCCTACCACCACTGAACACCTCCCTAACGATGGTATGACCGATGAGCAACTTGTGACCTATTTGTCATCTAATCTTCGTGGGATAGGTCCTGCCAAAGCACAGTCGATAGTAGATGCCTTTGGTGGACGTACACTAGAAATTCTCAACAATAACATCACTGCCCTTGGTAGACTACCTACTATCAGCAAACGTCTACTTCAACAGCTGACTGCAGAATGGCAAGCCAAGAGTTCTACCAGAGATACAATGATGTTCTTGGCACGGCATGGAATCTCTGGTGCTCTCGCTGCACAACTGACAGAAGAATATGGTGCAGCACTACCTCTACTACTCACCAAGAACCCATATCGTATCACTCGCCTACGAGGGATAGGCTTCCTGACAGCTGACAATGTTGCACGTGCACTAGGGTTTGCTACCCTAGATAGCCGTGAAAGGTTGACGGCTGCTATCTGGCATGTGTTGTCTGAGTCGATGACCAATGATGTCTATCTACCTCAGAATGTGTTGCTGAAGGAGGCAGTCAAATTGATTCGTACACCTGAGTTTAAGCCAGATGTTCAAGCTGTACGTCAATGCCTGGCTGCGTTAGTAGCAGAAGGTGCAGTCATTGAGACACGGTTGATGCGAGTAGCAATGCCAGACAAGGCAGCACCTACAGCTCAACACACAGCACCAACTGCACAAATCGCACCTTCCGCACGACCAATCTTTAACCCCTTCGTAGATAAAGCTGCAGCAGATGATGCAACCAAGTGGAAAGACTTGGTCAGTGAGAATACAATTGTCACAACGCCACAAGCAGAACCTACAAAGGAAGAACCTCCACTGTCCCCACCACCTACCACCAAACATGAAGATGAGACTCAATCAGTCTACTATATGCCACAATACTTCAAGATGGAGACACAACTAGCAGCTATGCTGGCACGACTGATTACCTCTCAGACAAGTCATCAACCTGTATCCAAGATTGATCCTACACGTACATTCATTGATGAAGATCTGAACAACGTTGGTGACACTAAGCAGATGCAACTGTCTGATGAGCAGGTAGCGGCTGTTAAGATGGCTACTACAGGTAATTCGACTGTCTCTGTGCTTACAGGCGGTCCAGGATGCGGCAAAACACTGACTGTCCGAACTATTGTGCGTGCTTGGCACTCCATGAACAAGAGGTGCTTGTTGTTGGCTCCCACTGGACGTGCCTCTAGCCGTCTAGCAGAGCTAACGTCACATCCTGCAAGTACAATCCATCGTGCTCTCAAGCCAAAGGCACAGGCAGGGATTGGACGCAGTAAGAACTCAACTGACAAAGACAACGAGTATCAGCTGTTCCAGCACAATGAGAGCAATCCGCTGCCGTACGATGCTATTGTAGTTGATGAGATGTCGATGGTGGGGCTACCGCTGATGCATGCATTGGTCTCAGCATTGCGACCTGGATGTCGACTGCTGCTAGTTGGTGATGCTGAGCAGCTCCCGCCACTGACTGCAGGCGACACATTGGCAGACATCATCACCAGCGGTATGGTACCAACCACACGCCTTACCAAACCCTTCCGACAAGCAGCTCGCTCCCACATCATCATCAATGCACACCACATACGAGACGGCAACCTACCACAGCTAGAATCTGTAGGTGCTTACATTGTGACTAAACCCAAGACTGATTGCCTGTTTATTGATCTAGAATCAATCAATCGCTGGCAATGGCAACCTCGGACACTCCTACCTACACCCTCCATGTCTGCCACGGAGACGCGTACACTTCAATCCATCGAACTCTCCAACGCCTACATGGCACAAAAAGCCTTAGCCTGGATGGTTGAACAACTTCTTCCATCCCTTGGATTCACACCCTACAAAGACTTACAAGTACTGACACCAATGAAAGCAGGTGCTACAGGTACACAAGAACTCAATAAGACTCTAGCAGTCCTTCAGAACGAAGAACATCGAAAGAGATTACATCTTGCACTGCAACAACTCAAACTGCAACAGAATCAACCTGATATCAACGTCACCGACTGGGATACTATCAACAAGCGCCAATCACGTAAATCACAGACTGACAACTCCACTTCCATCAACAAAGATCAAGCCCTGTACGCTACAGGTGACCGTGTAATGCAAGTCAAGAATGACTACCGGAAGACCATTGTCCCTGTAGAGGTCATAGAACGTAAGACCGGCTACGTCCACGACACAGAGTTTATCACTGTCGGTACAGTCATGCAAAACCTCTCAGCTGGTAACATCAAATATCAACCCGAAGATTGTTTTGTAGCCAACGGTGAATTAGGTATAGTGACACCTGTACGTGTAGTAGGAGATGACAAGGCACTCATTGTACGGTTTGAGGATCCTCTGCGGTATATGGTGTATACTCGGAGTGAACAACAATCACTGACACCAGGGTGGTGTACAACAGTCCACAAGAGTCAAGGTTCAGAACATCCTGTGGTAGCATTCTTTCTCACCAACTCCAACTATGTCATGCTATACCGTCAATTGCTGTACACTGGCCTAACCCGAGCCAAGAAGCTAGCCATCATTGTTGGTCAACGTGCAGCCATTCAACAAGCAATTGCCAACCTACAACCCCCGAGTGCAGACATTGATCAACGACACTCATGGTTGGATGAACGATTGAAGGCGGCATGTTTGTTGCATGCCAATGCGAGGAGTCAGTGATAATGATTGCACAGACACAACAGCGTAGCTTTTCCACACACTCTGACAGCCAGGATGTGCCTCGCGCTTCAACGACAGTAGAGCATCAATAACTGTGATGTGAAAACTGAGAAGACCAGCAGAAACAATCACACTGCAATAATTGAACATTGAATAGGAGGTGGTTTGATACCTGCCTGCTGATAATAAATAGAATGTGTTGACAGCTCTCGCTGACTGACATGCTGGTGGTAGAGAGCTGACAGGGTAGTTGTGTTGTATATACCTCTGTCTCTATCAGCTCTCTACCTACTACATACCCATTCTCATCAGTGGTGATGCATACTGCATCGCTCGACTCGGTGGATGTGGAACCTCCTTGAACGAAGTAAACTTCGGTTTCATGTCTGCCTCAAAACGGATGAAGGCACCACGATTACCCATCTGGTCACAGTCTGTGTAAGATAGTGAAGTAAAGTATATGCACCAAGTGTGTTTGTTAGTTGTATGTCAGTCAATTTGGCTGCATATCTTTTGCTTACCTGAATGCAAGACAGAGCAGTCACACTTACAATTTGGTGCCGAAAAGATGGTAATACATTTGCCATCATGATCTTCTTCATATCCATCTTCCTTGACCTCATGTGAACGTACTAGGAGATCTAGGTTGTTATCGGCTAAGAATCTTTTGGTAACATCTGGACCGAATGAGAGTCCAACACCACGTTTTGATGGTGTTCTACCGGGAATGGGTGATGGATCACTCCACATCAGTTCAGCCATGATTCCACTCTCTGGAGGTTGACGGAAGCGATCGATCTTACGGATGTCATCAAGTTTGACACCGTCTAGTGTGTGTTGTAAAGAGCATTGGTTTATTGGTTAGTATGCTGACGTTCGATGATCTACACATCCAACTATGCAACAAACACAACAAACTCGAAAACTTACCCTGACTAAACAATCCACCATGTACTACCAACACCTTTTTCCCTATAACTGCACCTAACGGTAAATCACAGAACACTTCAGTAAAAAGATCCATTGCTTTCCCACGGTCAACCTTTTCATGTACTTCCCCTTGAAATCCATAGATATTATTCATATTAGTAGATTCATGGTTCCCACGGAGGAGATGAAAGTAGGAAGGATAGACTAGTTTGATAGTAAGGAAGAGAATAATAATTTCTAGTGAGAAACTACCACGATCTACAAAATCACCATTGAAGAGGTAAGGGTTGGTAGGAGAGGGTAAGCCATTGAGGTCGAAGATATTGAGCAGGTCGTAGTATTGACCGTGGACATCACCACAGACAGTGAAGTGATTGTAGGGGATGGGTGTAGTAGTTATAGTAGAGGTAGTAGTAGTAGTGTGAGTAGTAGTAGTAGAGCTATCATCTTTGGCATCTGCATTCGGTCCTGGTACTTCAATCAATGTAGGTAGAGCATGTAATAACTTTGCTGCATGTAACAATATCTGATAGATATATCTTCTGTGTAGACGTTTTTGTTCCTTATAGTATTGTATTAATTCTGTGATGAAGGATTGATCTGGAAGGGTATCATCCACTAGGCGTGGGCCACTGTAGGTCGAGTCGACTGATATGGTCTTGTAGTCAAGGGTTTGGGAGACAGGAATAGAGGATTCACTGGCGATGGCGTCGTGAAATGCCTTTGCACGTATGGCTTGTTCACACTCGCGAACTCGCAATTGAGCATCCTTGTCGCTTGGTTTCAATCGTACGACAGCTTTGAAGTCGACTAGAGCATCACGGTGATGACTGAGGGCAAGATGTGCACTACCACGTCGATAGTAGGATTTGACGTACTTGTTGTCTAGTTCAATCCCTTTTGTCGCATCTGCTATAGCTAGGCCATAGCTCTCGAGTTTGATGTGACAGAATGCACGATTGGCGTAGTAGATGGCGTTGTGTGGGTCTGCAGAGATGGCTTCAGTGTAGGCATTGCATGCTGCTTGGTAGTGAGCTTTGGCAAACTCTTCATTGCCAGTGGTCTTGTACTTCTCGGCGCTGCTTTTCCTCTGTTCAGCTGACATTTCCTCGCTGCTCAGGCTCAGCTCCTTCATCTCTTCCGTGGCACTCATCTTCGACATGGTGCTCGTGGAGTTGCGTGTATGAGCTCTTGATATCTCACGCTCAATGGATTGATTGGTATCTGCTGGCTGAGCGATTGAGGATTGGAGTGGGAGCTGAATGTGTGTGTCTTGTGCTGGGGTCTTTCCCTTCCCTTCGTTCAAACAGCGATCAGATGGTTGGTCGCTGACCACCTGCCTAATATGCCTGCAACTGATGCACATAGTATTGATATGTGATGGGAGTGAGTGCAAATACCTGGTAGGTTGCACTGTTAGTACTGTTCGTGTGTGAGCAGTGACCCCAGTTCATTGTGAGCATTCCACATCCACACATAGAGCATCACTCACTTGCGACTCTCCGTCAGCCAGAGCAACCTTTCAGATATTGACCAGCTCACACCGACACCACACATCCAGCATGAAGACCTTCCTCCCTATCCGCTTATCTACCTTCAAAGCTTCAGTCTATGCCTCCCTTCACTCCCTTGACAATGCTCGCCTAGGTAAACAACGAGTCGAAACCTATCAGATCTACAGAATTGTGAGAGGTATAGATGGTCACAGTAAATGGAGATTTCATCCTGCAAGTATTATGTGGAGAGGTTATCATGAAGCACTAGGTCTGTACTTAGTAGCTTCTCTGGAGATATGGGGTGGTAGACTCAGTAAGGCAGGTATACCAATGAGTAATGAGAAGATGAGTGAGAATGTGAAGAAATTTCGGATTGGGATGGATCCAAGGACGGGAGAACCCTATGATTGGGAGACTGTAGCTGTACCATGGTGGTGGTCCAGTCAAGCCATCTTTGATTCGGATGCTGCAGTACTGTACAGGAAGGATAAGAAACACTACTCTGACCTCAAACAGCATGATCAGCAGTATGCAGAGTACGTATGGCCTCATCAAGTGTATGAGCAGATGGTTGATGGTGAAGAGAAGCAACGCATCGGCGCCTTGTATCCTGTAATCGATGAGAAGGAACGTCGATGGAGTCATGGTGTCCGGCAGATGATGAGAATGACAGCTACACAACTGCGTACACTCTTACAACAACAAAACATTGACTCTACAGGTAACCTCCAAACTCTACAAGACCGTGCTGTAGGTCATCTCACTGACTACATAGCTTCAACCGTAGTACTAGAACCAGTGACACCTGCAGAGGATCAACACCAAGAATCACCACTATATTACGGCAAGGTACATAAGACACGGATGTTGGCTACCACTGTCACTACCACATCAACCACTGTCACTGTGACTGCATCAACTTCCATACTAGAATCAAACAAAGAGAATACGATAGCTGACAGCAACTTGCCCACTGTAACTGACATCACCGATGAGGGGAAGACACCACACAAACAACAGAAGAAGAAGCCCTTCAAGCCCAGATACAGTGGCCATGTTGAACGTAGTGCATCCACAATCACCACACCATCTCGCTCACTGAGTACCACTACTACGTCAGCATCTCGCTATCTCCGCACTACAGCATCAAAAGCCTCCAGCAGTACCAGCTCTGTGGGAGGCTCAGTCAAGATGTCGCGGCGTAGCTCTAGCAGCTTACCTGATGAGCTCATCACACCACTCAAACGTACACGCCGAGCTCTACTGACAAGTTCAGCTGTGTCCACAGCATCCACTGCCATCGGCAGTTCTGCACGTGCTCGTTCTACCAATCGACACGCAGCTGAACGGATGGTGATGACTCGACGCCACGTCCTACAATCTGTCAATGCATAACGTTGTCACACTACATTAGAGTCCAACCTTTCATCACTCTACGCTTCTACAAACTCGCTCATCTTCCACGCACCCACCCACCCCGCTGTTCGTATCACCTCTCTTCCGATTTAGTCAAACTTTCAGTAACTCAATGTTTCAATCGCTTACAGTAGTAATGTTGCATAACAGTTCCCTGAGGCCACACGTAGTTTGATATCACATTTGTCAAAGCGCAACATGGCACACACAATGATTGATGGTGGGTTTCTGTGTTCAACTAATACGTTAAAATCGTGAGGTGAGGGGGCTATTGATGGGGGATGAGTGAGAGACATACAGGCTTCTGTGGCTGAGTGTAAATATAGATTACTGCTGTGACGTGAATGCAAAGCAAAAGTGCACGGAACAAGATCAAGCTCAGTTTACGTTTGGATGTCGATGAACGCTTGCACAAGTATCCGCGCTCTCCACACTGGGATGAACAGTTCCGAATGTGGAGGTCCCTGTGTTAATATGATAGCAGGCAAGCTGCTGTTGGTAGTGTGGTGGCTACATTGACAGAATGTTGTGCACTGCTTCTCTCGCCCGTCACGTTTCGGTCCTCGTCTGTGTTGTCTGCCTCAGCTACGATCCGTCAGAATGTCTGAATTAGGTTTGATTGTGCAGCTCTTCGAAGGTTGGACGAGTTTGGCAATCCTGCTGTTT
>Ga0115842_100223_pt1:0-17500 | contig 20395 bp, 17 predicted proteins | sample InSIn2SAF170_2_FD_83856 | JGI IMG/M metagenome (GOLD analysis project Ga0115842, IMG submission 83856)
CCAAAGAGCAACTAAAGTTCCTTGCTTTCCTAACGTCAAGCAAGCACTACGTTCCTTGCTCTCCTTTTGTCGAGCAAGCAATCAATTCCTTGCACTAGGAAGCGCAAGCCCCTCCGGGACCTTCTGTTGCGCAGGGTGAAATGGTGAAGCTCGGGTCTCAGCCTTTCGAACCCTTGGTTGATAGGGGTAACCTATGTCTTCACCTGTATGAGCCCCTACTTTGGTAACAATATTGATGGTTTGTCTATATATTTCGTCATCCTACCTCAGCTTTGAGTTAATAAGTTTCGCACCCCTCTAGCGGGCACGATCTTCCCACTTGGCGATAAGCTTCGGACATTCCTCCGTGGCATGTGTATTGACCCTGCAATGTGAGCACCAAGGTTTTCGGGGAAGGGGAAAATCTCTTGCGAGATGACCTATCTCATCATAGTTGTAACATCTGATCGCTCCTCTTCCGCCAGTTCGTCCTCCCCAGAAACCACCTCCACCTCTCCCACAGCCTGCCCCGTATCCCTGAGATCCTTTCCTTCCGCCACCCGAAATGTTGTTCGGTCCAATCTATCTGCAAGGGCATCCAGAGCCCGACATCTTTCTGTACCATGCATGGGTAGATGACCCACAGAATTCACAATAGAGAGTATTAGTTGCAGAAGAGTACTTTTGCAAAATAGGGCAGTGCCTAGGAGGGTGCCCATGAGTTCTGAAGATCTCATAATATTCATTAGTCAGCAATGCCTGGTTGTTGGGAAATGCATGGTACTGGACAGGTCCATGGAACGGTGTTGAGGTAGCGACTTGTGCAACTCCACCGGTAGGCCTCACAGGGGGAGGTTCAATCGGGAGATTGGAGGGTCCTGCTCCTCTAAACCTGGGACATTCTAAGATATGGTGACCTTCCATATGGCACCCTGTACACCAAACCTGAGGCTTACCCACCTTTGAGATGGCCAGCTCTTGGATTCTTTCATTGAGGGTAGCGAGATGACTCTGTACATGGATGGGATAGTTCTGTTCCTCCTCTCTATTCCGCAACCCTCATAGTGCTTGGGTACCCTGCCATGGACTCTATCTTCATAGCCCGTTCCAGTGCATCAGTAATGGAGGAAATCTTCTGTTACATGAGTGGTCTTTTAGTCAGTGGCAGCAGTCCCTGGATGTACCACTCTCTCTGGTGTGATTCATGAAGAGGGTTGGTTAGCTTACCCAACGCATCCTTGAATCTCTGCATATATTCCCAAGCAGTTTCTACGTCTCTCTGCTTGATATATCTAATATCTGTAATACCTTGTTGCTCTAACTGAGGCAACTGAAACTCTGCAAGAAATAGCTTTCTGATTTATACCAAGATAGGAGCCTACCCCCTCGCTAGAGGGTCCACGAACTTCATGTACCACCTGAGAGATCTGCCTCTCAGAGTGGTCTGGAATTCCACTAGCTTAGAAGCGTCTAGGGTCGCTCCTGACCTCCAGATGGCCTCGCACAGGTACCAATGTTGCTCGACATCGTCATCTCCTCTACCCCAAAACTATGGATAATGGGTAAAGGAACCTCCATCCCACCATACTAACTGATAGAGAACCTATGAAAAGAAATCCTGCATGCCCAGGTTGTACTATAGGTCCTAGGGTTCCGGCTGAACTACCACTGCTTTGACTACCACTAGGTTGTACTGAACCACTTCCACTGCTGTTGCTACTTCCCTTTCCTATTCCTAAGGATCCTAATGATTAGGGAAACCTTGCTGGCCTACTATATATAGTATTTGGTCTGGTGGGGCTGGGCTGGGCTGGGCTGGCCTAGCTCCTGAGCCTGCCCAATTGACTGACAAAATCTAGATGAGTCCAAGTAGGGCCCTTACTTCTTAGGGGCGGAGCCACTCACTATTCCGATGGTGAGGACCGGAGGGGCTCGACTGTCAAGGCCGCCATCTCAGGAATGAAATTGGTTATACTCGTATGCGGCTCACTCAATGCAGCTGCAATATTGAGCGTGATGCAATAATGAGCGCTGAAGTCATTAGGGTGCAAATAATAGTACGCCACACCTTTCAAAAGGGCCTCAACACCCCTTTCTTATTTCGTAGGGGGGGGCGGGCCCCATCTCTATACCATGCATGCTTCCATCATCCTGCCCAAAATGAATGACTGTCCTCTCCAGATCCATAGAATCCATCAGTTACAAGCCCAGCTCCTTTCTCACCCCTATTCTCTTCAGTCAGAAGTTCCCGTGCGTCCACGTACAGAACAACCCACCTTTCTTTAACTACTTACTTACGGTAGGTAGGAGTCGCTGATATTGCTTTAGCTTGAGCGCCTCGAGCTAATGAGTTCTGAGTTCCCACCCGTAGACCCGATACAGCTTCGGCTAATCGATAACGACTATCTCTTTCTTCATTCAGTCAGGGATGGATACCACTTAAGTGGTTCCCGAGTTACGAGTCCGAGTTCCCGAGCTTCTCCCTGCCGTATAATTCCCCTATATCCATCGCTTCTCGATCAATAGAAGAGAGAGATGCGGGCTCCCGATTAGCTAGAGCTAGCTGTTCCTTGCACCGATACCCCTCCCTCCCTAATAAAGCCCCAGCCTGAGATACAGCCTGTCCCTCTGATAGTTAGTACGATACCTGGCTGGGATAGGGAGTTATACCTGGGATGAGGAACTGGTCAGTCCCTGCCCCGACCGGCACGAAGTTGATTAGCGAGCCCGGCTAGAAGGCTCGAAGATAGCGCTCACTATTGCTCTCCCTTCTCCTATAAAAACCATGATGAAGATTCATAACGAAAATCGTATCGATTAAGATAGATTCATAACGAAAATCGCTTGCGACATCGGTCGGAATGCTAGGGGGGAAGGGGAGCAATATAAGTAATAAAGTCATTCTTTTCTCGTGGAGGCGAACGACTGAGAAAGAGGCGTAGGCGAACTAACGAACTACTCACTTGCTTCGGTATGTGCCGGGTCGGTTCTCAATCATTTCTGGTGCTGGCTAAATCACCGGATATGATGCTGAGCTACCCCCCCTTTTCAATTAATTAATTCACCGTTGGTAGGAGAGGAACGGTTGGTTCGATCGCTAGTTGGAGAGGGAAGGTTCGATGATCGCTATTGGTTCCAGGTTCGGAAGCAATCAAATGATCTTATCGCCTGGTCGCTAATATTGATTCACTTAGAGACAGATGAGGCTGAGCCACCGCCCTTTCCCATTCATTCAACGGGTATTATCCTTCTCTACTGGCTATGAAATCACCGGGTATGCCGCTGAGCTACCTCCCCCCTATATTTATCGGAGTAGGTTTTACATGCTCGTAAGTAAACGCTAGGCTAGAGTGTAACGTCTGAATATTCTGTCTGAGAATAGCGCGATTTGAGGGGGTGGGACACGCTCGACCATAAAGAAGGACCTCGACCATGAAGGAAAGACAGACCTTCGTTATCGTTAGAAGGGCAGGACCGACCTTACCGCCCGCCTGAAAGGACCTTTGAAGATAAGGTCCAAACCTCTCATTTTCACCCGGTAAGTAAGTCGAGTAAGGAGAGGTACGAGGGCAAGGTACGAGCCTAAAGAATTGACCATCGGGAGATCGAGGGACGAGGTACGTTAAATGACTCGACCGCCTTGGGTGAGGGTGAGCCAGCCGAACTCTCGACAACAGGAGAGGTACGTTCATAGGAAATAAACAGGCTCTGCCGAACTGAGTGAGGGGAAGGAACAACCTTTCCCGAACGGACAGAATTGATCTACCATAATATCGTATACAAAGATATATATCATTATATATGTCATTATGCTTTTCTCCGGGAACAATGGAAAAAAGGATATCCCGATAACGGAAACCATAGGGGCCGGCGAGATGAAACGGTGAACAATTAATTAATATCTCCCTCAAATAAATACCGCCTATAACGTGACAGGGCCTTGCTTGCTATGACTTATGTCACGAAGTGTACACCAGGAAAGTGTTTTAATGGCTGGCTCTTACTGTATAAAATAGGTCCGCCTTTACCGAATGGTAGGGAGGGCCTTGCTGCTGCTATTTCTCACCCGTGTACACCTAAAAGAAGAACCGGTAAGAATCGAACCATAGTTTGACCCAATCAAGCTACGGCGTCCCTGGACTTAAGTAAGTGAAGCGACGATTCCCGTGGAAGCCAAGTCCAAGGATATAAAGCACGCACGTCGGGACGTGTTTTCATGGCCCTTACTTACTAGTAGGTAGGTAAGTCATAGTCTTTTCATTATATACCTATATAAATGGATTTCTCTTTCCACTACTTGCGTGCTTGCCTGCTTGCCTGCTTGAACGAACGCTCGTAAGGACCCTTCTCACGCGAAGCCAAACCTCCCTACAGTAGTGGGACATGTTGAAAGTGAAAGAAGGTAAGATTCAAAGACCACACTGGCTCGACCCACTCAATCCCCAAAACCCTTCCTTTCCTTACCCACCAGCCTGCGGGGCCTACATGACGCATATATATTCGGCGTGGGTGGCGGTTTATAAAATGAAATCACGGAAATATCAATTCAATGAGCCACTTCCCCATCTTTCTTATTGATCGAGCGAGGACAAGAGCACTAACTATTCCTTCTCATAAGAAGAAGTTAGTAATGGACTAAAGGTCAGTCTCAGCTTTAGCTCGAATGTTAGGATTAGTTTCAATGTAAGCAGTGTCGGCAGTGAAAGGTAACTATCATCGGCAGTTGAAATGCAAACATCAGCTTTAATGCTAGTAATAAATGCCAGTATCAGCAGTTCTTCAATGAGCTTTATAGCTCGAATGCAAACATCAGCAGTTTCATGTAAGTATCAGCTATAAGTTCGAATGCTAAGTTTCTGCAGTTTCAATACTAGAATGCCGGTGAAATGCCATCAGTGGTTCAATGTTAGTGTAGCTCTTTCCTGCTTACTAAAAGATATGAAATAAGTCACTAGGTTCATCAGCTGGACGCTTTAGCGTCGCGATGTGGGGGTTTGGGGGAGTGAACTATCGATATGGATGATTGGTTGATTGATGAGGGGAGCTACCCCTCATCGCAGTATCTGGATTGATTGGATGTTGATTGCTGATCGATTGATTGCTCATCGGTTATGAATTGCTAATTGTTGATCTCAGGCTAATCTCATTTCAATAATCGTTGATCTGCTCATCTAATCTTGATGTTCCTCTCCTCCCTACACCGATCACCCTCGTCGTTCGTGTTTTATTAATTAATACTTGAGCGATATATAAGTTAGACGCGTAGAGTCAAAATCGTTGGTGTGCAATCATAAGCGTGTCGAAAGGAAGGAGTCTGTCCCAGCGTATAGAGAGAATAATAGTCGTTAAGACTTGCCAACTATTAATGGTGCGTCTAGACGTGTTTGGGCATAGAATCGAGTGCTTGTCAATTGGCGGCGGCTACCTTACAGGCAGATCGACACAGGCAGGCAGGTAGGGTAGCAAGTAGGTAAAGGCAAGTAGGTAAGGACAGGGGGGCAGGGCGGTAGGACAGATCATCCAACAAACGGAGGAAGAGATGAAATCAAACAGAGGATCGGATTATATCGAAAATGATGATTTCAGCTTATGGGCGTGTGTGTGAATGCATCGTATAATAATCGCAAGTGATCTCTTGATTAAGCACTCACTCAAGACCTCTCTAATAGCTTGGAGGGAGGATAATAGCGACCAGGATCTTCTAATGATCAGGGAAAGATCTCAAACTCCATCTGATCCATCTGAGGTTCTTCCTCTCAGAACTCTAAAGCTCTTGATCTCTCGAACTCAGATGATCTCTTGATTAATCAATGCAATGAAGATCTGCTTGAGTGCTCACTCAATACCGACCTCACCACACATTCTTATTCAAGCTGAACAGGAAAATAGACAACCTATTCGAGTACTCAAGCAGCACTATATCCTCCTCCTCGTCACCTTTTCTTCCCCTTATTATTATTCTTGTTGGGATTAGGCTATGCATTTTGATTGTTGGGTGCAAGTCGGTTGGGCATGTTTTGCTAAGCATAACCCTGCCCTTGCAGAAAAAGGGAAGGTTGAGGATGTTGTTGGACTGGAGGTCCTGACGGAGGGCCACGAAAAGGGTAATCAATATTATGGGCAGGTGGAGCCGCATATGCGGTAGATGCACCACTACACATAGTGCCACTACACGAATGACCATGGACATGGAACGAGTGAAGAGGAACTGAGTATGAGGTACTCGTTCCTACGTGCGAGGGATCTGGAGGGAAATAGGGCATGTGTGGTTGCCCTGAGTTAGAGCGCTCACCACTAGGGAGGGTTATTACCATACAGATTAGTGCCAGTGGAAGGTGGCATTTGGCTGTATGGATTAGAGATGCAATTGCACCAATCATGCCATCTGTCGAATAGGATGCCCCGACTGATCTATTCGTGATGAGTCACTATGGGGTGCATCGGGGATGATAGAGTACAAATCTCCAGATTGAACATAGATCAAATCATATTTATGAGCCTTCAAAATAGCTTCCTCATGGAATCACATACCATCATTTACTCATTGAATCACAGACAGAAGTAAGTCTAATATACATCACTTAATTCAGATAAGACTGCATCGCATAATCCCATCAATATAGCTTACTATACCTTACATCTAGCTGACTGTAGCTTACCTGGATTATAATTAATGAAACCGATGACCATTAGGAAGCTTATAGGTTCCATCCATTTACTTATGAAATGAAAGAGCAGGAGATCAATGAACCCTGGAACTGGATGCTGTAGGCGAATGATTAATCCCTGCATCTCTTCCATTAGTGTTGAAGAACCCTCCATTTGCTTCATTTACGGGGATCTCGGATCCATTCATCTCAGCATCCTTGTCGTTTCCCATGCATGTAAGCTTCGCCTTAGCCCGTCCGCACCTGGAAATTGAAGCCTTCGATTCGACTATTTTAAGCCACTCTAAGAAACAATTCCAATTAGTGTTCGGTATTACGATTCGATTCCCTACCTTCCTCTATCCTTTATATATATAGGGGGTGACCACCAAACCAAGTGTTTTTCTGGATAAGCTAATCAACTATCGAATTATCGAAGACCAATCAACCATGTATCCCCGAATCAACCACTATCATAACATAAATACATAAAAAACTCTAGAGAAAGATCATCCTATTATCTACTCCATCATCATATCTACTTACTACCATCTTGATCATCTAGTAACTATACATCGTATAATAACATTAATAACTACATAAACTCTCTCTATATAGGATATATCTACCAGAAAGAAACCAATAAACTACAAGATGAATAATCAACTAACTATCTCTATTCAATACATTAACCAATCTCTATATACATCTATCTCTATAATCAATACTGCATCGTGTAATAAGAGTTCAATCATCTCTTAAGGGAATCTAGAGACAATCTCGAATCCTAATGAATCACTTTCCAATCTATCAACACTCACTAATCTATAGACCCATGCATCGTCATATAAAGAATTCATGTCTCTATAGAGGGAAGATCAAGGCATAACCAATCAACTATGCATCTCACAACAACTACCAGAGATCTATCTTATGCCGTGTATCATCAGAACAACTACTAGCATGCATCATATTATTAATAATTGGATTGTCTCTAGAGGGAATAGAGAGGCAATATATCGAATTCAAGCTCTAACAAAGCTATAACGATCAAGCTATCACAAAGCTATAATCATCTTTCCCTAACCAACAAGCTCTAACAATCTCTCTTAGCAACCTATCACTAATCGACTCTCTCTCACTTACCACAAAGAAAGTAAGCCGCCTGCCGGAGGGTCCGCAGGAGAAGGGATATGGCATTTCTGTCTGTAGGCAGGCACTCTACATATATGATAGCCATTTTCAGATTGATTCGTAATTAGTTAGCAGGTGGGAGGTTTTTTCGGGCGTAGAGTTCTGAGATCGGGCCCCGGTTATTCTCTTTACCAACCACTAGTCCTTGCCAAGTCAGCCTCATTTTGTGGTTCGGCTACTGATAAGGGCACATCCACCTCTAGGTCAAAATAGAAAGTCCATTGAATGCACAGGAAGGAACAGGCCACCCCACAGCGAGCGAAGCCGAAAAATGCCTTATTCTGCCTTTCTACTCGAGAGCAGGGATCAGAAAATAGATCAGAATAGCACTTGGCCTCGAACCACTTACTTGCTTTCTTTCCCCAAACACCCCTTTACACTGGCACGGCACGCCTACTTCGAGACCAGCATCGCCTCCCTTCTTTCTCATAATGCAGAAGGCTTCTATCCGCCCGAAAGGAACCATGGAAGGCCAGCCACTTGAAGGAACGAAGGAACCACTGCTGATGCTAAGGATGCCAGGATGCACAGAAGGATGGAAGGAAGGGTGGGTAGGTGGAAGAAGGGAAAGAAGCAAGCAAGGACGGAAGGATGGATAGAACGAACCACACGAGAGCAAGCCCAAGCGGACTACTTCCTTGCTTACCCACCTGCAGTGGACAGGGAGACCACGCCTTGGCTACGGCACAAGCTTACTACCGATACTGTATACGAACCCTACACTCGCTACCGATGAAGACATCCCACCCTGCTTGCTTGTCTGAAGAAACAAGGTATAGGGATCCCTACCTAGATGGCAGGCATAAAGATACCCACCTACAATGATGGGACAGGGCACGAGGGGAGAGCGACAGGATGAAGGCGGAAAAACTTCCCTAACCCCCGAGAATTGCAATTAGCGCCTTGAGGGAATAAAAGAAAAGATAGCGGATCATTTTGAGTTGGCAGCTTCAAACCCTTCATGCGCGAGGGCGCGGCGGGTGAAGAGCCACGGAGCCAGGTTACTTCACCTACATAATGACAGTTCGCTTTCGTTCCTTCCTTCCCCTGCGCTCGCCACTTCCAGAGACAAGTCAGTTCTTTGCTCCAATCAAGTCCTTCAAGTCCCATCCAGCCAGGGTCTCCCTCCCCGTCCCAACTCGGAGATTGACTGGATTGGACTTCATGTGCTCTCCCAGTCACCACGCAATCAATAGGCACACACACCCCCCACCCACTCTCTATATTATCGGAATGGAAGTGACCGGTTTCACCATCACATCATGTTACGTGATTCAAAGGTCTGTTACTCTCAATAGGGAGAGATCATTTATGCACTCAACCGCTTACTGAAGGGAGAGCGCTCGACCTTTAGGGAGAGCACTCAACCGGCTGCGAGCTGAAGGGGCCGACTACAGGTATGGGCTCGACCTACCTATTGATGGGAGAGGCAAAGCTGTTGGACCTGAATCCTGTTCGAGAAGGAAGTAAGCTGTTCGAGGTCTTTACACCGCTGTGTTGCTGTGAGTAAGAAGGTGCGGCTTGACTTGATTCCTTCGACCTTGATTCCCCGTAGGACCAGTTTGGGGTTTAGTTCTAGTATCAATAGGGTTAAGTTCTAGTCCTCATCGAGAATAGATCGCGTTCATTCGAGTATCTCGACATTGATGGTTCCGGCTGGAGTATGATAAGAGAGGTCGCCAAGATAGATGGCGCTCTCGACCGTTATCTATTGATTGGGTGGGCGTCGGTCGAGTAAGGAATCGACTCGGCCACTTGCCAGAATGAATCCGACAGGGGACGAACCTTTTTGGGGGATAATTAGTAGGTTTAAGGCAAAAGAAATGCTGTTGAGATGCCCGAGAATATCATTCTTCGCAATCTATAGGGGCAATTGATCTTTGAGGTGGCTCCAGGGGACGACTTTGAGAAAATTCATTGCATAACAATTGCGGTAGTAATAGCCATTTGGTATAGGTCTGTTCTCGATATGGTCCTGAGCAGTGTTTATGAAGGTCCGGAGGGTCTTGCGCTTCCGAGTGCAAGGACCGGCAGGGGCTCGACTGTTAAGGACCCTTTAGGGGGCTCGACTGATAAGGATGCGTAAGCAGGCTCGACTGATAAGGCCGCCATCGAGAGGATGCGGAAGCAGGCTCGACTGTTTTGGTTACTTATTTGAGAGGGGCAATAAGTAAACCCTAACCTTTAGGTGCTCGACTGATAAGGCCGCCATCGAGAGGCCGCCATCGAGAGGCCGCCATCGAGCGGAGAGGGCACTTGCGCGCGTTCTACAGCCACTTCAAAACGCCCAAGCTGGGGAACGGACCTAGCGGGAGGGGGGATAAATAGCCCAAAATGGCCATTTTCACGCGGCTCCAAAGAACGGCTTGCTTTCTCTGAACCGACTGGATCCACTCCCAAGGTTTCAAGCTCCGTAGCCAAGTAGTAACTGATAAGAATGCGTAAGCAGGCTCGACCATATTCTTTTTGATCAGCTCCCTTGGCGGAGGTTTTGGACATCCTCCCCACTAATTTGGCAATTTCAGCTTGGCGGGGGTTTTCAAGATTATACTCTCGATGACGGATCCACTGATCCAGTTAAGGCGCTGACGCTAGCGCTTTCTCTCTCTCTGAACCGACTGGATCCGATGGTAAGGTGGATGCACGATAAGGTTCTAGCTTTGCTAGTGCTAGCCACTGGATCCGATGGTAAGGTGCTAGCCACTGGATCCGATGGTAAGGTGGATGCACGATAAGGTGCTAGCCACTGGATCCGATGGTAAGGTGGATGCACGATAAGGTGCTAGCCACTGGATCCGATGGTTCTAGCTTTGCTAGTGCTAGCCTTGGATCGTTCTTAGCTATCCTTAGCCTTTTCAGGATCAGGTTCAGGATCAGATTCTGAATCAGGTGTTCAGATATCTTTTTTTAGCTAGAGATGCACCTGGGGCTTCGCTCTTTCTCTCTCTGAACCGAACCGACTGGATCCGATGGTAAGGTGGATGCACGATAAGGGTCTAGCTTTGCTAGTGCTTAGCTAAGATCCTTGCTCACCTTGCTCGTGCTAACCTTGCTAACCTTGCCTTGCTTAGCGAAGATCCTAGACTTGCTTGTTCTTGCTTAGCTAAGATGCTCACCTTGCTCGTTCTTTCAGTCTAGAGGGAGCAGCTGATGAACGCTTCGCCCTTAGCTGGAGCGCTTTGCCCTTAGCTGGATCGCTTTGCCCTTTCAGTCTAGAGGAAGCTGATCCTTGTCGGATGCTTACCGAAGAGAAATGAATGTGAAGTTGCTCCTTTTCCAGGATGCGAAAGCAGGCTCGACTGTTAAGGTCCGGAGGCGCTCTTTGGTTACTTATTTGAGAGGGGATAAGTAAATTGAATGCGCAAGCAGGCTCGACCATAAGGGAGAGGACCCTTTAGGGGGGCTCGACTGATAAGGTCCGGAGGCGAAGGAAAAACCCTTGAGATGGTAGATAGATGATATGGCTTTGTACTATAGTATTAAGTTAAGAGGAGTCGCGTGGCAACGAACAACCTAGCCTGCTTTGCTCGAATAAGACAACCCTTTCCACCCATCGGCCCTAACCGCGAACCTGAAGACCATACTCCTTAGGACCGGCAGGGGCTCGACTGTTAGCCCCCCCACCCAATAAGTAAATTGAAACTTGACACCCGAAGAAATCAAGGCCTAATTTAGACTCTCTCTATATACGAGATTCTGGTACGATCCATAGAAAGAGACAACCCCTGGATGGCTGGGATAAGAAAGAACCGGGCTTACTTGATTGCTTGCTGGCTGATTCGACTGACTCAACTTCTGCTGGAGGATCTGAAACTGCTGCTAGTGGGCCAGGAACTGCTCAACGGCGGGTATGGAACTACTCTACCTAGGTATGCTTATAGGTTTGCTTACTTTGGTGCTGCTAGCTATGGATCTCGATCTCAAAATATGGCTAACCACCTAGGGATGATGTTGTTAGTGGTGCTACTGCTGCTGGAGGCAATGAAATTGGTGGTTTAACGCCTGGCAATGAAATTGGATGATATGCATTTGGGCTTTTGTTTCATTGGTTGATGCCCGTTCCAACTGGATCTTCGGATATGTTATTAGTCTTATACTCGTAGCCAAACATGCCTTAGTTTCAGAGATGTTAGTATTCCAGGTACGATCGCGTTGGCACGCTCTTCTATGGGTTAAGGGGCCATATCGAGAGAACGCATGAAACACTGAACGAATAAGCCTCACCTCACTCTTGGAAGGGCTGGCTACCGAATCCATTTATTGAACCAGGGAGCAAAGCTCTCTTACCCGCCTAACCTAGCGCCTCTGTGGATCAATCCCAAAGCTGGTCCCTATTGTCGATGGTGGTTCTGAATCAATAGGATCTGGAACGCACGAAGGAATTAGATCTTCCATAACTGGATCAAGATCAACAGAAACTGGGTCTAGCTCACGAGAATCAGGAACTGGATCACGCTAATTCGGGGGACTGCCTCTGGGTCATCCGTCACTTCATCCCTATAACCAGAATCTGGCTCTCGATCTCAATAATCAAACTTAGAAGGCGTACTGAATGCGGATGTAACTGAATGGATAGCGTATATGCGGGCGTATGGAACTGAATGCGGGGCGTGTATGGATGTGTGATGCGGGGCGTGTATGGATGTGTGATGCGGGGCGTGTAAGATGTAGGAACTGTGTGCCGTATCGGCAAGTCATGGGGTCAAGCGGTATCGATAACAGGCATCGCGGTAGTGCTCAACATAAGGCAAGCGGTAGCAATCAGATCATGCGGGTATCGAGCGGTAGTTGTACTCACCTGGTATCGAGTCACATCATTGCACCTCGCTCCCTTATCACACCTTCCTTCATCATTGAGTAAGATCAACGAATAACATCATCCTGGCCTCTTCTCTCTTCAATTGTTCCTCCCTACAAGTGCTGCTCATTCTCTTATCTGTGCTACTAAATTGAACGATTCTCGGCCTCCATCCATGCATCTTCCTTCCGGTGAGGTCTCCTTTGTCTCGGCTAGCGGCAGCGATCCTCTATTTCTTCTCCCCCGGTATCCACTTCTTTCTCCCCCGGTCTCGGCTATCGGCAGCTAACTAGGTGCTCCCATCGAGCGGTAGCGATACTCCTTCCCTCATTGAGTCACTTCATTGAGTAACATAATGCATCATCGGCCTCGCGCTTCAAATACTATCATCACTCCCGGCGGATACAATCACAGTGTGTCTGTCTGTTGCATGATCAAATCCTATCCTCGACAGGAGCCATCGTAAGCATTGTCGTCGATTCATGCCTTCGATCCAATTGCTGAACCTAGTGCCGTATCGATAAGTGAGGCGTAGGGTCGAGGGTGTAGGGCGGCGGGTAGAGTTGCAGGGTCGAGGGTAGAGAACATGAGGCCCTATAACCCCTGCAGTGGTATATGAAATTTGTCGAGACTGGTGCCTAGGGTGCTGTTAAGACCCTCGATAAGGTGAAGACTTGTTTCCTTGAACTTATAGGTCTCCATCTCCTCCTGGAACTCCTCCTGTTTCTTTCACTGCTCGTCCTGCTTTATCTTCCTCTTTACAATCTTACTCTCGCTAACCAAGGTATCCATCTGCACCAGGAACACCTTAATAAGCTACGGAACCAACAGAAACAACTCATGCTGGCATTATATCTACATATGGTAGCCAAACTGATACCACTCTACCAGGTCCTCCCTCTCTATCTCCGTAGACATCTAACACTAGACGATTTGCATCTGGAGCTTTCACTTGGTCAAATGCCTTTACCGCTGCTTATGGGTCAACTCGATACGCCCATCCTGGTATTCAATAGGATCTCGAACACACGAAGGGATTAGATCTTCCGTAACTGCATCAACTTCCACGCATGAAAGGTCAACCACTCCATCAACAGAATGAACTACTTTGGCTCCTGCATCAACAACAGCAGAAACTCCCTCTAGCTCACCATATTCAGAAACTTTTTCACCATCATTAGGGACTCCCTCTCCCTCATACCTAACTGAATCCCTATCAACTGTAACTCCCTCTCCTTCATCCCTAACCCCAGAGTCTTGACTTCAAATAGTCCATACAGAAAGGGGATGCTTTTAGCCTTTACCTACATATACAATTGGATACACTACCTGCTATATTGCTTTAGACAACCTGTGCTTTTCAATAAAGCACTTTTCTCTTAGGAGAATCCTATTTGATTAGCTCCTTCTCCTTTGCTCATCCTCAGAGCTTCAACACTTTACATCAGACCTACACTTACCTTTGGTTTTACCATAGGTCGGTCTACTTTGCTCAGCCTTTTGAGCTAGCTGCTTAGTACCCCATCCACCTATTTTAGTTAGTCCGCCCATTATACCTACTCCTGCTAGTACTTTACCCTTTAGACCTACCTCTTCTGCTCATGCCCTTTCAACAGCTCCCACTTACTATTAGGTCTTACCAAATCATCTTACCTACTTTTCTTTTGCTTTACACCATTTAGGTTTTTGATTTGAAGCCGGGCCGGAGAACCTAGGAACGAAGGAACCAACCAACCAACCAAGAGTATGCTTATTTACCTACGTGCTCAACCACCTTTTAGTACATTCCAGTTTGACCACTACTTCCATTTTGAGATCCTGCTTTGACACCACGAGATACACCTTAACCTCCATATGAGACAGCTTACCTAGTTCTTCTTTTACCCTTGAAGCAGTCCCTGTTAGTTTTGAAGCTATGGTCCCACAATTCTCAATGCTACTCTCCTTTTTACTTCAATGGAAACACCAACCCTGAAACCCTTTTGATTCGGGAGATCGGAAGCACTTTAGTTAGGACCTATTACTCGGTGCTTAGATAGGCCCTACTCGGTCAGACCTCAGACTTTCAAAGTGACAGCGAGGGGGTACTCATGGTTCTAAATCCTAATCAGGCATACGTAACTAACGGCATACGTAACTAACCTTGTTCACGTAACTAACCCTGTTCCTCTTCTCTCTGATCCCTCCCGAACCGAACGTTGTGGGCCCTTTGCTTTCTTATTGGGAACTCCCCCTGAACAACTCCCAGAACGCTTAAGACTTCCCGACTTGCGACTTCCCGAATTGCCATTGAAATGAGAATGGATTCTCGAAGCAAACCTTCTCTGGAAATGTGTATTCCTAAAGTGAAAAGATATGTCTCTGTCTCAAGTGGTATGATTAGGCATCCGGTATATGAAAGTGAATTTGAAAGGCCTAGATGGTATGAATTTTCATTTATGCTTTTTGGAGCTTATTGTACACTTAATGAAATGGCTGGTATACTTCCTTCCAAATCCTAACTCAATTGGCCGGCTGGTAGGACTCCTCAACTTGCTGTAATAGGGTAAGTGATCCAGATCAGTTCATTAGGGCAGTTATGAATAAGTTACTTAGGTAGGGCAGTTATGAATAGCTAAGATGTATATAATATAAGTAGGTATTCGTGTGCGTGAACAATGTCCTTCCTTATTCATATTTCATCCTTATTCATATGCTCATATTATGGCCCATATTTCATCCTTATTCATATGCTCATATATGCTCATATTATGAGGTGCCTACCTATGTGCGAGGAATACTCTTCTTCCTAGCCTCCTCCTTATAGTCCTTCCTAGTCTCCTGCTCCCTCCTCCTATAGTCCTTCCTAGTCTCCTGCTCTACTGCCGCTTACTTATAATGCCATCCTGATCCGATCATCCTGCATCCGATAATGCCATCCCATAATGAGGGGTATAGTTAGTAACCCCTTGAGTAGTAACCCGGTCTAACCCTTGATTAGGCGGAACTAACCAATGAGGCTACACTCTCTCTCTGCTGTGCCTGACCCTGCTGACCCTTCTGCTTGTCCTGCTGACCCTGCTGCTGCCCTGTCCCCGCCCTATCCCTGTGCTCGGATCCCGAACGTTGGGACTATCTCTCCTATCCGGACCGTTCCTCTCAAATCCTCTCCTATCCGAACCGGACTATGCTTGCTCGACTATCGGGAACTAACCCTTCACTCTCCCCGTAACTAACCCTTAAGACTTCCCATTCCGAGTTCGGAGGTTGGAAATAGGAATGAGTCCGAGATGATAACTGAGCCTGTAAGATGGCTGAAGTACGTTCAAAGGTATGTCTATGGTGAAAGTGGGGTAATGATAGATCCCAAAAAGTTCATTTTCTAGGGAATATATGGCATGAATTTCGAATCTGTGCTTTGGACTCCTCCAGTTGCTAAGTAATAGGTAAGTGATGCGGGTAATAGGTAAGGTAATAGGTAAGTGATCCAGACCTGGTAACGAGCCAGACCTGCTAACCAACCCAATAAGCCCAGCCAGCCGTTGAACCCACCCACCCGATGGGAAGGTAGGACCGGCCTTTCTTTGTTTCTTGAACCCGTTTCCTTTGCCTTTCACCTGTGCCGTGTTGTTAACCATGCATTAATAGCTATGCCCGGTCTACTTGACTGAATTTGGTAAGAGCTATGCCCGTCGATTAATAGCTATGCCGGGTATTGGTTGGATTGCTAAATAGATGGATAGATCGATATATAGATAGATCCACAGATACAGAGATAGATCTCGAGATAAATGGATTCAATAATAGATTCTATCTGAGCATATGCCACTTGTAAATATAAGTAAAACTCCAAGTCTGCTGGGTAAGTCTTATGAAATATAGATTAGGAGGGGTAACCAGCTAACTAACTCCAATGGAGATATGGGGGACCTAATTCAAGAGCTACCGAATTCCCCGAACTTAGCTCTGATAGCTCCCCGATCCAGAGCCCAGAATCAGGCCGGGTCACTTTCTCCAAACCCAAACCCCACTAAATCGTGAGCCATTATTAATAAGCAGCACACCAACGAACTTATACCTAAACCCGAATGAAAGATGAGGAACTTTAGTTGCTCGACCACCGGGAGAGGACCCTTTAGGGGGCTCGACTGATAAGGACCTTTAGGTGCTTATCAGTCGAGCACCTAAAGGTCCTTATCAGTCGAGCCCCCTGTCGGGTCCTTGCCCCCCGGAGGGACAAGCGGCTTCGCACCTTTGAACAGGTGAACTCAAGGGATGCACTCTTCTAGTGTTGACTCAGGGTACCCGAATGAGAGCGGAACTAACCCCCATGAAACATAAAAAGAGGATAACCCCAAGGGGATGTCCTGGTATAATATTGAACTGGAAATTGAAATGTCAACCGAAATTGTCACTTCTCACCTAATGGGGAGAAAGTTGAAAGGTGTGTGTGGTGGGATTCCTAAAAGGGTGTCATTGTTGGGTAAAGATGCCAAGATGTCGAATCTGGCCTTTTAGCTGCAATATATGGCCTGAAAGAGAAAGAAACCTACCCCCGTCCCCCGTACCTGGTTCGACTATTGGGCAATAGCCCCTTGACCCCGTATATGAGCGGTACCCGGTTGGATGCATTAGCTGGGCAGCTTGGTTAGCCAAACACCTCGATACAGATGCATGCATAGGTAAGGAAGAAAGGAAGTAGGTTATACAATAATAGGTATTGGACCACCCACCTCATGCAAGTATAGGTGCCGGCTCCTTCCTGAAAAGCTACCTGTACATTTGGTGCTGTCTCCTTATCCCCGTGTACAATATTGTTTCAGGCTGGATCATTGTGAGGTAACCCGTACGAGTTGTAGGTAGTGATCCTAAGGCTGGGATACTACTTGATCCTGGACGAGTT
>Ga0115842_100255_pt2 | contig 20394 bp, 20 predicted proteins | sample InSIn2SAF170_2_FD_83856 | JGI IMG/M metagenome (GOLD analysis project Ga0115842, IMG submission 83856)
AGTATCATCATCTGCCCAGAATCTAATACCCCAACATCGCTTGGTAGCAGGATATATCCTGGTCGCAAATGTACACCGGTCGTTAGCTAACACAATGGGTGTACTTGAGCTCGATGATAGATATTGGCTTGAACCATAACATATCAAGATGGTCCGGCGATATGGGTATCAATTGGGAGTGTGCGAACTTCATGACACTGACTAGCCCAGTTGATGGCAGCAGTAGGATATTCATTGTCGTTGGCGCTGAAGGATCTGACTCGACGCACCCAAACTCAACATTCACAGAGTATCCTCAACCAATGACCAAGTTTCCGAGAACTGAGAGATCACTGCAGTGGATGTGTGGAAACCTTCGAGCTGGGCCTGAGCAAAATGGCAAGCCAACTCCACAACTGACTTACATCTCTGGCGGTCGTTTTGATCACGGACTCATGTATGGTGTCAACTCCTTTACGGATCCCAAGAGTGGAAAGCAGATCGCCTATGGTTGGGTGACTGAAGAAGACTTACCCCAGAGTATTGTTGACCGCCAAAATTGGTCAGGCATGATTTCCATACCTCGCGATCTAAGCCTGATATGCATCAACAGGGTTATTGGTACCCTCAAATCTGATCTTGAGGAGATCACATCGTTCGAGATCGAGCCGGAAGGCGACGGTTTGTACACTATCAGGACATTGGGGATGTCACCTTCGTCGTCTCTTGAAGTACTCCGTAAAGGTGCTAGACAAGTGCAGGTCTCCACAAGCCACCCACTTTCGATACAATCCAGGATAGGACTCGACGTGCAGACGTGCAGATTCGAGATGGCGGCTACTTTTAGCTTGTCGGACCACTGCCGAAGAATAGGCTTCAGTATATACCACAGCCAGAATCTGGAAGCGGAATCAGCGACTTCGATATATCTTACCACCGAGAGTGAAACACTCATGATTGATAGACCGGACTCAAGTCAGGTAGACCCCGACATACGTACACACACCGAGATGGCACCCTTTACGTTGCTCAGCATCTTACAACCGAACGGATCAATAGTAAGGGAGCAATTGGAGATTCGAGCATTCTTTGACGAGTCTATATTAGAAGTGTTTGCTAACGACCGGTGTACATTTGCGACCAGGATATATCCTGCTACCAAGCGATGTTGGGGTATTAGATTCTGGGCAGATGATGATACTGACCAGTCAAGTCTGATCGCTGCGAAAGCATGGGACGGTTTGCGCGCTGATATTCGAGTCAATTGATAAATACAATCGTAGAGAATAGGTAAAAAAATGAGAATACAATAATATTGTAGTAAAGCAGTAAACATCAGCAGGGGTGGTTGAATAACTCCTCTTGTCTGGCATCGCCTCACATTTCATGGACAGCATCTGTCACAGTGTCTAAATCGTTATGAAGACCCTCGCTTTGTAACGATTCTTCATCAAGTCCATGTGATGAGAAGATAGATGATCATGTGGTAGCGACGCGAGCAATAACCATTGTCGCTAAGAGATGCTAAACACTCGACGTCAATACTAATCGGGTAAGCTCCATTAATGCCATCATTCTTTCCTTGGCTGCGGCAGGAGCTTATTAGTTTCATAAAGACCAGCCTGCGGATCAAATCAGATCTCTTGCGGATAGGATCTAAATTCAGGTCGACAGCGCTCCCACTCCTCCCGAATAAGATAGCCTCTGTACAGTCGACTTAACTTAATATTCTGCAGCCAACAGCACCGCCTGAAACGAGATGGCGCCCTCAGCAGAGGTCGGTGTCGATGCCCGCATGACATCGATCAAACCAAGACTGAAGTATAACACCATTGGTGGTGTTAACGGGCCTCTAGTCATTCTTGACAATGTCAAGTTTCCCACGTTCAACGAGATTGTCAGCTTGACTCTACCAGATGGATCAGAACGGAGTGGTCAGGTGCTGGAAGCAAGAGGCAACCGTGCCATTGTACAAGTGTTTGAAGGCACAACGGGTATTGATGTTAAGAAGGTACATATTTAAGACACTCGGTCTGAACGTCAATGGCTGATATGACAACAGACAAAAGTGGAATTCACAGGACACAGCTTAAAGCTTGGTGTGTCGGAAGACATGTTGGGTCGAGTGTTTGACGGTTCAGGAAGAGCTATTGACAAAGGTCCCAAAGTGCTGGCTGAGGACTATCTTGACATCAACGGCAGCCCGATCAATCCATATTCAAGAGTGAGCGCTTTGAATCAACGTACGGAGCTGTAAAAGCTAACACAGAGCAGGTATACCCAGAAGAGATGATTTCCACAGGTATCTCAGCCATCGACTGCATGAACTCTGTCGCCCGAGGACAAAAAATCCCTATTTTCTCAGCTGCGGGTCTGCCACACAATGAAATTGCCGCTCAGATTTGTCGGCAGGCAGGCTTGGTTAACCAGCCTACCAAGGGTGTACACGACGGACACGAGGAGAACTTTTCCATTGTCTTTGGTGCTATGGGTGTGAACATGGAAACTGCCCGATTTTTCCAGCGCGATTTCGAAGAGAACGGATCTATGGAGCGTGTCACGCTATTCATGAACTTGGCCAACGATCCCACCATCGAACGTATCATTACACCCCGACTTGCCCTCACAACGGCCGAATATTACGCATACCAGCTCGAGAAGCACGTTTTGGTTATTCTTACAGATCTGTCGTCGTACTGCGATGCTTTGCGAGAGGTGTCTGCTGCGCGAGAAGAAGTGCCAGGTCGTCGTGGTTATCCAGGTTACATGTATACTGATTTGTCCACCATCTACGAGAGAGCTGGCCGTGTCGAAGGTCGAAACGGTTCCATAACACAGATTCCTATCTTGACTATGCCTAACGACGACATCACACATCCTATTCCTGACTTGACGGGCTACATTACGGAGGGCCAAATCTTCGTCGACCGACAGCTGCACAACAAGGGTATTTATCCACCTATCAACGTTTTGCCATCCCTTTCACGACTCATGAAATCTGCCATTGGTGAGGGTTTGACCCGAAAAGATCACGGTGATGTCTCGAACCAGCTATATGCCAAGTATGCTATTGGTCGTGATGCTGCGTCAATGAAGGCTGTTGTTGGTGAAGAAGCTCTATCTTCGGAAGACAAGCTGTCTTTGGAATTCTTGGAGAAGTTCGAAAAGACTTTCATTACTCAATCGCCGTACGAGAAGCGATCAATCTTTGACTCGCTCGATCTTGGATGGAACCTGCTCAGGATCTTCCCCAAGGAGCTGCTCAATCGCATACCAGCCAAGGTATTGGACGAATTCTACGCTCGAAAAGGAAAGAAGGGTGGAAACAAGGATACGAAGGATAACACGAAGGACGACAAGAAGGTGAACGGCGAGCAGGAGGACTTGTTGGAGTGATTGTCGTTGCTGGTTTTACCTGATAATAGTCATGACGGTGGACTTGACTCCCCAAGCAGTACTTTTCAGTCTACGATGGGCCATCCGGAGGTTGCTGAAGTGGCTTTGAAATTAGTTTCCAGGAAGCATTATCGACAGCAAGCCAGAGGAGTCAATATCGGAGGTTGATTGTGAACTTCAGTCCCGCTTTCCAAGGTGGCCGATGTCCTCCATATACTGCTTTCAGAATATCATAGAATTGATACGAGTACGAGTTCGACATCAACTAGTATTTGAATGTTCAGCCTCAGGATAGGCGCGAGATAACTACCCGAGTACACACCTTAGAATCACCAAACTTTGTCCATCTCGGTCATTCTGATTCGCTAAGATCTCACCGGATCCCAACTGTTCAGTGTGCTGGTGGTAAGATTCAATATGACTTCTCCAATAGTCGTGAGGCGCAAAGGTGTCTCGGGCCTGGCCTAAGCGCCAGAAGCCCGTTCACGTACTGCATTAAAGTGCTGGCAAAGCCAAACTGTTGGTTCCACTGAACGCAGCTGAGATATTGCCTTCCATTTGCTTGGTCTTGTTCTTCTGATCAGCAAGAGCACAGTATCTGCAGTGACTTCGACCATGTTTATACAATGTGAGCAGAAGTACAATAGCTCGGACTAGTAGTTCGAAGAATAAATTTGACACAAATCGCATACTATCATTTGTATACATCCCAACGGTATATATTGACGGTGATTAGGTGCATTGGCTTTCGGACGATGATACTGAATGTGACTGTTCGTGATGAAGCTTGCAAGGCTGTTCACTTGGATAGCTTGACCAAAATGGGTTACGAATTCAGCTTAGCGTGGAGATGAGTGATGGAAAACCTAACCTCAAGTGTGGTGCAAGGTGGCTGGGGCTAATCCTTTTTGTGTTTAGACTTTCTTCACCGGGTTCGGGGAACCCAATAATGAGAAACCGGAAATTGACGTCTAGGCTCGAAAGCAAAGGTCGTGATTGAAACGTTCGCAAACACCTTCAAGCTACAATGTAACGTAGGAAAACATTGCAAAGCATCTCATCAATGATATTCCTTGACATAACGCATTCTTTGACCGTGCGATGCCGCCACCAAACTCTAGGTCGACACCTTGGTGGATCCTGCCAAGAGTTCTGTGATAGGCTCTCGGGTTCTCCAATAATCTGGTCCTCAATCAGACCTTGGCTCTCGGCTCCGGAGCGTTTCGTCTCCAGTTCCCGAACAACACTGCAACCTCAAAACCATCAACATCCATGTCGCGACATTTCGTTGTCGACACTACTTATCACTATACATGGCATTAGCGATGATCATCATGGATGCAAATATTTTGTCGACGCGGAGTCGTACAGACACCTCAGGTATAAAGTCTGAACGTGATCCGATGTGTGGTTGTCGAGTTACAAGCAAAAAGGTTGCTGCACCACCACCACCAACCCGCGAAACCACGAATTTGTGCAGCGCAGCTTGCATGACACACGATCTTTGCGAATGGTATGGATAATTGCGATGATACTATGGAAAGGTATTACACTTACTCGAAGACACTCCCAACATGAACCAAGTGGTCTTTGACACCTGTAATACCATGATCGAAGCAAGTCGACACCTTGCCGATGACCGAATCAAGGTTCTTGGCACTCTGGTGGAGGCCGACGACACCTAGAACAAGAGGAGCATCGCGGGCATCCTCGAGAAGGAAGCGTTGCATAACGCTTTGGTCTTTAGGGTTCATGGGGCTTGGTTCTAGGTAAGTTCAGCGAAGCTCCAGAGGCACAAGCAGCTTCAGTCGTATCCTCGTTACTTCAGGACAAAAGCAACCATAGTAATAACGACATAGGAAAGCAATGAAATCATTGTCATGGTCAACGACATACGTACCGTTCGAAGGTAGGGTTTTGGTTCCAATGTTTCCAGACATGACTTCGAGACTTGGTCAAGACGAACAAGTCAATTGAACAAGTGAGTTGAACAGACACGACAAGCTGATCTCTAAGGATAGGGTGAGAGGTAAGAGGTGTGATGAGAAGAAAGAAGAATAAGAGAGCAATGCCCAAGCAGTCCAAGCCATTTATACCTGGCACCCTGAGCAATGTTCAAGGAAACAGGCGCAAGAACACTAGAAGGCAATTACAACGAGGAGACGAGCATCAATCAGTGATCCATGCAGAGCCAACTTGCTAACAGAGGCCGTCCAGCATCATGTGTGACAGGAATCGGTGGTATCTGTTACCGAACAGTCCAGGTATCCTCTGTTACGAACAAGCCGTTAGTAAAGATGCCGTATGGAGAGTTTCAAGCCAAGCACCACGGACTCATGGGCCGCTTTAACAACCAATAATCACAGCAAGCAACGAAGTCATCAGGGCGGTCCGATTACATTACATTTATTACCCGGTTGCTTTGAAAAAATTGCATTTCAGCGAACCGCCATATGCTGTTTGTGAGGCTGCACCCTGCACTAACTCGGTGTTGCAATCCACCCATCAATGTTCGTTGGCCGAAGCCACGGTTCCTCAGTTCTTGTAAGAGCAAGAAGCGCAAGGAGATCGACTTTCAAGAGGCATTGGTCCAATCCCGGTGCTTGAGCTGATTTTCATGGACGTCGTCTGTGCATACTGTAGATAGCAAGAAAGCGAATGGCCATGACTAGAACGAATTACGGGTTCCATCCATGTCGATTCGGCAGGTAGCAAGTGTGCCAATATGGGTTACCTACCAAGTCATAGAAACCTGCTAGCGAGCCGGCGTCTGTGCTGCAGTTGACGCTAGGCAAGCACATTTGATGTCCTAATGTAGACACTACTGTACATGGACGTGAGTTAAACTCTATCATAAAGTTCAACACCCGAGCAAAAGCAGAAACAGATGGTGCACGTGCCGACCTGGATTGACCGCTGACACCAGTGTCGCTATTCAGATTCGCATGCTGATTCGGCACTAAATTCCCGGGTTGCGGTGCGTAACCGTGACGCGCCACGGTTTGTCCTCGTCTGACGTATGACACTGCATGTTGGATCCTTCAACACGAGGAACACATCTGTGTTCAAGGCTACCCATGGCGGCTGGCCCTGCAGAAATGTTGCTGTCCGTGCCACCTCAATTGACTCTGTTTCCAACGCAATAAATCGAAACATTCTTCTTCTCTCCCAACGGAGAGGAAATACACGATCTAGATCCGTCGTGTGCTACTTAGGCAGATGACCTTGTGCTACAGTGATTACCTTCAAACAAGCCTGCCACACATAGATGTCTTTACTGTTTACCCGAAGCGTACTTGTAGCACGTCGGTTACCGATGCTCTCGCTCGTTAGGATAGCCACAAGGACGCGCTCACATCACCGCCTTTGATTTATCAGTTACGCAACGCTAGTCTATGTCAAAAACGCGTCCGCGACGGGTTTATGCAGATAGAAGGAGCGGTCCTTTTCCACGTAGGATGCTGAAGCCTTGGAAGGTATTTTCATATCCTTTGGTTCATTGGGTCATTCCACACACGGAGTCTTCGGGCTGATCAGCTATCGTTGTCGGGCTGTCATCACTTCGCATCTGCACGCGTAGCAAGAAAGCACGGGCCGGTCGCGTTGTCCTTCTCAGCCATCCGCTCTGTCCAGAGACCATCACGACTGATCCTACTGTATAGCTCACCCGGCCCACACCGACGCCTTGCCGTGCCGTTCTGGATTCCAAGTCGGGGGAATGTGTCTACCATCATGCTGGAGGCGCGGTACACGGTATCAGACGGGCTTTACTAACTACAGTATACAGCAACGGACGGAGTTCCTCTTGGCAGCAAAAATATCTACGCAGGGTTTGCGTCAATCTTGCAGTGAACATCTTGCGAGCTTGGGTTGTGCCGTATGAAGGTGTAGGGGATCGTGGACCCCACAAATCTGACGGCGGGATCTGGGGAAGTCCTCGGTAAATGTAAGCTAGTGGGGCTAAATGGCAGGACTTCAACCCCCTTGCAGTTGTTCGTGTCTGGGAGATGATCCGCATAAAAACCAGCTTTCAAGATGAGGCTTAGTCTCGACACTCGAATCTAGCATCGTTCAAGTTAGGCGGTCATATAGAAGAGGACTAATGTAGCTTAGAGCATTTGGACAACTTCCTACTTTAAACAGTTCTGCCGGAATTTCGGTAGCGGAACGTCTCTCATCGAATTGTTTAGCTCTAATCGAGCAACGAGGCAGCATTTCTCTCCATAATTGTGTCCCTATTGATCAGAAATTTGAGTTTGCAAACTACAGTATGAAAAATTAGGCCTGGAGAGTAGTGCATGCGCTCGCCATAAACGATAATTTTCTGTCCGGCTGAAGAAGGTGCACAACTGTGCACAGCGCTACGGCAGACAGCGTCAGAAACCAAAGCTGTCAATGGTCAGAAGTTGTCCACTTTGATCCCATTTGGAGGTGAACTCCGATGCTAACGCGTGGATAGTTGTACTAGTAACTCGAATTAGTGTACGTTCTAGATTCGCCATGCCTGATCAAGGAGTAGAAAAGGACCAAGGATACAACTGCTTCTTACTGCTCAGCGCACTGTTGGCGTTCTTCACAAGAGTGTAGCTTTGCTGTAGCTCGAACTACGCACAATGTCCCAGCGATCTAGATTCATCCCATTCAACTGGATCAAAAGGCCCAGAATCAATGAAACTTTGCTAATCAGGTAGCAGAAAAAGTTGATCGTTCGTTACGCCCTGAAAGTCACATTGCAGAGTACAAATATGCTGCTGCAATTACCCTCAACCTGGATTCCTCCTCGTTCTGCTTCGATAGCATCTTCCCTGACCTACAACATCGTGGCCTGTGATCCGTGCTTTCATTCGCAATGAAGACTTCGTTCCTATTCCCCACCCTTCTCACCTCCCTCTGCGCATCGGTGTCGGCGCAATGCCCCGGGGGTGTCTACGCAGCTGTGGCCTCAGCTCTTGCAGACTATTCTCCTGCTCAGAGCTATTGCTCATCTAAATTCCCTATCCCACCACAAACGAGCAAGATCATAGCTACCTCTACGGCGACCTCTGCAACCTCAACCACAACTTTTACCGTCACAGTAACTACTGTCACTCTGCCGTAAGATTAGACTCATTGTCCACCAAGCGAAATCATACTAACAAACTGCGTTCAGTGTTACATTACCCACAGTCACCGTCTCGTCATCAACCACAGTAACAACCACATCTACCGAGATCAGCACAGTAACTAGCACAGAGTCGGATACGGCTACTGCCACCACCACCGTTACCACTACTGTTAGTACTGTATACAACCTGCGCAAGATCAAACGCCATCCGCCCAGTGAAACTACAAAATCAGCCACGACTACCACGACTACATCGGCTTCATCACAGACTACAACGAAGCCGCCGTCGACGACCACAACAACTACAACCACCAAGGCTACAGCGAGTACGAGTGCAAGCACTACTCAGTCCTCCGCCAAAAGTGGTACATCGTCCACAACTGCATCTGTGAGCTCAACCAAGAGCGCCATAGGAGTGTCTGCAACTACGACTGTATCCACGGCCACAACAAAGAGCACCACAACTGCATCTACAACCACAACAAAGAGTACCACAACAGCTTCTCTCAATGCTAAGGAGTCTGCCTTTAGTAATCTTGTGTCTCAAGCCAATGCTTTCGTCAGCACAGTCTGTGTTTCCTGTCTTGAGAAGGCTTCGACAGTGACCACGACGTCGACCTTGACAATCACAAGTAACATCGTCGCCTCCACGACCACGAGTGTGACGGCTTCTGTATCAACGTAAGTTTCGCCCTATCTAATTTACGGTGGCAACTCTTGCTGACTAACATAATTAGCACTATCACACCAGTCACCACTAACGTACAAACATTCACCGAGACTGACACAACCATCATGTCTACAACGACCACTACTACGACAACGACAACGACGACTGTTACAAGTGTCGTTACTGCTACCGCAACATTGAGTAATGCTTGCGCCAATCCTTTCTCATGTGGCGCAAATGCAGCTCTTTCTGCATGTAACCCTAACAACGGCCATTGCACCTGCTTCGCAACGGCAAGTGGAGGTACCTTCTGTGCAGATGCTTACACGGCGTGTGGAAGCCAGTGTTCAGCCGACGCGGACTGTGGTCCAGGAAATGCATGCCAAACTAATGATTGTTGTGGTTACGCCAATTGCAATACTGGCGCAAGCTGTGCCCTGCTTACCTCTCCTCAAAGACTCTTCGCTCGGACAAGAAGAAGTGAGAGCTTTATTAAGAGACAAGACGTCACATCACCAGTCGCGGCAGATTTAGGATGCAGTCGTACGCAGAAATGCTCCGAGATGTTATGAGTTTTTTCCATTGACCTCAAAATGTGTGTGTAGGCTTCGACGGATTCAATGTGTCTGTTTTACATAGTGGAATAAATCGGTAGGCTATACAAGTAGTACGTGAGCTACCTCAGACCAATAGTACAATACATGATTGATATTGTGCTTGTGGATAACAAACAAAGGGTACTGAACCAAACATAACTCGAGATACTTGTAGTGTGAATCTCCTCCTTATGGGGTATGGTCGTGGATCTTCCCTTTACTTCTTTAACTTAGGTTACCAAGTACTGTACAGTAGATGGAAACAGCCAAGATGCTAAGCGACGATTCGTGTACGCGAATCGTAACGCGAGAACATATCCTGTTCTCCTTTCAATGTTCCCTGTCCTCTTCCAAGCGTTGTATCGTTGTCACCACACGATAGCATTGAATATATTACACTTTCATAGCGTTTTGACCTTCCAGATCCCCATTGCTGAGCAGATTCCTGATAACTTAAGATACAGCACAGACTCTACGAGGCACAAGATATCGTGTAGGTATGCAAGTTGGTCACAGCATAGACCTCCGTAGAGATTGACGAGGCCAGAGAGTTTCATCACTACTACTTGTGGCCGCCGTGACGGCCGGCGCATAGCAGCGAATAATCGTTGCCATGATTCTGTTGTACGAGGGGCGCTCAGTAACCACGATCCCTGGTGAGCTGGTGTGAGCGCGTTAGTGTTCGGCTCATCCGTAAAGTACATAGTGGGCTTACCGACCTCGTACTGGCAACCACTACTACTGATGGCTACTCAGGGTATAAGTATAGGTGATCGAGCGGGAACCTCTGTTATCCGCCTCCTATAGTCGAATTGCGATGGACACTAGTGCTGCTGTGCGAGATATATAGTTGTGCCAATTCTTCTCTTGCCAAGCGCAACGGTTCCGTGTTCGCGCTCACCAGCTCCTGTAGAAGGAAAACAAAGCAAGGTAATGCAGGACCAAGTCGGCAGGATTTTGCAGGATTTGAATGTGATTATCCAAAGAAATACCCAACCCTCAATCAAGAGTTTTCGTCTTATAAGTCAACTTACTACTCTTCGGCTGTTCTCCACTCCCCCTAACCCCCCCATTCCTAGCCCAATTCTTCCTCGCAATAAAATAGCCCTCCGTACTCTTCCACGCACTCAATATCAAATTGACCGTCTCTTTAACACCAATCCCATTCTTAATCACCGCCCGGACAACCGGTCCCCCATCCCGCATCTTGTTCGCTTCAATCTCCATTAGATCCACGTCTGCGCCCACCGCAGTCGCCAAGTCGCATTTATTTATCACGAGCAGATCTGAGCCTGTGATACCTGGTCCACCCTTTCGAGGCACTTTATCACCGCCCGCGACATCAATGACGTAGATTATGAAATCGGCGAGTTCGCGCGAGTAGTTCGCGGCTAGATTGTCACCACCGGATTCGATGAGGAGGAGGTCTGTGTTGAATTTTGCTTGGAGGCCCTGCAGGGCGAGGAGGTTGGCGCTTATGTCTTCGCGGACGGCGGCGTGCGGGCAGCCGCCTGTTTCGATGGCGACGATGCGTTCGGGTGTTAGGGCGCCGTGCTTGGTGAGAAATTCGGCGTCTTCGCGTGTGAAGATGTCGTTTGTTACGGCGGCGATGTTGTATTCGGCGCGGAGGGCGAGGCAGAGTTCTAGCATTAAGGCGGTTTTGCCGGAGCCCACGGGGCCACCGATGCCGATTGTGAAGGCGCGTTCGCGGAAGTCGCGGTTGTCGAAGAGGGGCATTTCGCGGTTCGTGTAGGAGCCTGGTCCGTTGTAGATTTCGTGGGTGTGGCCATGGCTGGCGGTGTCGTGGGAGTGGTTACAGCCTTCGTCGTGGGAGTGTGTGGCCATTGTGGGAGGTGAGGTTGGTGGTGAAGAGGAGATAAGAGAAGTTGTGATAACGTGCTCAGTATCTTCCAGCGTTGTGTGTCCAATCGAAACGTAGAGGTTGCTTGATGTGCATGCGACCTTGACTCGATGTAGGAAATGTATGAGTTGGACGGATGCGACAAGGGAGGTAGGCGAGGTCAAGATGGGAGCGAGCGCTTGCGATAAGACTTCTTTTGCTGTATATGCATTCGCGGTTCTGGGCCTTGCATGTGCGTCCACGCGATTTCTTTTGTTTACAGTGAGGGGTTGTGGGGAGAAGGACCCCTCATGCGAGATGATAGCATTAGTCCGGACCACGGCCGAAGCGGCGAAGCGGTTCGGATCAGAGGCATAAAGTAAGAACTCACGTTCACAAGATCCTGTGGCTGCACGGAAAAGAAAAGTACTCAAAACGGTATAGGTTGGACCCAGGCAGCTGTTTCAAGATGTCGATTGTGCATGTCGTCCTCTTCAAGCTCAAGTCCTCGTTGACTGAGCACGAGACTCGGGATGTACGTGGCAGTTTTCCGAGGTGTGAGCTATACTCCTGACCACTTGCTAGTTCTGCGATGATATGATAGGCCTGCGGACAACTTGCGTTCATCCTGAGACCGGAAAACCGTACATAGTATCGTCCTCTGGTGGGGTTGATAACAGTCCAGAGGGAGCACAGGTTTGTTACGAAAGGCCAGGATATTGTGGTTACTGACTGTTCTCAGAAAGGCTTGACCCATGGCTTCGTTGTTGAATTCGCGTCCAAAGAAGATCGTGACTACTATGTATCGACAGACCCGTCGCACAAGGCGTTTCAGAAGAAAAACAGACCTCGTTTTGATGATGTTAGAGTTATCGACTATGAGAAGGGCGTGTATTGACGGGCATATCGCAGAAGCATTGATAACCGTGGGTGATGAAAATGCTTCATTTCTGCTTGTAAATAATTTCTAGATATATCGCTTGAACGCCACGATTGATAGTCATTGGTTTAGGCTGATCATGAAATACTGAACGACTCGCCACATCCACATTGCTCAGTAATGTTGGGATTCTTGAAGACAAATCGTGCACTGAGCTTGTCCTCTTGCCAGTCCATCTCACTACCGATAATGCTGAAAAGAGCCTTCGAGTCAATCAGAACTTTGACACCCTCTTGCTCCACCACCTCATCGAATGCATTCGACTTATCAACATATTCCAGATGATATGCAAGACCAGAACAACCTCTGTTCTTCACCCCGACACGTATCATCTTCTTGTCTTGTTCCAGTAGCTCTTTTAGATGTTCCAACGCAGTTGACGAGATTGTCATAGCGGCTTTTCTCGGTCTCAGCTTTTTGCGAGGCTTCTTTGTTGTGCTGCTTTCCGAGGCAGCTTCAGTCTTTTGATTTGATACAGGTTTTGACTGCTGTGCTTCGCGTTCGGGCATTTCTATACTGGCTGTTTCTTGCATCTGACGCTCAGTTGGCTTCCTTATATCGTTGACTCGAGGCTTCGGACCAGCTATTGAAGTATCCGGTATATTGTCATTTCGCGGCGGTAATGGAAATTGTGGCATGGTGTGGGGTTGGTATGCGGGTGCAGTGTACAGTTCGCGTTTGGATGACACCCTTCGAAAGGCCGATGAGGAAAATGTCTTTGCGGCGTGAGGGCATGCTCTGGAAATGGATGCTGTCGCCAGCGCTCTGAAAAACATGGTTGATGCTGCCGACGTGGGCAGTATATGCGCTGTAGCCATTTCGAGTTCCGCCGTAACACCAAAGCTAATACACGATCAGAGGAGGGTCAGGGGGGGAGTGGTGATAGTGCGTAAGTCCAAGTGGTTCTTAACAATGGTTGACAGATTGGTCAGCTGGCAGCATTAACTTCAGTCAGGCAAAATGGGCGCAGTTGGAAAGAAGCGGATGGTGTGACGTCTCTGAGCCGCACTAACAATGGCAGCCAATTAGCGTTAATTGATACTAATACACCCTTCACTGCTTTGGTCCCTCCTTTTTGCTACCATTGTGATCGTCGGATGGTCGACATTGTTAGCAAACATATATCAGCGACGTTGATGAATTAGTAACATTTGTCCTCATAGGAACTCCTTCGCACAGAACTTCAACACGACCAATCACATACAGAGGTAGGAACCAACACTAAGCCAAGATAGGGCAATTAGCCATGGCAGCCGTCGTCAGCTTCAACGATTCTATAATTCTTCAATGCCATCCTTGTATACTGGATTCCTAACACTATCCATCAATTCAGCGACCTTTTATCTTCCCTCGTTCTTATGTTGTTGTGCATATCACGTTTTGATTTATACACGCGCTAATGGACCCGACTTCTCCCCTGACTCGTCAAATTCACGACACGTTTCAACCAAAAATTGTACAACTATACTCTAATCTTTTTCACTTTAATGAGTACCATGGCGAAGAGGACGAGTTACCGACGGAAGGATTTTGGCAGGAGTTCTTCTTACTTAGACCAGAAAAGCAGAAATTTCACGATGTCCTTGAACCATTAACACCAGATGATTTGTTACATCTCCAGCATCAGACTCAGAATTTCACGCAAAGAGCAATCTCCGAATTTGGCTCCGGTATGTCGCCGCGGAACGAGAATGCTCTGGAAAACCTAACGGCATTTCTCGCTGCTGTCCTTTCGAAGCGTTACACAAATCCTAGCACCGACATTATTGATGTCTTGGCTGGACTTGACAAAGTGGACCGCACCATGACTGAGCTGGTCAATGGCCTTGACGTGGTCATTGGCAAGAGTCAGAATGCAAGTTTCAGACAGAAAGCGATTGATAATGCGTTAGCCGTTGTTTCTGGCTCTTATCAAACAAGTCTCGCAACATATTTCATGCATAAGGACTATTTCCACAGCTTAATGAAGTATGCACAGGAGACAGCCGAACCCACTCCTAGAGCTCTTTCACTACTAGGCCTGCTTGCCAACCACAACAGATTCGAATCACAGAACGTCTATCAGAACCGTATGGAGGACTTTCTGAACGAAGAAATCATGCACAAATTGATCAATGGATTTGCTTCGACGTGTATTGCCATTAGGCATGATTACACTTCTATACAGGATGATGTTCCCGCGTCGTGGAGTATAGGCTCGACACTCTCCTATATTGGGTTGCGCTCCCTCACACCAGAAGCCAAGAAGCCAGCTCCGCCAACAGAAGATGAAGCAAAAGCTCTTTTCAATGCTTTGCCTTCCGCAAATGCTACTTCGCTTCTGGCAATATATTCCTTTGCACATGCCAACAATATTTTCGCTTCCCACCTTCTCACAATATCCTCTAACTCCATCTCTGAGTCACCGCTAGCCTGTTTCTTGTCAGCGACCTCATATCTCTGCCATCACGCTCACCGAACGAGCCGCTCGCTCCACTACGCGCTCTTGTCCCTCTTCACAGTCCGCTCATTTACCTCGGATCCAACTCTCATCAAACGTCTCTCCTCCGCTGAGTCGGCGCTAACAGTCCGTCTTGCCCGACAACGGGCTCCACAACTTCCTCATATCACGGCCACCCGAGTCCCAGTAACAGCAATTCTCGACATTTTGACAGACACCATCTCGCATAATCTCCGCAAGCGAATCTCTTTATCTATTTATAATATAACCCTCGCTATCCTTCACCAAACGCTGACTTCGCTTGAGTCGGCACGAATCCGCCTACAACACCATTGGTCTTATATTTGGCTCAGTTTGATATCTCTTTTGCGTTTCCTTACCACGTACGCTTCAGACCTGACGCAGGCAGTGCGGTTACCCGACATGCAAACACAAATCTGCCAGCCTCTGACCTGCATACTTGCATTCAGTCTCTCACACGGCGACAATTTCCTTCCTGATCCGGCTTCGTATGATGACCTCTTTTACAAAATCATCGAAGCAGGCGACGCCATTCTTCCCAAGTTCATAATAGCGTACAGCATAAAATCTCTCTCACCAACCCATAAACTACGACAGGCCACCGAGACTCTTACCACTATTTCAGCTCATTATGAGAACTTGCTGAAAACGAGTACGAAGAAGCATCAATCACCGAGAGAGGTGCAGAAAGTGATTGGGGAGGGACACGAGACGCTTGGAGACGTCATGGATAACATTAGTACTAAGACTGCTGGAGCAGGAAGTGCAGGAGACATGGAATTCGGGTACTATGAAAAGTGGAGGGAAAGTGCATGGAAAATGGAGTTCAAGAGGATTGTAAGGACTGTGGTTGAAGACGGAAGCATGCTGGCTTTGCAATAGAGAGGTTTCATTGGTTGCTTGCGCCGGCATTGCTGAAGAGCTCAGGAGCTGTTGTTGTTTGTCTGAAGATTGACTCTAGCCAGATTGTCGTCGTTTGAGCTTGTAGCAGGTCTTTCGAGTACAGATAGAGGTCCTGTGACTTGTCACACCAGTGGCACAAGACGTCGCGAAGCGGCTGTGTTCACTTTGCGCTCGCCGTAGACAATTCCTCCATGGACACAAAAATTATGGATCTCCAATGTTTCCAATGAAGGTCGCGGTGCTCCATTTTTGCTGACCCGACATCTTCTAATCGGAAACACCGTACAGGCTCTCATCGGCCCGCTACACCTCAACAAGCATTTTCTTATGACTTTTAGCGTGTGTCACGGGCTTCGTTTCGCACCTTCACGGTAACACGATAAGATGGATTGGAAAAGCTGGTCGTGGATCAGATTTGTACTCAGCCTCACAGACGAAACTTCAGTGATTCGGCTAATTCGAATAATGGCCTAGTCAGAGATGTGATGGTGCCTGTTACAGTATATGCAAAAGACTGCCGTGGGTAGGAATCGGATCACCTCGTCTGTCAGCCGCCCGGAGGTTGTGTGTCCCACGTCCAGATTATCGGGGCAGTCAAGGAGTTTTGATCGTGTTACTGACGCAGGTGCATATGGAGTATACGCAACCCTACTTTCTCTCAATTTGGCAATTCGTTTCTCACCACCGCCAATGACTCCCTTAACTTTTGAAAGTGTTTAGAAATGCCGGCTGCTCTAACTCTCCGATTGGTCAAAGCGCACGGTAGGACCGACATTTTCTGCGAATCGGAGCAGAGCTATGGGTTAGCCCACATTCCAATTCTTGGCGAGGTGTGGAGGACTATCAACGCGTTGTTCAACTGCTTGCTGGCCAAATTCAATAGTGAGTGAGCGCAGCATTGATTGTGAGAACGCATCACCTTAATCCAAGTCATCGTGGATAGCGATTCTATACGAACCATGATCTCTAGCATTTGAATGCTCATTTTCGCCGATCATAGACGGCGGATAAGGACTAATTGGAGGCGGATTATGTAGGTGTAACCACTGAGGTGAAACTAGATTGGTGTCCAACGATCTCGTGTGAATTTAGAGGTCTTTAGTGGTGATTTGAGAAAGCCTTGTTACTTACTTGATATTGGGTGATGCTGTCGGATCTTCAGCCTTGTCTGACGGCCCTTTCTGATTAGTCTCTTTTGGTCGACTAAACCAATTTCCGAAGGGAGGCATTGTGAATCTGCATCAGGTGTTAGGAAGATGCCAAAGACTCTCCCATAATAGCTGACTGAGTGATCTGTATTCGTCAGTAAGTTTCCGCTTTCTTAGTGTGCCTTGAAGGAATGGACAGTGGACAAATTTACGTGGTGATTTGTTACAGGGGACAGTTGGAAATCTGCGAGGAGGTAAAATTCGACACTTGACTAACGTGCTGCCACATACAGCTATTTGCATCGTAGTGGTGATCTTGTCGCAAGCCACTGACCGGGAAGTGTGACCAGCCAGTCAAAGTGTCCGTGTTGTGTGACAACCATAGCTTCCACCTCCTTGTCATACTTGGTAGGTCCGGGCGTTGGGGTTTGCTTGTGGCTGTCATCTCATACTTGAGATCACGGCTATTGGGCCGTTATTACGTCTTTTTTGAAGCGCTTGAGCAGCTTCCTGGTGCTCGCGGTGCTCGTGGTAGCTGATCGTCTGACAGAACAGCATATGCAGAACTGATGCCTATTACGGGAAGGCAAGCACAGACGAGGGGGTTGGAGTTCAAACATATCTGCCTCAACCACACAGGAGCTGGATTTGTAGAGACAAGCAGCCAATAGAAGTTTCCTTTGCTATCGACCTTGACCCTGCCTGGAATCATTGGTGAATTTATGTCATTGGAGACTTATCCGCCACGTATCTCAGACTCGGTAGCTGGGATGGGTACCGCAGGATCTCCAGGCATTGGCCTGCTTGTGCATCAAGAACTGGACCAGTGCGCGACTTCGACAATGATCCAGCTCTAGGGAAACAGCCTTTCTAAACATATAAATCCCACCGCAAACTGAGCTTTCCTGGTTTGTCTGCCTTCCTCCTTTCACACACACACTCTCTCTCTTCTTTCATGCACGCCAATTTGCTTTCATTTCTCATTACTCTGCTCTGGCAAAGCAAGAAAGCATCTTGCCTGGCTTTGTCGCCTCGGAACACTTTCTCAGCAACATGTCTGCCATCATCAACGATAACAACAACATTCTCCCTTCCATTGGTACGTCACGTCCATGTGTTGTCGACCTTCTCTGTCATTCGTTGTCGTGCCATATAGTGTGGCTGACACTAAACATCCTGACGCATGCTGACTTACCTTACTCTCATAGGCACTACAGCACCTGAGCCCAGTCTTTCACACATGATGTATCGATTCCTTCTCGAAGATGTCCAAGAAGGTGTTCTCACTCCAGGCCCTGCAAGTCTTCATCGAAAGCAGAAGAAAATCGATGCAACCGTTGACGGGGCAGTCAAGCACTTCCCGGCTCGTGATATAAGCCTTGACCATACAACGCTGACTCAAGTTGGAAGTATGTTCAAGTAAGTGCAATGTCCGAACTCGACAATGTCACAGTTTTTATTGTTTTATCAGTTCGATACCTCTAGTAGATCTGTTTGTGTCATTTTCAGTATTGTCAACCATTTATCTCGCATTTGTGCTTCCGTGACCACTATGTAGCCATGACTACTCAAGTCGCCCACAAGATACTGAGCCTGGCTCTATAGTCACGATTCGTGATCAGAACTTCTTCCATTCGAGTGAACCACGGCTGACAGGAAGCATAGTGAACTGGAAGTCGACAAGTAGATCTTCCCACTATCGACGTGTTGAAGACGTGCTCCCAAAGCACGAAGATCAAATATCAGAAGGAATCTGATAGCTCAAGTGTCGTCGAACATTTGCATCGGTTGCAGTAGATCCATCAGGGTATGACACATGATGGCAGTCACGAGCTTCAGAGCTGGTGAAGACAGAGAGTTAACTTCAGTTGTGAATCCAAGAGATCTTTTTGTAGCAATTCATCCCCAAGTTGGTTTAGTGTTATTGACATAAACCTGTCATATAAGTGGAGCCTTCACAGCAGATGTGGTTGGAAGCTCCACTTTCTTGGCTCTTCGCGTGTTTCTACGAATATCTGAGTACCCACCCTTGACATTGCACATTTATCGTTATCACACGTTTTCATCTTCGTCGGTGTACAGCACTGGTACAGCAGAAGGCCATGTTATGAAAGTCAGTAAGTGCGGTTGTATTCATGACGTATGCCACGAATACAATGTATCAATGTTTGAGCTGGGGATTAGTTGAGAGTCTCAGCTCATCACCGCCCGCAATACACAACCATCCGAATCCTCCAAGGATAGGGTTGTGAGGATGCTGAAGACCATCATCATGACCAATGGCCTCGTACAACACATCAAGATGATGGATGCAGGAATGGCACCATGACCAGTCATGCTCGAATGGACCATCTGCTCACCACCTGGAGTGTGCCCTAAACCCCTACTTGGACTGATCACTGGCAGTCTCGAAGCGTGACAATATTTCGTCCATCTCAGCGATGAGGTCTTGGTGTTTCTCTTTAGCTGTTATCGTGCCTGGAAGGTAGGGCTCGTGACGGACACTTTCTAGCTCCCAATACTGAAGCATTTCCGGCTTTGAGGGATTTGCGGCCAACTCGAAGAGCTCTAGAAAAATGTTCATCAGCATCGGAAGCACTGTCGAGCCAACTTGAAACGAAGCAAGTTAAACCAGGAGTGAGGATAGTATACTTGGGGCATCAGCTCCGCTTCCAGACATCTTATGCTACCGCTTCCTAGCAAAGACATGAACAGGTACTGACTGAAAAACAGTGTCGATATAAGCTGAGCTTAGAGAGGAAGCAAGATCAGATTGAGGGATCAAGAGACTGCCGAAGCTAATTGACAAGATAAAAACACGGGAAGAACAAATTCGAGGACGAACTATTATAAATACCTTCAAATACACAGCCTGCTCTGAGCAGGATAGCTCGACATAACACGGAGGTGCATATGCACCACTCTCTCCGCATGCAAGGAACGAGCCCGCGGCAACAACATGCATTTCCCCGTTCCACTAACAACCACCGCTATACCACAGAGATCATATTGGGGCAAGTGGCATTGCGTGGCATGCTGGCTTGCAAAGCTTTTTATGATTGTCGAGAGCAAACCGTACCAGAGTCTGCCCTTGTCAGTGAGGTGCAATGATGCTAAGGAGGACGAATTGATGCACCTGTTGTCTATTCATGACTTGAACGAGTCTAGTTCCCAGAATGTCGAATGAACACCAACACTAGCTGGTCGATAGCAAAGAGAAACAACACTCCTCAGTACGTGATGAGAGCCCCGATGCAGGCAATTTGCACGTAGTATTTTGTTGTTATGTACAAATACGTCCTCGTTCTATACATAATACACATCAGAGCTTACAGCATAGTAGCGGCAATTACAGAA
>Ga0115842_100266_pt1 | contig 20341 bp, 16 predicted proteins | sample InSIn2SAF170_2_FD_83856 | JGI IMG/M metagenome (GOLD analysis project Ga0115842, IMG submission 83856)
AGGAAGAGAGGGTTGCGGTGCAGAGGGTGGTGAGTGGGGAGGGAGCGAGCAGGGCTATGGAGCAGTTCGCTGGGAGGGTGAAGGGTGGTGGTAATGGTAGTAGTAGTAAATTGTAGTTGCATGTCTTAGGGTATTGTCATCTTTCGATCTAATACACAATCACACTATGCTATCAGCCTAACGGGTTAAGACTGTGTTTGACTCTTTGCAGGACTCAGGCCTTTGCATAGCCTATCTTACTGCTGTCAATATGACAACTCTCCATCACCATCAAGACACAATCTCAAGTCCCCTCCAGCATCCCCTCTAAGCCCTTCCAATCCCATCCCCCCATCCTCAATAACCTCCGTAACAAGTCCACTAACATACATTTCCTTCGCCGAAACGCGTTCACTCCCCACCAGCAACCTCGCCGCATGTTGCCGTCCCATCAGCCGCGGGAACGTATAACTCGACCCGCCCTCCGGCACAAAACCGAGCTTCATAAACGGCGTTTGGAAAAACGCATTCGTACTAGCGTACACAAGATCAAAGTTCGTAAGTTGCGTGCATCCCCATCCTATGGCTGCGCCGTTTACAGCCGCGATCAAGATTTTCGGGAATGATTCATTGAGGACTTCGGCGAGGGCGGTGCCGGCGGCAATTTCTTGGGCAATTGTGGGACCGCCGGCGGAAGGGGGGATGAGGACTTTTCCGGCGCAGTAGTGCCTGCCGGCCCCGGTTAGGAGGATTGTTGTTATTTTGGGGAGGGAGAGGGTCCAGAGGAGAGCGGTGCGGAGGTCGTGGTAGGATTGGAGGGTGAAGGCGTTGCTTATTTTTGGGAGGTTGTAGGTTAGTAGGATCGTTGTGGGGGAGAGGTGGGAGATTAGGATTGTTGAGAGGGTTGGAGGGTCCGGTGAGGAGGATGGTGGTGGTGTGGATGACATGGTTTGTTATGTAGATTAGTGTGCTGGATGATGGTGTTTGCTTAATGCTGGGTGTGTTTAGTTGATGCTGTATGGTAAGTTTGTATCCTTGGTTTCAGCTCAAGTGATCAAAACATTGAATGAAATACACCTCACGACTTCGAGGTAGATACATTCCTGGGTGTATCACAAGTCTCGAGACTTTCTGTGGATTGTAGACTCCGAGGCATCTATTACATCTCGGCCTGTAAGGTACTTGTCCCCGCAGGTGGTTCAAGCGAGCCAATCATAGAGAGACCTCCATTGAAAGAGACTTTTCGAGCGTGACTCTATCAAAAGTGCATCGACTATGCGATGGACCTGCGGAAGTACATATCCATTGACCGTCGTGCTTGAACGAAGACTCCTTGATCTATGGTTTTCAACCTATTGGTCGAGATCAACAGAAAATGGTAACACCAGACGGGCGAACACGGCGTGTTTGTGAAAAGTTTAAACCATCAACGCGTCCACTGCGATATGCTGAGCGCAATTGGCAATTTGGCAAAGATAGCACGAGGATCTGAGAAAAGTGGGCACAATCATCGATATGCGAATACATATGTACACAGGTTGATGTGGTCTTTCAAAATTTCACCAGAAGAAGTGGTCGTTTCGGATTTGAGTATGGCTTCAAATGACTAAGCAGTAACTAAGTTTTGATTCAACTTTGACTCTGTTAACCACGAAAACGTTTCAACATATCACCATCCATTCGAAAATACTTTGTACCTACATCGAACACAATTGTTTTGACTTTCTGCCTGATCTCAGAAGTCCTTCTCCAGACTAATACAAAACTCTAGTCTGGCGATCTAGCATCACGCAAGCCTAGAGGATTGATACTCGACGAGAATTCATTAAGTGTCATTCTACCATATAGGCAACACAAATCGTAGCTTATTCTCCAGACACTTAGCTCACATCTTTCGACAAGGAATCTTGCTAGCAGCTTTCAACGAAAACACGACAGCTCATAGTCTGGGAAATCCAAGCTACAGTCCAATCTTACAGATACCCGACTTACTAGCACCATGGCTCAACAACCCTCAAACACAACGAAGTACTTATACAAAATTGTCCCATCACATCCCAAACCATCAGTCTCAGCGCATGGCAACGTCTTAGGCAATTCAACCCCCGTCCTCCCACCATCAACTCTCGACATATCCTCAAATTTCATCCACATGTCCACGGCATCTCAAATCATAGGTACGTTAACGCGTTTTTTCGCAACATCCGGCGAACAGCGCAGTGTTATCTATCTCCTCAGAGTACCGCTACAGCCATTGGAAGAACGAGAGGTGGTGAAATGGGAATCTCCAGACGCTAAGGTTGGTGGATCGAGAGATGGAGAAGGGATGTTTCCGCATATATATTTTAATGATGCGGAGGATGAAGAGGTGGGTTTTAGTGAGAACCCGGATACTAAAAGTCGGAGACTGTGGATTAGGAAAAATGAGGTCGAAAGCATGATGGAGGTCGTTAGTGATATTGGCTGTGCGGGTTGGGAGGAGGGATTGAAGAAGTTGGATGGCTGGCTCGTTTGAACTATCTGCTTAAAGAAAGCGATTTTGATCGTCAATGCGGGAGTGGGCACCGGGAATGAAGGATTACCTTCAACTTAGGAGAAACAAACAAAAAGGAACAACTGGACCTGACAGCTCGATCACCCCAAGCTGGATGAAGACGACAGACTTGTATGACGTATGTACACGAGTTTCGCTGGTCAATGAACTCCAGAACCATGATTTGTGGCCGTGTTCAGTTATGTAGTAGAATTGACCGATGTGTAAGAAACATGATATGTCGGCGGTTGTGTATACATATCATAATATACGGAACATGTTATGAGTGTTGATTGTCACGCGAACACTGTGTGACGAGTGGAAAATGAAAATGTAGAGCATAGTTATATAGATGTAGTTCTTGCTTGGGGTGAAGGAAAGAGCACCTGCCTACAGCCTGTGCGGAAAGCACTGTTTACAGTATCATCTGCTACGAAGTCTGAAGCGAAAAGACATAAGCCCGACCCACACGCAAAGAGAGCTCGTTAAATATCTGGACCTGAATCTTCGAGTTGTCTCTTAGAATAACTCAGCCAGCAGACTTGCTTCCGTCCCCAGGGACACAGCCCATGATAGATAGATTGAAGGAGCTACGAAAGCAACCCAGCATCGATCCTAACAACTTCACCATTGACATAACTTGCATCCTCACTCAACAGGTACGCTATTAATTTGCCCACTTCTTCTGGTTGTGCAAGGCGGCCCAACGGTACGCGTTCGAGCTCTGTTCTCCGCTTGTGTGATGATGTTCCCTCTGGCGGTGGATTATCTTTGAGCTGCGCGAGCATTGGAGTTTCTATGAGGCCTCTGTGGGTCATGAAGTGATACGTAAGCATGGAGAAGCATGAGTTCGTTGTGCCAAGATTGGAAGGGTATCCCAGCTCCTAAGCGAAAGAGTAGGGATGATTGATGCGCGTGGGAAAAGAGAGACCACACGGTGTGTATGGCCGTGACTAGATGCTGAAGAGTCGAGTAGGGTCGGGACTTACGGAGCGACAGCATTGACCCTAATACCCTTGTATCCGGCCTCAACAGCAACTGATTTGGTGAGGCCAACAACGGCATGCTTGGAGGCTGTGTATGCGGGGATGCCACCACTGGTACCAGCCAGACCTGCTATGGAAGCAATGCTGACTATTGCGGAACCTTCTTTCATATGTGTGAGCTCGGCGCGGAGACATTTGAAACTATATGAAAGTGAAAGAAGCGGTTAGCATGTAAGCAAGAATTTTCTCCATAGGTGGGTTAGGACTGGCCATTTCGTTGGGCATAGTAAAGCAGACTAGGGCTCTGAGTGGTGGTCAAAGGCAATACCTACACTCCTGTAGCGTTGACACCCATCACAAAATCCCAAATTTCATCTGTTGTTTTGGTGATTCCTCCAATATCGGGCGTGACCACACCAGCGATATTGCATGCTCCATCAAGCTTACCAAAATCTTTGATGATGCCTTCGAACCAGTTGTCGACTTGTTTTGTGTCCCGAACATCGACAACATGTTGGGTAATCTTCTGACTCTCACTACACTTCAGACTTTCGACGAAATCTTTGAGTGGCCCGGCCTTAACGTCAGCAAGTGCCAATGAGGCACCACGGCTATGTAAGATTGTTGCTGTAGCTCTGCCAATGCCTTGTGCTGCGCCTGTTACGGCTATGGTTCTCCCGTTGAAGTCGGCCATCTTCTACTTCGAGTTATATCTGTTCAATATACAAAACGTCCAAAATCCGGCAGTAATTCATTCGAACCATCACTCCTCCGCATAAACTGAGGAATAGGTAGTACAGTGTAATACATGTCACACAGCCTCGGATGCTACTTCAGTCCAAGCACCTTTTGTAAGTATCGGTTATCAAGATAGCCGAACGTTCACGTTGTGATCAAGTCCGACGAGTGGGGTAATTTGAGGTGCCATGTGATCCACTGCACATGTTCAAAATACTGAGTCACCTGGTTGTATTTACATCAGCTGCAGACAGAGTGTCTCAACCCATCAGGTTCAGCACTAGAGTTCTGAGATAGACATGTTCTGCTTGTTGTATGGAGATAAAGAGAAGAGATAGCTCCTGGCCTTCAAGTTTTCTAAAGTCGGTACTTTCCCCTGAGCGGAGGATCATTAAGCCGATCCCGAAAGGATGTTCCGAAGTTGTAGCGGCGTCGTCCATATTCTGCGTCGACATCGAGCTTCATTTGCCTTTGTCTAACATATTTTGGTCGTCCGTCAACAGTGCTGCTTTGTCGTCTAGCATATGGACAGAGTACAGGTCACCTAGTACCCAAGACTGACGCAACTCGTCGAGCCAATTTGATGTCAAAAGTCCGGACCATGGCCAAGTTGTTGTAATGTCGGTGCATTTGAGCGCAGTCCAGTACTGTATGCTAGCTGCCACTGGAGGCAATGTGCTGCTGGGCCTTGAGACATAAATCCTGTTGTCGTTGTCTGACTCTGTTGTTTCTGGCTCATGTCCATCCAAGGTAGGTCATAGGTGGGACAATCTTCACATGAAAGAGATTGAGGGCTACTTCCCAGTCGCGCACACCTTAACCAGGTGCTCTGTCCAAAAGCAATTTTGGACTCATTTCCGCCAAACAGTCTGCGGCAATGAAGGCAATTGGCCCATGTGTGACTTGTTGTTGCATCCAGTACCGAAGATCACCCTTACCCCTGAGCAGTTGCACCAAAACAAAACTGTTTGCATTGGCATGATGAAGTTTGTGGACTGCCTGTGTGCAAGACGCACCAGCTCATTGCGACTCAGAGACCAGATCAGGAGTTACAGGCGACATAAACAGTTGCATGAAGCACCGTTTTTAGTCAGCTAGTCATGTTCATAGTAAGTCCTTCACAGCCTGTGCCTGGTCCTCTACCCTTTCGAACTTCAGCAGTTGTCAGGCAAGTATGAGAGATCGAGAGGGATGCCCAAGATGAAGAGCTTTCCTAGAAACCAAGATATGGTTGGGGACTTCGAAGGTTGTCCCCCATTGTTCGCAGCTGACAATTTCCTGCACGGGGCAGCACAGCCAACTTGATGTGCTCAATAGAAGGGGAAGGCATTGACATTCTGCTTCTGCTGCGTTCATGCAGCAGAGCAGTCTGGTGGCCGCAAGTACAAAGTTGTTGGACAGCCTCAGTCCTTGTTGTTGTGAAGCTTAGAGTGTTGAGCAAGTGGATCGTGCTGCGTCGACAATGCAAAACCTTAGACACTGACGACATCACCACTGGTAGCACCGACCTGATCACAAAAGCTAATGCCAAGACGACCATCGCGTCGCTAGCACCGTTAATATGGTCCCAAGACGAAAGACGCAACGGCTCAGCATTCTGGTTTCAGATCCGTTGTCGTGGACATACTCATCAACTCAGACACACCCACACACGACATCTATCTACACACAAGATCCGACTGCAATTGACGCGAATATCGCAACAGCTGTCACTCATTGAACGCAAGGTACGTACTTTAACAGCCACTCCTGAAGCAAGAACCACTCTTCAAAAGCTGCGCAAGAGTCTCAGCACTCAGACCTGCTGAACAATGCACAAAACCCTTCACACACCCTCTCTACACCAGATTTCCCGCATCCATCCACTCTAAACCACCACCCACCAAACTAACCAACCCCTCTAGTCTACCACAAACACGATGTCGTCCCAACAAACCCCCTCAACCTCAACCTCAAACCCCTACAAAGGCCGCAACAACCGTCACCACCCAACCTGGCACCTCCACCTCCCCAACAACACCACCACAACCATAGCCATCACCCACAAAACCCAACACCACGTCTCCCTCGCCCTGCTCCACAACCAACCCCTCTATAAGCGCTTCAAAACCCAATACGCCCCCATCCCCACCACCACCACGGCCACCACCACCATCAGCAACGACACCGAAGACCTCGACTTCGACCTCCCCCTCCCACCCTTCGACACAGCCCTACACCACGACGTCCTCTCATACCTCATCAGCATCCGCAACCAATACGAAGCGCACGCGCAAGTTTCGTTGTGTCTGTTGATGGCGGACGTGGGTGTCTCAATGGGCTTTCGGATTCCGTATTTGTGGGATGAGGAGGGGAGGAGTTATCAGGGGATCGATCTGGAGGGGACGGCGGGAATGATAGCGCGTTGGATTGCTGCGAGGGAGAGGAGGGAGACGGCGGAGGCGGAGGCTGAGATTGTGGAGGGGGTGGAGGGTTTGACGGTTGCGGAGGGCACCGTGGAGGGCACTACAGAGGAAATCGAAGAGAATGCCGAGGAGGGCACCGTGGAGAATACTGGTGCCAACTAGACCGGCCATTGATGGCGCGGAGGGCAGCGATCTCTATCCCAAATTGGGATCTTACATCAGGAACCAAGTCTGAACGATTAGTTGGATACTACAATTGAAAATCAATTGAAGCGTCTCTCAGGAGACTAGTTCTAAACTACAGAATATCGACCTCCAGCTCGGTTGTCACCAACCTCAGCTGCACTCATGGTTCCCTCCTTTAGAAGCCTCATGAGTTCTCTCATAGCTTGCTGTACCACCAGTTCAGTATCACCTTCAACCAGGATGTACAACTTCGGCAAATCGTTAGGTCCTGGTTCTTTGCCAGTACCATAGAAATTGCCTTTGGTGGTAATAGACGTGCCAGTACTCTCCAGAATCTTCGCCACATTTGTTCGATTCGTGACAGCCCATCGTGCTCGCTGTGGGAAGTCGTTGATCTCAAGTGTAGCATGGAACGCACCAGCGTCAGGTCCTTTATTGTCAATCGGCACACCAGAGCGCATGACACCTGCTTTGCTGAGCTTGGCGTTGATTCCGGCAACAGCAGCTGCGACTTTGTCCATTTGGGATTGATTGCCAGCCGAAGCGGCAGGTCTCTCCGTCCTGTGCACAATGATCGCGCCGTCAAGATCGATACCCTTAGGCACACCAACCAGTTGTTGAGGTACGGATGGAGCTGGTGCGTCTCGAGCTCCAACACTTGAGGCTGCTTTTGCAAAGATGTCGTCGCCAACTTTGGCCTCTGTGACGTCGTCCTTTTCTTCCTCCTCTTCCTTTTCATCACCTGGTTTGTAGGTTTTGCGTTCCCGAGCTTTTTCAGCGTCACGTTGTTGGTCAAGACGCTCGAGACCTTTACCACCAAAGCCGCCAACATAACCTTTTTCTTTGCCAGCTTTGACTTTTTCCATGAAGTTGTCTACCAGTTTTTGAACAGCTTCTGGTATTTTCTGACCACTCTGTTTCAATGCTTTGGCAATGTCCACGGCATATCTTTCTTGCTCCTCAGTGAGGAAAGTCACTGCTGTGCCAGTATTGCCTGCTCTTCCTGTTCGACCAGCACGATGTACGTAGTCTTCCAGATGATTCGGTGCATCGTAATTGACGACAAGCTTGAGCTGCTGGACATCCAGACCTCGAGCCGCAACACTAGTTGCAATCATTATTGGTATAGCGCCTTTCTTGAAATCATCGATCGTTGTGTCTCGATCAATCTGGTCCTTTCCGCCATGAATTGACCCGCAGGGATAACCCTTCTTCATTAGCTCCCCGAGAAGACCATCCGCGGACTCCTGCCGATCCACAAAGACTAAAGCTCGGTAGTCCTCGTGGGCCTCATCTTCATAGAGCTTACCAAATAACTCAAGAAGTCGCACAAACTTTGTGCTTTCTGCACGCACTTCCACAACTTGAGTGATCTCAGGCGCTACAACACTTCGGCCACCGACAATGATCTCAACCGGCTTGTTAAGGGATTTTCGGGCAAGTGCCTCCATCTGTCTCGGAAAAGTTGCCGAAAACAAAACAGTCTGGCGATCAGGACGAATATTGGCGAGAATCTTCATTACTTGTGGCTCGAAGCCCATATCGAACATTCGATCGGCCTCATCGAGCACAAGATGTGTGACACGTTTGAGATTGGTAACTCGCCCGTTGTTTGCAGCTAAGAGATCGATCATCCGGCCAGGGGTGCATACCACTATTTCAGCACCTCGCTTCAATTCTGCTATTTGGTCTTTGATTGGCGCTCCTCCATAGGCACAGACGGCTCGCAGGCCCAGAGACTTCAAGAATGGCTTACACTCCTTGTGAATTTGAGTGGCAAGTTCTCGAGTCGGGCTGAGAATTAGACCTATCGGGCCGTCAAGTGATTCAAGGGGTCGCTGGTCTTTGATGTGACGGAACATGGGCAGCAGGAATGCTATTGTTTTGCCAGAACCAGTTTTGGCAACACCGATAACATCTCGGCCAGACATAATTGACGGAATAGCCTGAGCTTGGATGCTTGTAGGTGCTGCATATCCGAGTGTTTGGATGACGTCCAATACTTGAACACCGAGACCACACTGAGCCCAAGTCTGAACAGGTTTAGGGACATCGAGACCTCGGACCTTGATGTTGTCAAGCTCCATACGCAGGTTGGCAACATCATCTTCCGTCCAATCTTGCATGTCGACAGGTTCGGAATAGAAATTGCTTCGAAATGAATCGTACTGTATTTTAGCATGGTTGACAACACCAATATCTTTCTTTTTCTTCTTCGCTATTTCTTCAGCTTTTGCCATGAAGTTGTCGGGATCATCTTCGTCAACAGCAGTCATTTCAACGTCATCCTCGTTGAAGAAAGACTCGGGTTCCTGAGATTTCGGCTTCATATTCATAACAGTCTTGCCTTTGAACACGGTAGTCTTCGCTGGTCGAGCAGACAGGTCCTGCATGAAAGCATCAAGTGGATCAGCTTCTTCTTCTTCTTCTTCTGCATCCATACTCTCGTCCTGTACAGTTTCTGTTGGTTCTGCCATAGCTGCATCTTCCGCCTGTTCGGCCCGACTTCTTTGCTCAGCTGCGGCTCGTGCAGCGGCAAGAGATTCTTCGTCTGCTTCATCATCGTGAACATCGTCGTCACCATCGTCATCGCCGTTCACCTCGACATCTTCACCATTCGCCTCAACGTCTGCAAGGGTGGGTAGTTTCTCTAGTTTTCTCTTAGTATTGTCGTCCTCGTCAAAATCCAGTTCCTTCTTGCCCACTGGGCCCTCAGCTTGTGATTTTCCTCCAATACTGAAGCCACTTAAGTTCCCCTTGGCTTTCAATGATGTAGTGGGAGCTTTCAAAACTGACGGAAGAGCATTAAGTTTGGCAGGCTGAGACTGTATCTTCTTTCCTTTGGGTAACGCCTGCTGCTTGATTTCATCAGCACCTAGTGGCTTCTTGGCAAGTTGAGTCTGAGGCTTGATGACAGATGGGGCTGTAGTTGTAGGTGTCTTTGGCGATGTGTCTATTTTCGGTGAAGCGGCGGGTTTTGGAGATGATGCTTGAGACTGTAGTGCAGCGGCTTGCTTCCGTTTCCATTCTTCGAGCTTCTTCAATCGAGCGGCCTTCTCGTCTTCCGCGGATGGAGTTGCCGGCTTCGAATTCTGTGTGTTTGCATGAGTACTGCTTCTATCTTGTGTCATGGGAGAACATACCTCTTTCGACGCCAAGCCAGAGTCCTTCTTGGAGGGAGGCTCACGGCTGTACTCCCTCTTACGCTTTTTCGAGTCAGCAGAAAGATTTCTTCTTCTGTGATTGACAGAGTCATCTCTCTTCGACCGGTGCTCACGTTCCGGGCTTCGACTGAGTCGTCCGTCATTGCGGTCTCTGGATGTTCGGCGGTCACGGGACCTTTCTCTTCGTGAACTGTACCTGTCTCTATCGTAGCGATCCTCGCGTCGCCTGTCTACCGAACGATCTCGACGACGATAGTCTCTATCCCGATCACGCTCAGGATCACGGTCTCGGTCTCTTTCCCGGTCATATCTGCGTCTCTGCGAACTGTCAATAAACCATTCCTTTGACGAACCGGTGCATCTGTGTTTTCCTACCTCAGGGCTTTTGGAGCGAGAGCGTCTCCGCCTATGATGGGATCGGTCGTCATCTCGTCGACTCCTTTCGTGGCGATTGTCTTCTCTCCGGCTTCGTTTTGAGGACGAAAATGTGCTTCCTACAGGTGATGGTGAGCGAGTGTCCCCATACCTAGCCATCTTGAAGTGGCAGCGGACAAGTGAGGTTTACTGTGAAATCCGCTTGTATTACCAGACTTTTGATGTTACGCCAGACAACCAAGACCGCCAATGGCAGAAACTAAGCGCAGTCTAACGAAAGAAGTCGGATAACACTGCGGTTTGTAGCCTGTATATCTGTGAGGGTAGCGTGAAATCTTTGAGATCGGTAGAGAAGATGCGCTGAATCTGTAGCCTTGTCGTTGTGAATGCGCAAAAGATCCCGATGCCCACTTTCGTCAGCCACAAGTATATAAGTCACGTGCTCGGTGCTTATTAAACTTGGCCGCGCTTTCCTATTCCAGCTGCATGTTAAGCTCTCCCGGGTTGACGTAGTTGAGAGACTGCTTGGCAATCCGGTACGCGACTGATAGTCCCAACCTCCCAGTATTGTCGACAGAGGTTACAGACCTCACGATCGTCTCTTGCATTGACGCTCCTGGCTGTAACTGAATCTACGATGACGGTCGCCGTCCCTTTGAATCGCGCCCTATCAGCAAAATTCGCTAGTCGGACTTTCCAAGTCGTCACGCGATTCGGTTGCAAACCATGGCAGACACGCGCTGACCGAAGAAACGAGAACGGTTTTTGTCCAACATCTGCAAGATTAACGCCTCAATGGGATCGCATAAGTGCTTTGACATCCAGAAGCTATGCAACTTCCACCTCTCCACGTCCGGTGGGCCGTCCTAAAGCACATACTGGCCGAACTCCTGCACGACGAACAACTAAGACTACTACACCAAAGAAGCCGGGGCCGAAAACAGCAGAAGGGAAGAAGAACGTCGGTCGGAAACCTAAAGCGGATGCTTCACCAAAACCAAAGAAGACTGCCAAGAAAGCAGTAAAGAAAGCAGAAAAGAAAGCACCGTCCAAGACTGCGGTAGCGGAAAAGCGCAGAACACGTGAAAGAGAACTGAAAGCACAAGCCCTTCTCGACACTCCCAAAGCTCTACCTTCAACACCTTGGCACATCCTCTTCACAGAAACCAACCAAAATCAACCTGCCGCCTCTCTTGTCGAATGTCAAAACAGAACTAAGGAAGCAGCCCAAAAGCTCAAAGACTTCACCCCAGAACAAAAGGAGGCGAGTCTATACCGTTCCCTTGTCTCGTTCTAGCTAACAGCTGTCGCAGCATTACAACCACGAATCTCATCTAGCAAAGGAGAAGAACGACCAAGCATACAAGAGATGGCTAAACCAGTACAGTCCAGAACAGATCCGTGACGCCAACAATGCAAGAAACCAGTTGAAGAGGATGTACAAGGAGAAATACCCGAATTCAAAACACACTAACAAGTACCCGCCTCTTAAAGACGACAGACTTGTCAAACGACCTATGACACAATACGGTCAATTCACCAAAGATCGACATGCTTCTGGCGATTTTGCACGCATGACCATAGCCGAATCAGCTAAGTTGATTGCTAAAGAATGGAAAGCGCTGAGCGACACAGACAAGAAGGTGAGTAACGTTTTGCCCACATTGGCAGTGTTTCTGGCTAACATTGTGTAGAAATATGCAGACATGTATCAAGGAGAACATAACCGATACATCGAAGAACACAAATCAGTGTACGGCAGAGAACCAGGTGTACGGAAGGAGAAGGCTACGTAACTCCACCATTTTTCACATCGATAACGCTTGAGTCTGCTGGTTTCGAATCATATTCCGAAGCTCGATCGTTGTCAACCTCAAGAACCTATCTCTGATCTCACCTACCACGCGCCCGAGGCTCGAGCTGGATGCCGTTAACTCCCGCCTATTAGTTTCCTGAACAACACCCTCAGCTTATGAGATTCATACCTACTTATGCGGCCAGCATTTCTTTAGTTGATGCTCGCACTCCCGAGCTCTCCCCAGCCACGTTCAAAATCATGAACTGCACAACGTGCATCTTTCCATGTACAACCAGTGTTTTGCGGCGTTCTCAAGTGTATGCCAAGGGGGAACAAACAATCCTGCTGCGCAGGCCTATGTGACAGGTGGGAAGGCGCGTGTATGTATTTATGTATGTAGTATCGTCAAAACTAAGGTCTCCTGTATCGTATACCCATTTGTTTTGTCCATTGGCGAAAGCAAGCAACGGTCTGTGTTATTTGGTACAGATTACTACACTACAATACTATACATCTCGACTCCCGCTCATCCTTCCCCATCAGGCGATAGACTTGTGTATCTCGACTTCTTCGAGCATACAAGGTCAAAATACTTGAATAGTCGCCTGACGTTTCGCACTATAAGTCGCGGTTTCTGGAGATGCCGTGATCTCCGTTCCTGGTCGTGGGGTTCACTGCCCTAAATTGCGATATAAACGTGCACCAGGAGTCCCACAGCAAGCTTCCTATTTCGCCTCGCTTCCTGGCCCGAAATGGTTAACATAGCGGTCTCGCGACCATCTGTAGCGCATGAGAAGGCTGGACCGCAAATTCCAAATGCTCTCGATATATGAGCTGCAGTCACGTATAGTGCATTGAAAGACTTAATCCACAGACTGTCCTTACTCCTTCTTCTCTGCTGTCTCTGCCGTCTCTGCAGCTGCATCCGGCTGTTTAGGCGCCGCTTCCTCCTCCAACATCCTCCTTCTCCCCTCCATCGTGAACCATAAACTTCTGCTTGCAGTCTCCAGTGTAGTCGTGATTCCCGCGCCGAAGCCCTGGAGCATTGCGACCAGCTGTGCTCGTAATCCGTCGAGGCCGCCATCTATGCTACCGACCCATCTGATGCCTTCTTGATCGAAAACTTCACCGTCTATGCGCGCGCCTAGCAGTATGAGCTTCTTTAGTCCATCCTGTACTGCCAGCTCGTGGTACGCTGGCCTAGCTCGTCTTGTTGGTGCTGGGAATGCTGGCGATTTTGGCGCGAGGATGCTGAGTGCCGCTTTTAGGTGTTGTGGGCTTACGGTTGGGAATGTCAGGGCTGCGATGGGGCCGGTGAGGAGGGGTGAGAGAGGGTGCTGGCTATGGTGTTGTTTGGAGACTGTGTGTGCGGCGCGGGATAGCGCGTGTGTTAAGCTCGGATCTAGCTTTTCATCTTCTAGACCTTGAGGTTCGGCTGGCACAAGTGCTTCTCCTGTGGCTCCTGGCTTGAAGTATTCTGTTATCCTTAACGCAGGCTCGAAGATGTTCGTCCGTATAACGGTAAGCTTGATCGCATCGCTCACAGGTGTGTGTGTCTCAGGGTTTTGGGCGGAAAGTCCGTCATCGACCTTTTGTAGTGCGACGGCAAGTTCGCGGCGAATAGATGCCCATTCTAGGGCCTTGAGATTATTGTGTTGGAAAAGAATTATGAGAGGAGTTGTTTGTAGAAGTGAAACGTAGGATCGTAGCAGCTGGGACTTTCGATATTTGGGATCGCGGTGGGATGGAGGGTTCACAGGGGAGTGTCGCTGGACCGTTGATGAAGTGGTCTGGATTTGTGATTCGGTAGGTGCTGGAGTTGTTACTGAAGCTGCTGTTGCGTATGTTGCTGTGCTCTGAATTCGGCAACGCGTGCAAATGAATGTCGATGAGGAGTTTTGGAGGTCTGCAAAGGAGCGAAGTTGAAGTCGGGGAGGCATCTTGAGGTGTACAGACCGAGGATGGAAGCGCAATATTAACGACAGTATACAGTCACGGTGTATTGGGTTTGGGTTCGTCTTCAATGGGTAAAAGTAATTGAGTCTTGGAATTTCCGAAGCTCTGCGGACGTGGACGGCATCGGTATCCGTAGTCTTAGCCTACAGTGCAGAACGGATAATCTACCGCCTTGAGATGTCTACCGAAGTCGCCGCGACTTCGACGCTGATCAAGGTATCTTGAAGGTTGAATTTGACAATGTTAGAATTACAGGACGCAATCAATACGGTGATTTGGTAAGATATCGCTGTCTGGCCGCGTTATTTCATCCTTCTAATTGGTAGACTGACGGGATCTTCAGTGATTTATACCGTGTCCGGAAGGTGTAAGCGATATTTAACCACTCATACGTGACTTTTGAGAACAATATGTTTTTGTCAAGATCACCCCCAATACCTACCTAGGTAGGATACTTACCCCCTTCTTCTGGCTCAGGGTTCAGCCAACGTGAGGGAGCCTTATTCATTGTATCACACCATTCCTACGAGGGAAACTTGTTGCGGTCCTCCGCAGACCTCTATATGTATGTAAACCCAGCAGCCATGACCTCTGTTCATCCTAGGTCTTCCATTACATTTGACATACAGAAAGTGGCAAAGTTCACACTACGAGCATATTAAATCTAGCTAGCACGAACTTATCTATATTTCAAACTGTCTGACCCAATGAATTCTGGTGTCCTGGTAAACAAGCGCTTCAAAAGAGCCCTTTCAGCATTGACCATTAACAAACGACCTAACCTTCTTGCAAGCCAGAAACGTGGCACCACCCAGCTTCGTACTCAGACCTCTCTAACCACAGAGCATCAATCGTTAGCGACATCAGGAATATTTAGCCTGCCTACAGAACTATTCCTTTACATGATACCGTTCCTAACCAAAGCGCAAATTTGGTGCTTTGCACTAACATGTAAGACCACCTACACACTGCTGGCTGATCTACACGAACTACCCATTTTCACAGACCTGGAGGAAAAGTTCAATTTTCTTGTCCTTTTGGAGCATGATCTTCCTGAATTCATTGCTTGCTTACATGGGCCTGATTGTTCATCCTTCGGTGATCCAGCATGGGCCAAACTTCGTTCCTGGCGGAACACCGGTGTGGTTCTTTCCCCCTCTGACCCTATCAACAGCTTCTGTTGTAGTCTCTCAACGAGCGGTGGCCTGCGCTATCACCATCCGTGGACTACTACTAGCGAACAAACCCCCGCAAGGTGGCATGTGTCCGAAGAGATTCGTCGCCTCGTGCTTCGAGGTGAGCTGTTCGGTCCAGAGTATGGCTTCCGGTTGCCTATCCTTGAAGTGGATTATGGCGGTGAAGATAATGTGTTGAAGAGGAAGGTGGTACCCAAACTAACGAATTACCATAATTTGATGGTCGGACGTCAAACAACATGGACTACAAGTATCTTTAATACCAAGCCATACTGGACACCCAACCCTGAACACCTCAGACATGACATCTGTAACCATGTAACGGAGTCGGCTGCAGTGTCACTATTTCGCAACATGGTTGACAGGCTGTATGTCAAAGAAGACCGACGGACCTCCAAGCGATCCCCATCTTCCCCCTACAAAGATTATCCCCAAGGTTGGATTTATCATCCAAAGTTGCTAAAATGCCAGGTCTGTGCCACAGAGGTGCAGTGCCGGGCGAGAGTCAAAGCTCACGAGAACCACGGGGGGAGCAAGTGGATTGTCTACCATGTCTGGTATTATGCTGAAGTCGTCTTTGAAGTTTATCATGATCTTGGTCGTCTATATAAACCTCTGACACGTGTACAGAGAAACGTTGTCAATGAAGGACCGGGTGCGCCGATGACTGGAAACGAAGCATTAGCGAGACTACGTCAAAACCTGCAAATATGTTGGCACGGGAACGAGACAACATGGATCTCCAGGTTGAAGCAGACTTCCTCGAAATCGGTTACTTCGAGACGTTCTGAATACTCTGCTGATGGCGTATACATCAAAGACGGCATTCCTGACAACGTCTGTTTTTTCAGGCTTGATGAGAGCACAAACCCCGTCCCAAACCTGCCGGAGGAATGGCTCATACAGCACGACGACTTGTCGAATCGGCGGCAGACTACGCCACGGACCAGCTAGGGAGCAGACCATGACCAGAACACCTTGCAGCAATATTGTCGTCTTGTCAGGGGCCATCGCCTTAGCCTGAACCTGATTAGGTTTTACTACACATGCACCGAGGCATGTCAAATCTTGACTGACATGGTCTCAGTCACCGAAATGTATCTACCCTCGGAAAGACGATACTGTACTAGCGAAACTTCTGCCAGTGCAGCCGGGACAGAGATACTGACTAAGGTACATGTAATCATTTAGGATACATAATCGATAACGCTACTGGCTAAACTCCGGGTAATGGAGCTCACCCCTCCATCAACATTTTGGCTGACATTCCGACTCACCGCAAGCCTAAGGTGTCTTTCACAAGGAACTCGTGCAACGAAAATATAGCCCCAAGCTAGTGGACGAGCAAAGCTTTCTCCTCCCAGCAGCTCCAGTTTCACAACGACACTCTCTACCATTCTCATCATGACCTCTCAGCTCTCTAAAATCCTCCCTACCTCTGTCGCAAATGTGCTCACGGCCACAGCAGGTACGGAGTCTCAACCAGAACGCATATCAATAGCACCACTACTCAAACGATTAGTAGCGCTTCCACCACCTCCATACGCAGCGAACCTGCCAATACCTGCTTCCGAAATTGCGCTGGCATGGGCTCGAACGTTTGAGAACCGAATATCTGGTACCCAGCTCGCATCGCTGCTGACACTACTATGTTCCACTGGCCTCGATAAACACCCTGAAGTCATAGCAAAATGTGCCGAAGAGATGCGTGATGCTAGCGCGCCCATCGACGAGCAAAAGATACAGCAAGTTCTCGGTAAGCGAAAACGTGCTCGAGGCGCATACAAAGGTGGCTTGTGTGATATAGTTGGTACAGGCGGAGATGCGTGGTCGACGTTCAATATCTCTACGACAGCTAGCATCGTCGCGAGCGCGCTGCTTGCAATGGCAAAACACGGGAACAAAGCTCAAACGAGCATGAGTGGGAGCGCGGATGTGTTGAAGGCGGTGCAGCCAAAGGCGCCTGTACTCGAAGCGTTGACGGCAGAACACGTTCCAGCTGCATACGAAGAGGGAAACTATGCTTTCCTTTTCGCACCAAACTTCCACAGCGGGATGAGGTATGCAGCTACAGTTAGAAAAGAGCTAGGCTTGCGGACGATATACAATCTTATGGGCCCTCTCGCGAACCCAGTTCACAATCTGATTGAGGTTCGTGTACTAGGTGTCGCATACCAAGAACTAGGTCCAGTCTACGCCAAGGCCCTTCAGACAACTGGAACTACTAAAGCCATGGTAGTCTGCGGTGCCGAAGATCTCGACGAGATAAGCTGTGCCGGGAGAACAAATTGCTGGTGGCTTAAAGAAGTTCCCAATCCAAAATACAATCAAAATGGCAACAACAATACTAGTGGAGAAGAGGAAGACGACAACGATTGGTCCGATGACGAGGAACCAAAGTACATCTCCCAGCTCGAAACGTTCTCGATAGAGCCGTCTGACTTTGGCTTCCCGACGCATGCGTTGTCGGAGGTTGGAGGTGGCAAAGGACCGAAAGAGAATGCGAAGGTGCTGTTGAGCATACTGCGGAATGAAATGGATCATGAACATCCAATTTTGCATTTCGTTCTTATGAACATTGCGGCATTATTTGTTGTAAGTGGGATCACAGAATCGGACGAGCCTTTCGCTGGCGGAGAAGTTGTGAAAGAACGAGGACCAGCTGGTGGACGATGGAAGGAAGGCGCACGATTAGCGAGATGGTGCATCGAAAGTGGAAAGGCATGGGAAGAATTCGAGAAGTTCATCGAGGTAACGAATAGCATCGCCTCCCCAGCATAGACTCGCATGGAGCATAGAGTCATGGGTATCAAAAGTCTTTATCCCATCTTCCATAAACTCCGTGCTTCTCCCTCACCCAGTCCAATTCAGATCTCCAGCCCTTGTCGCCGTAACACCATCGTAATCTTGAAATTTGTTCAAACGCCGTCTCACACCTCAACTCAACACCAACCCAACCTCACTCACTCACATCATATCACACCATATCGTAATCACCGCGCCTCAAATTGCACCATCCTAATACCCCAAGTACGTCAGCCCTCATCCACTCACTTACTCACACACCCACCACGATCCACAGGAACTCAAAAACTCACCTCTTAGTCCTCTCCTTATAAAGCACCCGATGACCACAAGCCGCACACCGAATCTTATCATCTTTGTCCAGAGACACCTTCGTCGCGCACTCGCCGCACACGTATTGCACTTTGTTGGAGCCGGAGGCTGAGGTGCTGTAGTCGAAGCCGGAGGCGCTGGTTGTGGTTTGGGTGTTGGTTGGGTAGGTGTAGGTTTCGCGGGAGGACATCCTGGCTGTTTTTGTGGTGGTTGTTTGGAATGGGTGGAGGGCCAATGTGGTGCGGGTGGTGTGGATGTGGGTGTGGTTTGTGGGCGGGAATGTGGTGGTGGGTTGTAGGTGTAGAGAGAGTAGGTACTTTGAGATGCGATGGAAATGTTTCAAGACCTTGGTGGGGAAAGTGCAGCGAGGGATATTGTGTTTGGTCACGTGGTAATATGTGGTGAATCGGTCACTCCTGCCTCGTTTGGTGCCTCATACGTCTGATTGTCCTTCGCGTTGTTTGATCAGCGTTAGCTTTCTCGTTCTTGTCACACCTTGTCGCGACCTTGGTTCTGACCAACGCTCCTAGTGATGGTATACCAGGTTGTGAAAGCAGTATGGTAGTGCCGGCTTCACTACGTGCTTATCACGATGGGACGCGCTCACAATCTGCTCACCTTGTACATGCCACAGTACGGAGCCGTTGATACGGTGTACGTGGAAGAAATCTGTGTCAGTTGGTATGGCGACGTTCTTCGATACTACTATTGTTGGCAGTGTCAATCATATTCGTCATGGCGTCTCTGATTGTCATATTTGTCGTCACATCATTTCAAGTGGAATGCTATCTCCGACAAAAGCAAAGGGGCAGCGCTTCTTGTCTAAGATGTTCTTGTCTACATGCAAGCTTGTTTAAACTCTATTCGTTGGAACGTGGTCTATATCAAGCGGTTAATTCCAAAGGCTTACCTTTGCGGAAAGGTTTTTGCTTCCAACAAGCGGCAGACGTCCTGAGGCCACTTTTCGACACTTTAGTGCAAGAAGATGCTTCAAGCCGAATGGTGGGTCTTGTCGGAGAGGGGTAGATCGAAATACACAAGACCATGGATACCCTACAGAAGGATGGTCAGATTCTGATTGTTCAAACGTTACCAGGCAAAGACAACAAGTGTTTGATGAGAGAACAAAACCTCAAAGCAAACACTTCCGTGGCTGATTTAATGGTTTGGGTGTAACCTTTATAGTGATCTAGCCTGTCTGGTTGCAGACAGAATGAAATCACACTGGCACCTACGAGAATATAACAGAACCGCCTTAAAATGTTGCGAAAGCTAATGTGAACACAAGCATACTTGCACTATTCATTGACTAGGATGAAGCACCTCTACAGAAACGATAGAAGCTGGGAAATCATGGCTGGCGCGAAAGAGTGATACCGAACAAGATCGTTCAATGATATTGCGAGTGCAACCTAACACTTCGGCGCGTGAACCGAGTCGACTGGAACAATCACCACTGCTCTTATTTCACACATGACGCGTCAACATACTTCAGACAGCTGTTTCACTCTCCAGGCATATAGGTCACCATGAAGCCAACAACTTATAAATGTATATTCGCTACCATGGATTCTCCCTTCCCATTGCTCACCAGGTCCAAATTTACTGGACATCATGTTCTCAACTCGTCGTGCAACCCAGAACCCGCTTGGACTTGGTTTCGATGCCACCGTACAGCTCTCCACTCTCTCAATCGAGGTCCAATTTCATATCGTCGATCAACTCAATCCTACCAACAGCGAAGACCTGAAAGCTCTCTTGCATCTTGGCAAAACATCCCAACACTTCAAGAAAATTGTTCACGATCCAGTACGCGTGCGTAAAGCCTGTGAACGATATCTTCCACTTGAAACACAGTTTCTGAATAACATGGAATGGACAAGTCTTGACCGAGTCACCAAGTTCACT
>Ga0115842_100267_pt1 | contig 20340 bp, 24 predicted proteins | sample InSIn2SAF170_2_FD_83856 | JGI IMG/M metagenome (GOLD analysis project Ga0115842, IMG submission 83856)
GATGAGGAGGATTAAGGAAGAAGATAAGAGAGTAGTTCAAGGAACCATGGTTGCAAGGAGACAGTTGAGCATACACCCGTTGATGAGATGCCATCCGTTGTTGAGGTATCCATTGATGAGGTATCCTGGGTTGTGACCGAGTTCTCAGGTGATAGTAGCGCACCACAGGTTGATGAGGTGTTGGGAGACATCTTCACTGTTGATAAGGAGCCATAGGTATAGAGGCATCCAGATCAATGACAGAGTTGTCGAACGACAGTCACCTGCTGCTGACTGGTGAGAATGTCTTGCATGTTGGGTTGTCTATGGAGGAGTAATTGGAGGGTCATGTCGAGCCCATTATGGAGGAGGATGTGCAGCCATCCTTTGGGCTAGCCATTGATGAGGGGCAGCATAGAGACCACACGTTGGGATTTTAGCACAATTCGCTTCAGAGGCAAACTGACAGGATCTACAGTGTTATCAGCCCATCCCTATGCATTGGATTGAGAGAGGTGAAGTTGTCTAGGCATACCAGAGGGGATGACCAGGTTAGTAGCACTGTTGGGTCACCTTTGCTCGTTGGAGAGGGAGAGACAAAGGTACCTAGTCAGATCTCATGTGTTGACCTGGGTAGTAGGATGAGACGATCGGAGCTGCACAGGGTGCAGCATGCGCAAGTTGGGGTTGTTCTATGAGCAGGAATTATGCATTCGATCCCTCTCTTGGGATTGGTTGGCAAGAGATTCTGAGTTGGTACCCTGCAAAGTGGGCTATGGAGATGGTGGTGGACCTAGGTGTAGCTCAGCTGGAGCTTCCAGGCACTAGGGATATCGACAACACAGACTAGCATTGGGTTCCGAGTGGGACTACCTATCATTTCCCAAGTATGTCGATTGGCTACAACCTGGATGGTACAATTGGCCTAGCAATTGAGTATGCACATTCGCTAGGGGAGTCTCAATGAGCACCAGTGGCCAACTAGTTTATGGACAAACTCCTTTGGTTTTCTTGGTATGACGTCTGTACACGGGATCACAGGGTGATCAGCATAATCTGGCAAGAGCTTGTCAGAGGAGATGGCATTGGCAGGCCACCTTGTATGGATTTGGGGACTCTTCAATTTTGTGTTGGGCACAGAGGATGCAAAGGAGCAGTGCAGTGGTAGCATCACTGCTGACACATAGGGACATTCACTTCTTAGATCCCTCAGGGGGGATTTGGAGTGAAGATCCATTCATCGATGGGTATAGTGATGCAATGGTGGAGGTGATGATATTGATTAGGTGTGGGCTGACACATAGATACACAACTCTAGGCCATCACATCCAGGGATCTGTGGGAGCATCTAGTATTGAGCAGTGGACTACAGGTGGACATGGAGATGCATGGTGGTGTACCATAGTGTGTTGGATCGCATTGTGGTGTAAGAGTGCCTTACATCACATCGAATACACGCGGGGAGTGACTGGTGCTTTGACATAGACAGGATGCGGGGCGGTATAGGATGGTATAGCCTTAGCCAAGGGTATCTAGTGGTGTACAAGGACAGGTTGCGGCTTACAGTGGCATGACAAAGAGTACAATGATACTTGGTGGTATGCAATGACACATGATGCAGCGCAGCGGACTCTTGGAGTGTTGCCCCCAAGGAGACTTATGGATCAGGGCATTGGGTGTACCATTGGATGTAGCTCACCTAGGAGGACATTGTTGAGCATCTCGGGACACCGTGTCTAGCAGAGACAAGGCTTCAAGGGAGTTATCAGCAAATCCAAGGGGGAGAGAGTGTCGTCCGTAGGATCACTCTTGAGCATTCCGGTAGACTTTTGATCCTACCCTTTGGGACATACCCGCCCATCATCCTCCAGTGTTGCATACAATCACAGAGTGTTTGGTTGTTTCCCCTTCAAGCGTTTGGTTGTTGCATTCAGGCAGCAGGACATGCGAGGATCACCCTAGACAATTGGATGAGACACTTCGTGTCATGAGCCAGGGGGGACTCTTCAGTTGAGACCCTTGGTGCACGAGTTGTCGTATACAGGCTTAGTGATGGCGTGGTTGATAGTCGAGGTAGCATATGTTCCACCGCTAAGCTCACACTTGAGGGACAATGGATGGTAGACTTCACCTTCAGGAGGGTACCCAGACTCCGAACAGTGTCCAGGTGTATCGTCAAGAGTTGGGATAATGGATTTCTTTGCATGATCTAGCAAGAGCAGGGCAAGTTCACATGTGTGGGATATACTCATGATACTTAGGGTCCACCCAGGGGATACATACAAGGGTCATAGATGAGAGTCAGATGGGTTCTAGCAAATAGCAGTGTTATGCAATGACACTCTGTGATGGACCCGGTTGGCGGGTGGATCACTCCCCTTTGTGATGAGCCTTTGTGATGAGCAAGGTCATGGCAAAGGGTGATCCAAGTCACTTGGGTTTGACACATGGGGAATCACTGAGACCTCCACGGCATGGCAAGGCAAACTTATCTTGTTATGGCTCAGGGTCGAAATTAGCAATGGAGGGGTAGATATTGGCATCATGGGGATGCTCGGGCAGGATGAGCTTGGCTCTCACAGATCATTTGCCACTAGGCCTCATGATAGGAGAATACAATGCGCTCACAGTGGTGAGTATGTCATAATCAGAGTAGCGCAACTTCAACATGGTGAAACCATAATGAAATTAGCAAGGGACCTGATCATCACCACTCTTCACAGCTCAATAACCTTTAGGGATGAGATGGCTACTATAAGGGAGATCATGCAGATATTCCATTGGGCTTTAGCGAGTCACTAATGACGTGAGAAACTTCGTTAGCATGGTAGGTGTGCCACCAAGATGATATCAGGAGAAACTCATGTGAGCGAGACACTATCTCTGCAGGGATTGTGTGATATCTTTGAGAGTATACCCCTGGAATGCATGGGATGGCCTACGTAGTAGGACAACTTCACAAGGAGTTGGGCATGATGCCGCATTATCATGATCCCCTACTCATTGATGGTATATAAGGGACTTCTAATACTTATAAAAGGCATGATAGTGAGTGGAGCGAGGGGAGCTTCAGGTGGGGCAAGATGGATTGGAATCCTGGTATGAGAGATTCTTTCATGTCAGGACAGTGCAGAGAGCTGGGATGACTCAGTGGCACATTTGGGACCCCAGTATTACTGATGGTGATAGGTGTGATAAGTAGACATAGGAGGCGCTGGTTCAGGCATTGCTTGAGGACAAGCAATTTTTGGACGGGAGGACTATAATATCCCCAATTTTGATTTTCAACATTAGAGATGAGTTTGGAGAGAGGATGCAATTCTGGCACTGGGACTTAGAAGGAAAAGAGAATATTTTCGCTCTAGTGGAAAGTGGGGACCACAAGAAAGAGAAATTCGACACAAGGAGGGAACTCCCACTCTTGGAAGAGAGAGGAAAGAGAAGGGAGTGTGAATTAGGGGAGAGAGAGAGAGAGGGAGTGGGGACCACAAGGAGAGAAGGAAACACGAATTATGAACAGAGCAAGAGGCACTCATTTTGGTCATTCATTCATCTATCCAGAAACTTGTCTTTGACATAGCACGCTTGAATGGAAGCCAAGTTGTTGGATGTGGTCATGATCTTCTCTCGCTCACCTATTGGCAAGTTTGACTCAAAAATGGCCTCCATTTTATTAACCCACACAATAGCGTCTCCATTATCTTTACCACTATACTTAGGTAATTCTCTTTTAATTCTTTGCTAGTCTTTTTCTGGAAATTATGTATACTATTGACTTCCTTGGAAGTGTATTTGCGGCATCTGTGATATTTCATGTATTTGCAGAATTTCATGATTTAGAAAATCTTCGCCTTTCGGAGTCTTGGGAATTTGTGTTGGTTCTTGAGTAATTAAGAGATTAAAAATTGGGTGAAATCCTCCCAATAACTGGACTTGTATGCCTAGCAACACTCTATCAATGTTATTTACGTTTTTAATATCATTTGTCATTCATTCTTGAGTCGCAATTACCCTATTTTAGCCCTCTCCTAGTTCTTCCTGCTTCTTTTCGACATTAACGAGGCACTGTTGTACTTTATCAAATTCTCCCTGAAATTTTTTGAATTGGTATCGTCATTATTATTCCCCATTTTATTCCTTTTTTTCTTTGGTGAAACCAATTTTTTATTTTATTTATTTGATTAATTATAATAATAATCATAATATTATATATGTAGCATATAATTAAATTATATTATTAATTAACTATATAACTAAATTTTACAATTATTAATTAATTATTTAATTAAAATATATATATATATATATATATAATTAATTCACTTTTTTAATTATATAATTGATTGATATATAACTTAATTAAAACTAATACATATAATCTTGTAATTGTTTGAGACTTTGAGTTATAAATCGTGACCGTGGTGGCTTTATACCCAACAACTATTGAAATTTTTTGAATGGAGCCATGCGTTGACCTGCGGCTCAGATCGATAGTACAGAGTTGGTCAGCCACAACAAATTGACAGGACAAGGATGATGCGGAGTTGTCGAGTGGAAAAGGCAACGAGAGACGGGACAAAACGCGGCGGTCGAGGATGGTGGAAGAATTGAGGAGCGTATGACAACCAGATTTGAGCAACGCGGCAGGGGAATAGAAAATACTGCGGCATCGATCGGAGGTGGTCGGAAAATGGTGGACGTAGGACAGACGTGACGGGTGAGACAGAGGAATCTCTTTTAGCAAAGGGACGAGCAGCAGATGAAGTGGTTCAAGGGTGGGGATCGACTATAAGATGGGAGCATGAGCCAATGGAAGCGAACAGGTGCGTATGGAACAAGGTGGTGAAACAGAGGACAGGGAAACAACAATGCAGGAGAGGAAAAACACAATGATGGCACAAACGAACAGAACGTGGAGGGAGATTGGAAGGCATCGGAAAACAATCTGCAGCAACCGAAGGCTATATAACACTGTACAAGACATAACGCCAATATGCAGTTAATTGTATGTGTAGATTCTGTATTAAGTGTAATAAGTAATTTTTGTATTATTGAAACTGAATGGTGATTACAATATTTTGTGGTGGTGTGCCTATACAGGTAATGACTGGCCAGGAAGGTGAGTGGTCACATTTTGACCTTTAGCTTTTTCATAATTAATGGGCTTTTAATTAATTAAAGTATTCAATTATTATTTTAATAGTATTATTTAGTTAATGTTTATTTATGAATATTTTATTTATAACGTAAAGTTGTTGACTTTTGACTCTCGGTTGATGAATTGGATAATTGTAATCTCTCTGTTGAGCATTTTGTCATTTTATGACAATCTAATAAGAAGAATTTGAAAGGGCTTTTCCTTAGAGTTTAATCAAATTTGGTGTCTCTTGTTATTACTCTTGATTGTCTTTTTTTCAGGAGAAAAAAACATAACAATTCTTGATTGTCTTCTACTATACATTGCATTCACTGTCCCATCTACAATTGATATTTATCATTGGAAGATTAAATTTGATTTCTAATTGAAGGAAAGATTGGGCTAAAAGATTGCAATAGCATAGAACAATAAAAAATTAACAAAAAGGAGCGCACTCCACATGAGAGCAATTTGACTTTGACTTATCCAAGGTGACTTGTACTTCAAACAAGCTTTTATTCCATCGTGACTTGCACTTAAAGCAAGCAATTACTCTAGGCAAAGCAGGAGGTTGCTCTTTGGGTTTCTGTTCTTGGATATTTCCATAGTACTCCCATTCTCATTCTATAAGAGATGGAAAGTTGATTGAAAATGGAATTGGTTACTCTCTAGTATTCCCAGTTCTCATTCTTTCACTTCCTTACTACTTCTAAGCCCTTTCATGTCAAACTATTGAGCAAAGTTATGATTGGGTGTTGGAAGTTTCCCCCATAGTGTCAATATCACTGTGTCCCCGAACATAGTGAGAGTCAAGCACTTTGAGAAGTAATAGTTCATCCACTTGAGTTCTTATGGTGTGAATCTGGTAACTTTAGACCTCATATTTACAGCTTTGAAATAAAGGTGAAACTGAGGCCAATCCTTTATTGTGGATGAGTTTGACAATTTAATGTGTAACTTTCTGAATTGTTTAGCCTCAGCTATATCGCCTAGCCAGTCAATTTTCTATTTTACTTCTTTGATTCAATGCCCATTGGGTGTAAGGCAATGGCCCAAAAAATACACAAAAAGAACAAATTATTTAGTATATCTTGAGTATTTTACTTGCACATCAGCAACACTTTGTTGCAGATAGAAGGTACATTATTGCAGATTTATGAAAACACATAAATATGGAGTTCTGTAATTCCAGCAACCTCAAGGTCTCCCCAATTCAGAAATTCTCCTTGAAATCTCACTGGCAACATGCTTGAGTGATCCATGACACATCAACACCTTCCCCCACTGTTTTAAGGCCCAACACATAGGTAACAATTTGTTGCTTGAGTTTTTCTACAATTTTCTACCATTTTTCTACAAATTTTCTGCAGTCGTGTACCTCTTTCCAATCTATGATGCTATGGATTCATCTACCACACTAATGTGGCTTTCCAGAGCTACTACACGATATCTGGCCAGATTTTTTACTACTGATTAAAGCTCTGTGACAACTATGATAAAGTGCTTTGATCTGACAGTTGTTATCAATTGTATAAGATGCATTAGATATCAAATGGATAATGAAGTCCACACTCCGTCAATTCAAGGTAAAATTTCCTCTAAGAAAAAGAACATTCTAATGATACGGTAGCTAGAGACTTTCATAATTTTCCACAATTTTTATGAAAACACTAATTCTAAGACTTTGAACTAGTATCATTTCTTTCGAATGCTTCTAAACAATGTGGTATACCTTTTCATGTCCTCTTCTATGAATGTACCTTGCATCATAAATTAGTGCAATAGAAGGAATGTGCTAAAGAGTGAAGAAATTGAAAAACCATTTAAGTTCATGTACATTTCAGTAGCATCTCCATGCACATATAAAATGAAACTAGGCAATGAAACAAACATGCTATTGAGCTTACTCACCAAACCTGGCATAAGGAACATTGGACCACCATAATCACCAGGCCAGTATCCATCTTGTGTTTGAATAGTAGAATAAAAACGTACTGCCCGAATCAGTGTAGTCTGTATTGCCTCCTCAGTGATATCACCACCAGTTTTTATTTTAACTTGAGGTGGAAGAGGAGGGAGTGGATTTTCCTTTGCAAACTGCAATATAAAATAATTAACAAGAAACAATGTGACTTGTGAAGTTACATGAAATTCTAGGGTCTTACCCATAAAATTTGTATCATCCAAAATTAAATCAATTTTAAATTGATAAAACTAACTTACAAAAAATCATAGCACGATTACACTAACTTGTTAAAAATAAAATAAATCAATAGTGCCATCAGAGAAAACTGATATTCAGAGTAAACCAAGTGATATACAGCTTCAGTTGGCCTAATGGTTAAGAGCATGTGTTTTCTCCTAAGAGGTCATAGGTTCAAATCCAGAGAGCAGTAGACTATGTAGTATGTACACCTTCATAGACTTTAGCAGTCAAATCGCTGCACAGAGACGGGACCCTTTTCCCACAAACAAGGGGCTCCCATACACCAATTTGGTGTCAAGCTTGATCGTGACCTTAAAATCATATTATTATTATTATTACTATTATTTAATTAAGTTTTCTTTCATTGCTCATATCTTGTTAAAAAAGACCATAGTCACAACATAAAAGTATGTACCAATCAATAACAACTAAAATATGGAGTTAAATAAAGCATTGCAACAGCAAAATAGATACAATCTACATATTAAAAAGGTTGAAGGCAAAAATAAATTAATGGTATTTTATTGAAGAAAACACATTTAATAATATTTTAATATGAAATGAAGTACCTATTACCCATCAAAAATGGGTGACCCTTAGGAGAAACTTTTATCCTATTCATCTCTCCCAGTCGGCAGCCAGCAACCCCTGACAGCTACTAAGTAGCCAATGTGATGTGTCATTCTTATCTCTGCCACCTGCATTAGTTGTGTGTTTCCTCGCCCATTTGTCAAGGACCAACTCTTGTATCATTTGGGAAAGTTATTGTTGACACCTAATCTTCATGATTGGGGAATTTGTAAAATAAATAAATCAGGAATGTGAACAGTCATCAGAAGATGAACTGAACAATCACTCCTAATGTATAAAACAATAACATACCTATGGAATAAACACACCAATCAGTTTTTTCTGCCTTTGGAGAGTTACTGCCTGGCCTAACATGGTATCAAAGCCAGTCCTAGAATAGTCATAACTCCCTTCATCTCTGCCACTGCCTCTGTCCTAGAATGATGTTGCACTGCACTGCTCTGCCTCTATCGCTGCCCAGAAATGATGATGCACTGCACTGCTCTGACTCTGTCGCTGCCCAGAGATGCGTTGGACCCAACGCTCATGGTTGTTAACGTCCTCTCACCTAACGCTCTCACCGTTCTAAGAGATTCCATGCGCAGCTGAACTGTTGAATGCTGCCTGATCCAGGGTTTTCATCAATTGTTGAACGCTGCCTGATTCAAGGTTTTCATCCTCTTACCAATTGGAAAGTTTTTTTTGTCAAGTACTTTGATTTTTTAGAAGTTTCGCCTATACGGTTGTTGCTGGAATCCAAGATTGCAACATTTTTTGAGCCGCATTTTCATTTTCATTTGTGGACTCCTCCCTTCGGCTCAGTGCTTGTTACGTTGAGCGTTGGCTTGTGAGACGGTAGCTGGTTGTTGCTTGAACTTTAATTACATGTGTAACATGATTTGGACACAATAGGAAATGCTCAAACATAGCATGTAATTTAAGCTTTACAGTGGACTTTAAGTTACAGTTTTTGATAAATTATGCAATAGTAGGAAATGATTGAGTTTTCAAAGAAACTTAAGCTTTGGTTGGAAATGGCAGCGGGATTTAAGGTTTCGTCTGCGTGATTGGAGCTCCTTTTCGTATACAAATGGGCTGCATACTTGCCAAGCAGACTTTAGCCCTCGACGAGGCAGAGACTCCGCATGAAAAGGCTTCGCATTTGTCTTCTGCGAGGAGGTCTAATGTGTCCCTTAAGCTTGAGAATGCCGATAAATGACAAGAGCGTGATTTTAATTCCAGTGTATATTTATGATGGCGGTTTTGCTAATGGTGTTGCGCAGTTGAGTTCATAATATTGCGCTGTTTTCAAAGTGGTTTATATATTAAAGCATTTGTGGTATTGCGCGTTTTATATATCATTCAAAACATAGTAGTATTGCACAGTTTTTTATCATTTGAATGGTAAAAAAAAAGCCATTAAAGTGATATATTGAAGTGATATGTACAATGAAATGCTGATGCTTCTATCAAACATTAGAGGGATTTGAAAAAAATATAGTGCATAAAGTTTTAGCGTAAGGAAGAGATTTGAAATCCTTTGAGAATGCCTTTTTGAGTGCAATTTCACTTTTTTTATCAGCAGAAGTAATTTTTTATAGAATGCATTCAATCATCTCTATGGTAGGAATAGTTCTCACTGGCAAGGAGAACTATCCTGAATGGTCCCGGATGATAAAACACACCCTCATCTTCAATGAGTTGTGGAAAGGAGTGTGTGTCGAAGAAGAAGACAAAGACTCGGTGCTGCCTACATCAGACAAAGAGCTCGTCATTTGGGAAAACAAGAACAGCAAAGCCTATGCATTAATCGCAGCATCTGTAAATGAAGAAGTAAGTCGCCATATTTCATCATATTCAACTGCCTTTGAAGCTTTACAAAAGCTGAAAGAACTTTATGACTCACATTCTGCACTTGAAGTTGTTCAGCTCATGATTAAACTCTTCACTCTTGAACTGAAAAATAATGATCCTCTTGCTCTTGCATCTGAAGTAAAGTCTATAATGCATGATATTAAATCCACTAAGGTTGAGCTGGATATCCCTCTTATTGCTTTTCTCAAGGCACTCTATCCTACTTACTCCAATTATCTTGAGTCTTTGCAAGCAAATGGAAATCTCAAAGATATAACCTTTGACTCTCTTGTGAAAAAGTTTGCTGAAAGAGAAAAAGCCTTTGGAAAGAAGACAGTCCCTGAATCTTCTGAAGAGACTGTGTGCCTTTCTCATAAAGAAAAGCATCATGCTCAAGACTTTACAAGAGGAAGAGGTGGACGAAGAGGAAGAGGAAGATATTTCAGAGGCGGGGGGGCAGACATTCTCAAGGAGAAAAGGCAGATCTGCATTGCATTCGCTGCAAACGAAATGGATCACATGGTGCTTCTACATGCAAGCTACCATGGGACAAAATTGAGCAGAAAAGAAACCAGCAGAAAGGTAAAACTGATGATACAGACAAAGGTAAAGCACCTGAATCCGCTCACTATATTGAGGCACAATGTAACATTGGAGTAAATGAAGATTTGTTTAATGCTTCACTTGCTTCTTCGAAAAATGATTGGTTGCTTGATTCAGGAGCAACCTGTCATATGACTCATAGAAAAGATTTTTTTGAAGATTTCACTGACAATGTTGATGGAGCAGTATACTTTGCAGATCAGTCAAAAATCAAGCCATCAGGGCTTCGCACAATCAGGCTTAAACTGCCTGGTCTTCCAGACTTTCTTCTGGATCATGTTCTATATCTCCCACAACTCAAGAGAAACTTGTTGTCCTTGGTCCACATCCGCCAACAAGGTCACTCCATTCATATGTTTGATGGCAAGCTTGAGGTAAGAAAAGCATCTGACCACTCACTTGTCATGAGGGGAATAGAAGAAGAAAGACTTCTCAAACTGCAAGGAACCTCTGCTCATGCACAACATTTCTCATATATTTCTCATCATGAAGAAGGTGCACTTCCATCAAGTTTATTATGGCATGCTAGATTTGGACATTTAAACTATGACAGTCTCCGCTTATTGAAGAAAAATGGTGTTGCTGGTTTGCCTACAATTCCTAGGAAACATAAGCAATGTGATGCTTGCATTCTAGGAAAGCATAGCAAACAGTGTTTTCATGATTCACATTCAAGAGCACATAGGAAGCTTGAACTCATTCATTCAGATTTATGTGGTCCAATGCCTGTTGCTTCTGCAAATGGAGATAAATATATCATGACATTTATTGATGATTACACCAGAATGTGTTGGGTTTATTTATTGAAAAACAAATCTGATGCTTTTCAAACATTCAAGAATTTTCATAAGTGGATTGAAAATGATGCACAATCTCATATTGGGTCTATTCGCACTGATAATGGAAAAGAATATACATCAAATGAATTTGAAAACTATCTTCGCCAACATGGGATCAAACATCAAACAACTGTGCCTTATAATCCCCAACAGAATGGTGTAGTTGAAAGAATGAATAGAACAATCTTGAATATGGTACGATCCATGTTTTTCTTCATAAATGTAAAGATAATGTTTTGGGTTGATGTTGTTCTATGTGCTGCATATATAAAGAATAGATGTCCATCTAGTGCTATAAGAAACAAGACTCCTTATGAATTGTGGTATGGACATGTTCCTTCGGTAAAACATCTCAGGATCTTTGGTTCCACATGTTATGCTTTGATACCAATGGTACATAGAAACAAACTTGGTGCTAGAAGTCGTAAGTGTATCTTCCTGGGGTATTCAAACACCTCCAAAGCATACCGTCTCTATGATGAAGTAAATAAAAAGTTTGTTGTATCTAGAGATGTCATTTTTCTTGAATCATCCAAATCTGACAATGTTGTTGAGCGGCAACTTGACCGCTTGGATAGATTCACAAAAACGAAATCATTTCAAGAGTTTGATAATCAGATTCCACATATTGAAGGGGGGATTCCTATACTAGAACAACATGTGGAATCTTCTTCTGAAGAACAATCTCCCCTGCATGAAACTTCAACAACAGATGATCCTTTAAGTGATGTAATTGATAGAGTTGGGAGACTCAATCTTGATTCAATCCCAACTCAATCAACAGATCAGCCTGGACCATCTCAGAAAGGTCCTCCAAAGTGGCTGACAAAGACACTTGAAAGTGTTCATCCTGATGAAATTGGAAAAACAGGGACCATAAATTCAAACCGGCAAAATGGAGGTGATGTAGATGACTCAATTCACCTGTTGATATGGATGTTTCTTATGATTGTGAATTGAACTTGTCTACAGATTTTGAACCAACTTCCTTTAAAGAAGCTGCTTCTCATGATGAATGGAAAGAAGCGATGCGAAAGGAGTATGATGCCCTCATAAATAACGACACTTGGAAGCTGGTTGACCCTCCATTTGGAACCAAACCAATTGGCTGCAAGTGGGTCTACAAGAACAAGTACAAAGCTGATGGCTCACTTGACAAGCACAAAGCTAGGCTTGTGGCAAAAGGTTTTGCACAGAAGGAAGGGGTCGATTATGAGGAAACTTTTGCCCCCACAGCAAAATGGGCCACCATCCGGACACTTTTTGCACTAGCTGCTCAGAATGGTTGGAAAGTCCATCAAATGGATGTAAAAACTGCATTCTTGAATGGAGATCTAAAGGAGAATGTTTTTATGTCCCAGCCTGAAGGATTTGTTGTGAAAGGACATGAACATAAAGTATGCAAACTTGTGAAGTCCTTGTATGGCCTCAAACAAGCACCGCGAGCCTGGTATGAAAAACTAACTGAGCATCTTCTGAAACTCAACTTCAATCATTTTGATCTTGATGATGCAACTTTATTTGTCAAGAAAGTTGGCAAAACAGTTGTGTATCTTGTGGTATATGTAGATGATCTTTTAATGACAGGGAACAATGAAAGCTACATTGCATCCATAAAAAAGGAATTAAGGAAAAGTTTTGAAATGACTGATTTGGGCTATGTTCATTACTATCTTGGCATTGAAGTAACCCAACATCCAAAATCCATATTTCTTTCTCAAAAGAAATACATTGGAGATTTGTTAAACAGATTTGGCATGACAGAGTGCAATCCTCTTTCTACTCTAATGGAACAAAACTTAAAGCTCACATCTATTGAAGGAAAGGAATTTGAGGATGCAACAAAGTATAGAAAACTTGTAGGAAGTCTCATCTACCTCACTACTACCAAACCAGACATTTCATTTACTGTTGGAATCCTCTCCAGGTTCATGCAAAAGCCTTGTGAGGGACATTGGTCTGCTGCAAAAAGAGTTCTAAGGTACTTGAAGGGAACTCAAGACCTTGGAATCAAATATACACAGGTGGACGACTTCAGCTTGATTGGATACTCTGATTCAGACTTCGATGGAGACAAAGAAACTGGGGTATCTACTTCAGGATATGCTATGAGTCTTGGATTAGGAGCTGTCTCCTGGAGATCACGCAAACAATCAGTTCCAGCAGATTCCACAACTGAAGCAGAATACATGGCAGCAGCTGAAGCAACGAAAGAAATTGTGTGGCTCAGGAAAATTCTTGAAGATTTGCAGGTAAAACAAGTACAATCAACTCCACTCATGATTGATAACACCTCTGCAATAAAGTTGGCCAAGAATCAAAAGTTCCATGATCGAACAAAGCATATCAATACTAAATATCATCTGATTCGACATCATGTTGAGGCCAAAACAATCCATCTCCGTCATTGTTCCACAAATGAGCAAATTGCAGACATCTTCACTAAGGCACTTGGAAAGGAAAAGCTTGAACGATTCAGAATGATGCTTGAACTCACCAACATCCCTTCGGATTAAGGGGGGGAATGTTGACACCTAATCTTCATGATTGGGGAATTTGTAAAATAAATAAATCAGGAATGTGAATAGTCATCGGAAGATGAACTGAACAATCACTCCTAATGTATAAAACAATAACATACCTATGGAATTAACACACCAATCAGTTTTTTCTGCCTTTGGAGAGTTACTGCCTGGCCTGACAGTTATGCATTCCTCAAATTGAAAGAGTTAACATAATCCGAGAAGCACACACTTTTTTAATATCAGGTCATTTTGGTGTGAGTAAAACAATGACACAACTGCAAAGATTTTGTTATTGGCCAAGAATGCATGAAATAGTTTCTAGATATATAAAAAGGTATACCATGTGTGCTAAAATAAAGCCCAGGAATAGAAAACTAGGCTTGTACACTCCATTCCTAGTTCCTTCTCATCCTTGGGAAAGTGTTTCCATGGACTTTGTTGGGGGACTGCCAAAATCTAGAAAAGGTCATGACTGTTTATATGTTATTGTGGACAGGTTCAACAAAATGTGTATTTTAATACCTTGTAACAAACAGATTACAGCTAAACAAAAAGCAAAGTTGTTCTTTCAGCATGTCTGACTGCATTTTGGGTTACCCACTTCCATAGTCCCTAGTCGAGATTCCCGATTTGTTGGGAAGTTTTGGTCAAGTCTGTGGGAATTAATGGACACCGGACTAAAGAAGAGCACAACCTTTCATCCACAAACAGATGGCCAAACAGAGGTGGTCAATAGGACAATGACCCAGTTGCTCAGGGGTTATTGCGACAAACATCCCAAACTTTGGGATGAACATTTATGTTATGTGCAACATGCTTACAACCGTGCTAAACATTCTTCTACACAAAGATCTCCTTTTGAGACTTGTTTTGTTTTTACACCAAGGTCTCCCTTGGATTTTGTCTTTAATAAAGACATAGCTATTGATGGACACAGTGATGTGGACAAAGCAACCGGTTCATTGAACAGAGCCAAGAAATTCATTATTCAGTGCAAGATAGCTGGAAAAGAGCCAAGCCAAATACAATGCAAGGCATGATAAGCATCAGATGGAGCATAGCTTCCAAGTTGGTGATCAAGTCTGGTTGTATATCAGCAAAGACAGAATGCAAGGTGAAGGAAAGAAGCTGAAGCCAATAAGGTATGGGCCTTTCAAGATACTTAAGAAAATTGGTAAGAATGCTTTTCATCTTCATTTGCTAGCTTACATGCACATCTATTCAGTAGTCAATGCAGAGAACTTGAGACTATTTGAACCTTTTTTGATTGAAGATCCCAAAGAGCAAATTCAGTTGCCTTCTATTAATGATCTGTTGCTTGAATACCTCAATGAGTTGCAGGAAGATACAGTTCTGGACAGGAAGGTGAGAACTACATGCAGAGGGGATGTTGAGTACCTCAGAATTGGGCTCAAAGGTTCAAAGCCAAGCAGCACAAGATGGATAGAGATTGGACAAGTGAGGAAGTTGTATCCTCACTTGATTGATGCTTGAAAACCAACTTTTGGTAGTCGAAAAGCCTTTTCAGCAGGAAGGCGTGATCCAAATGGATCCTAATATACTCTCTAAGTCTTCAAAATCATTCAAGAGATCAAAATTATCGCATGGGAAAACCTTTTAAAAAGCCAGAAAAACACTATTGGGAGGCGAAAAACACAGGAAAAAGGTGAAAACAGAGCTATTGGAAGAGTCAACAGTGAATGCACAGTAGCCGTCAGATTTGGCCGATCAACGGTCCAAATTTGATCGACAAATCACAATCGACAAAGGCTATTGGAGGATATCGGCACATATCATATATGTATTGCGATAGCGATCAACGGGGTCAACGAGGACCGTCGATCAAGCGCGCAGATCAACGGCCCACGTTGCATCGCAACATTGCATCATCAAACAATAATAGAGTGCTCACCAAACAGCCCAGGGTTATCGCGATATGCAATTATGATCAATCGCATCGCGATATTGCAATTGGAGATACACAAAGGAGTGGTTATACACACATATATATGCGATGCGATTAGCCGCACCCGATGGGAATATAAACACTATTGCATCAGATTTGAGATCCGCCAAATGGCGATTTTAATGTATTTTCGTGTATTTCGTTTATTAAATGAAATACAAAGGGAAGCGTTGATGCGATGAAAAGTGGACCCAAAAGGGTTTGTGAATGAGGATGCATAATATTTCAAATCCGCCCAAAGCCATTTTTACAGGATTTTAATGTTTTAACGCGTTTTTAATATAAAAGGGAAATAAAAAAACAGGCAGGATTTCGAGAGGACCCAACGGCGAGAAGTGGTTTGGGTCAGGCTCCACCCGATCGCACACATTGGCTGGCACGTGTCCAGGTCGGGGAGAGAGAAAACCACCCTCATCGGGCAGCCAACCCCCGTACGAAAGGGCCACCTGAAATGAACCACAATTGTTGGATCTGGATCTCCCGCATCAATGACGGAGCTGTAATCTCGCTACAAAGGCGAACCTGATAGGAGTTATGAAGCGGGTTCATAATATTTGAAGTCTGGATGAACAGTGTTTTACAGGATTTTCCGTGTTTTTGCTGCATTTCTCTGTGTTAACGAAAAATGGTCGTTTCAAGGATTTTGAAGGCCCGATGCACTCATTCGTTGTAGAATAGGTGGCCACCTCCCCTAAATGCATTATACAAATGATTATTTAACACTAGAAGAGGGATTCGAGCAGACAGAGGCCGGAGACAGAAAGCCGAGAAGTGGAAACGAATAGACAACACAGATTGGCTTTAAAGCCACAAAAGACAGCAGACAGAGGCACGCAGTAGCACAAGGCAGTGCTGAGACAGAGCAACAGAGACAGAGAGTTCAGTGAGGAGAGTCTGTGTACTCAGAAGAGACTTGGGGGATCCAAGTAAAGCCTTATTGTTTTTGTATCTGTTGTGTGAAGCTCAAATTGAGCTCACTGTTGTAAAACTCTGTTTTGAAGACATAATAGAGAGGTCACCACTGAAGGCTAGACCACGAGATGTAGCCTAGGAGTATTGGGTGAACTCCTTGTTAAACTTGTTGTGTTTATGTGTGTTGTCTATTATGCTTCTTTACTGCTTCATTGTCTGTGTATTTCGCAATCTTATCGATCCATTACATAAAATAACATAGACAAATCCATGCACATGAGTCTGTAATACTTTATTAATTGTCTTAGATCTCATCATCAGATCAAACAATTTGCTAATTTGCATGGTTATTTGTGCAGAAAGATAGATCCCATTTGTTTCTCCACGCTAACTAGTCACACCTCTCCTACGTGTAACTTTATGCTTTCCAAACCTTTTTGAGATGAGATAGTGGGAGGAAATATATTGTACCAAAATTTCTTCATGGAAATGACAACAAACAAAATATAGAAGTGCTTTATGACCTTATAAATCAATTACTTTCAATATTTAACATGGCTACTCAAACTTCTATTCTTAGCAAGGAAGGATACATTGCAAAGGGACACATTATCCTTCTAATCATAGGCAATCTAGCTAGGATGCTTCCCCTAAGCCAGGGATAATATGACAACCATGACATAACCTCTTAATCAAGCTCATTATCAATTATAGATTCACTCTTTTTGTTGCAACAGGCTCATAAACAATTTGTAGATTATTACTTGATAATTCTTAAGCAAGCATTATTGTTACCGCAAAATCTAGCAAGCCTTGGAGAGGGGCACCCTACTGTGAAAATTATATCACTGCAACAACTGATTTATTTTACCTACTTATGTTTTCAATAAGTTATTTACAAACACCCTTCAGTAAACATTAAAATAAATCTAGTCATAGTGATGAACCACACTTGTTGGTTCTAAATGCATTGGCGAAAAATTTCTCTTATGTGATTTCTATCGAAAAACTTTGCTTAATTAAAATAAATTATGTTGCAGATATCACACCATAATACAGAAAAAAACACATGGACAAGAATCAACACATCAACACAGATATTTTGGACAATTGTGCCCGAAAAAACCCAATGTGGGAAAATCAGTGCAACAAAGGAGGATTTTATTATTCAGTAATTCTTCAGTACAACCGGGTGCTAAACTGGCTTACCCAATAGAGAAAAATTATCGAGCACTTCTTCCAGTCTCAACGTCAGGCTTGTTGGCCTCTGTGCATCTCCCAAACCCTCTGCGTCAACTCCTGCCTCTCTACGTCAGCATTGGGCCTCTCTGCATCACCCACATAGGCCCTCTAGTGACTGCGCAAACTGTTGCCTCTGCGTTGGTCTTCTGGTGTTGTTCCCGACTCTTTGTTGTTGATTTGTGGTAGCATCAGATGTGCTCTAGCCATGAAAATTGGTGGAGAGACTAAGGCACATGAGATCTTCAATACCCAACAATAGTTTGGGCAGAATCTAACCAATTTGGGAGATATTAAAATAATTAATATTTTTAATGGAGTCCCTAAATCTAAACTTAGAGAAAATAAAATATTAATGTGAATTAATATAAAACTGAGTTAGAATGGTCCAAGAGTCATGGATCAAGCCAAATCTAATCTTAGCCGTTGATTAGGGACTTAATCTCAGTCGTTGATTTGTCAACGAGGAAAGTATAAGAGGAGGCTTGAGGGTCACTTGGAGTATACACCGAGTTGATCAAGATTTCGACTTTCTGGGGTTGGGTTTGCTAAGGAAGTCGAGAGAGTGTTCAAAGTTGCAGCTGAGGGACAGTGAATACAGAAGCAAAGAGGCAAAGATAGCACCAGGAGGATCAGCGTAGTAGCCGAGAATGAGGGACGCAGAACTAGCCAAGGGTTCACGCAGAGCTAGCCAGAGCTCACGCAAAGGTAGCCAAGAGTTGCACAGTGCCTCAGAGGGCCAGTGTGGGTGACGCAGAGGGCCAGAGGGATGACGCAGTGCCTCCGGAGGCTGACGTAGGCCAAGCTAGAGTGACGCTGGGCAAACGCTAGGCCAGAAAGGGTTGATGCTGTCCCTAGAGGCTAACGTTGGGGTTTCGTGGGGCAGATTGGAGCTGTGAAGATGTCGAAGTGATTATCTGAGGTTTCAGCCGGAACATCTATCTCCGACTAAGAGGTACTACTGTGGAGATTATTCTTTGTTGGGTGAGCCAGTTTTGGCACCCAGATTGTATTCAGAAACTGCATAATAATAAAGCCCTCAGATTATTGCACCGATTTTCCTGCATTGGGTTTTTCTGAGGACATTGGTCGAAAAACAACGATGTCACTTGTGTGCTTGTTTTGTTTCCTTCAGTTGATGATCTGTAATGTCTTGAGCATGTAATTGTATTTATTTCCAGTATTTACATGGTAAATAACTTGTTAATTAACAGAACAAGTAGGTAGGAATAAATCAATAAAGTACATGAAGGGTTTCTAAAAGTTAGACGTATAAATTCCAACATTTATTCCATACCCGCTGCCTCTTGCTGCTCTTCGACCACTAGTTCGAATTTTTCAGCCAACCTCGCTCCAGAAATCAAACTGACTGGTCTCCCTCAGTGTGTCTTCCAACTGACCCTCAAGCCTCCTCTTATACTTTTCTCGTTGGTTCGTCAACGACCGAGATTAAATCTCTAATCAATGGCTAAGATTAGATTTGGCTTGATTCATGACTTTTGGAATCTTCTAATCTAGTTTTATATTAATACCCATTAATATTTTACTTTTCCTAAGTTTAAACTTAGGAACTCCATTAAAAATATTAATTATTTTAATATCTCCCAAACCGGGTACAATCTGTCCAAACCATTTCTGGGTCTTGGAGATCTCATGCGCTTTAGCCTCTCCACCAATTTTCATGGTTAGAGCACATCCGATGCTACCCCAAATCAACACTTTGTGCACTATCCTTGATGAGTCGGTACTGGCTAGCTCTCCTCATGAATATTGCATCATGCATGTACATGTGTGGACTCCCAAACACGACTCCAAATACATGAAGGGGAACCACATCTAGATCTACTTCATCAATAAAATCACCACTAATAGAAAATCTAATTTTGCACTATTTTGTTACCTTCAGCTCTGCATCCTTATTTACCCATCCCAGTGGATATGGGTTTGGATGATCACGAACTTCCAGCCCCAAATTCTTGACCAGCTCTACCACAATGAGATTCTTCTACAATCCTGACTCAAACAGAGCATCAATCTTTGTCTTCTTGACCTGTACTTAATATGGAAGATTTTGGTCATTTCTTTATCTTCCTGTTGTTGAAGATTACTCAAATTCACCTCCTTTTGTACTGACGTACAGACGATCTTCTCATCCATGCCCAAGCTGCTTTCAACTTGGTTGCTCGAATCAGTGGCCATGAGATTCTTCTTCTTTTTCTTCAGGTTTGTCTCTTAATGCAACTCCTAGCACTTCTCCTATGTATGGGCATCAATTTTGTAATGGTTGCTAGGGTCTTTGCACTAGTGTGTTATGGATTCCCTTTCTTTTCATCTTTTCCCCCTTTTTTCTTCTTCTTCCCCTCCTTAGAAGCTTCATGTTGCTCCTTCTGTTTCAATCCACTTGATTACGCTCTTTTCAAGCCTATGTTCTCCAAGTATTGTGCCTGTACACAAGCCTCGTCCACAGAATTCAAAAAGATGGCTATAATGTTGGGTATCTCTCCAAAGAA
>Ga0115842_100059_pt2 | contig 20225 bp, 13 predicted proteins | sample InSIn2SAF170_2_FD_83856 | JGI IMG/M metagenome (GOLD analysis project Ga0115842, IMG submission 83856)
GAACAAGGCTGTATCATTTCGATTTGTGACCTGACCAAGGTAGTTGGTGAAGCCGATGTGAGAATCTGCTGACTGTGGGGTATAATCGATAGTACCGTATAGAGTTCGTAGACAAGTTGGTGTAACACCTTCCCAGTTGCAGACGCCGTTTAGATTAGTCTGGTTCGGCGCAAAATCACCGGCATCCAACTCGACATCAGGACTTTCCAAGGCTGTCAGGAGTTTCGGTGAGGCCCGCAGGAAAACTGTGGTAGGTTGGACAGTGCTGATATGCTCATGTAGATGTTCCGGGAGTGACCACGAAGTAGTTCGTATCATGGAGGTACCATCTTCATGTTTGTAGACTGAGTACTTTGTGTCCAGCATGTTCTCAACCTGCGAAACCGGCAATGAAACGGATACCCAATCTTTTGCTGAACTGTATGAGCACTGCGACGACTCGATTCCATTATCTTTCAGCCACTCATCGATCAACGCTGATGCACTTTCATCGGGTCGAACAAGGTTGTCCACCTCTTCCTTGGAGAAATGCTGGCCATATCGGTGATGTGACGGATTTGAGATTTCATAAAGGTGTTGCTCGAGCTCGGCAAATTTCTTGTTCTTCAAGCCGATTTTGATGTTGAGGACATGATCTGGATTGGGCACACCGGTCTCAACCCATCCTCTGGGTACGAAGTGTGTCTCTTTCACCACATATGGGGATCGCGTGTTCAAGTGCGGAAGCGGCTTAGCGATGGACAGTTGAAGCGAAAGCAACGCCGCAAGTGCAGCTGGAAGAAGATGCATGATGCTCAAGAATCAGAAAGGACCAGCTCAAGACGTAGAAAGAAGTGAGGCTGGTTAGATAGTCACGGATAGGTGGACAACATCGACATAGAGAACTTCATATAACCAGCCCACCGCGCCTGCCCTCACGAATGACATGACATGATTTTGCGCGCCTGCAAAAGCAAACCTCAAACGACATCATGGATACTCCATACAAATCGCGCTATGGCGCACGGCGATCACTCCACATACCAACCAGCCCCCCTGCTTTCCACCCAACTCCGGATCGCGATAGAGTTTGCGGTTAAACACGAAATCCAAAAGTTACCTTCACCACTCGGGACCACAGCAGAATCCTCTCGGGATTTCTTTTCGTTGATTGCGGTACACTGCCAAATCCAAAGGTGGTTATGCTTCACAAAACCATCAGCTATACCAGTCCACTCACACGCTATTTGCTGCATGTCAAACGAGTTGTATGAATGGTTAACCTCGGCTCGCAGCAGGAACAGCCAGTCAAACGCGGTTGTGAGCAGATCGTCTAGTCACCAATCAAAATTCTGAAGGTGTCCGCATGCTACCCGTGCGGCAGGGCGTTCAGTGGCTGGCAGTGCACGGTCCGTTGCTTGGCATATTTCGAGTTGGACGAGCCATTCTCGTTTACTGGCCCATACGTCGTGCTCGACAACGAGGTGCGGTTGATACTTGCACTGACGGATAGCTTAGACGTGGGGTAATGTTAACCGTGTTTCAAGTGCTATCGATATCGGATATGTGTTTGTTGAATAGCAAACATCTTAATTTATCTGACCCTCTAACAGTAACGACCACCAATGTTCGACTCCTGGTGCACATGATCATTAAACACTACCGCTCTTGATTTCATGAATTCCAAAGCGGACCATGTAGCCACTGTATCAATGGGGAATACTGAAAATGACCTCGGACCGTACAATTTGAACGCTCCGCAAAGCACATGTTCGTTTACTGGTAGATCAAACTGTACTTGTTTCCAACGGCTGCTGATCCACACCGCTCTCATTGAACAACTAACCTCAGTTTCCTTCTGTGGAACTGGTTGTAGTCACAGATGTAGCTGATGAGACGACAACATATCCTTGGGTACTACTATCCTTCCGACTACTGCGGCGTTAGTAGCTTCGGTTGTAACCTAGACTGCTTGCAGCGAGGTCCTAGTACGTTTCGAGGCTGCAGTCCACTTATTACTGTGTATCTTCCTTCGTTTGGAGGGACGTTATAAATTCCTTTTTATCTGCGCCAGTCCTTTATCGGTGTATGCTCAAGCAGTCATTAAAGCACCAGGTATGGTTGTCAACACTCCATTCTTATCGTACCTCGCCTTGAAGAACGTGTAGCTTAACGTGATCGTATCAATTCCTCTCATGTTCGGGTCCTTCGCAAACTCCGGGTCAATGAAGAAAAATACCGGCATATCGACTGTCTCTCCCGCATTCAACTTCTGTTCCTCGAAACAAAAACACTGGATTTTGCTAAAGTAAGGTGCGACCTGTCCAGGCGAGACCGAATACGTAGCAACACCAATTATATCAGCCTCGCTCTTATTCGTAGCCGTGTAAAATGCTAATGCTGTTTCGCCAGGGACGACTCGAACCTCCCGTTGCTGAGGCGTGAACTTCCATGGCAGAATATCGGAAACCGATCCATTGAACGTGATACGCAGACGTCGGTGGTCTTCTAGAGGTTTCAGTCGTACGGCGGGATCGCCGCCAGAGTCGTGGGCTTTGACTGGTTGACCACCCCAGCCTGTTGTCTGGCAGATCATTTTGTAGAGAGGAACGGAACCGTAGGAGAGGGCGACTGTTGCAACGATCAAGCTGGCGCCATAGTACATAGTCGTGCGGTTCTTCTCTTTCGCTGCTGCTCGAGCAGCTTGAAATGGCGTGCCATGCTGCCGGGCAAATTGCGTTGACGAAAAGAATCGTGGTTGAGTAGCTGTTTTAGGATGCTTGAAGCACTGGTTCGGTTGGAGTTTCGAGCTGCTCTGCCGCAGCGAGCTCGCAATGTTATACCATCTTGCTGACCCTTGCATAATCAGTGCGGTCACTGTTAGTAATGATGGAGGCAAAGAAAGTCAGGATAGCATCGATTTGTACCTGATGCATTGAGTTGGAGAAATGGTGATCCGCACTGATACAATCACGTGTTAGCGTGGCATGACACTCACTATTTTTGTACAGTGGATATTCTCCTGTCTGGCAGTACAAATACTCCCGCAATGGTGAGGTGAGGTAGCATGCACGTGAACATAACGAGAAGTTGCGTATCATCAAAAGCTGTTTGGTTGCCATGCAAGACGGCCATACGAACAGCGTTTCGAGTTGAACTGGATGCGTGACCTCATTCTTCCTAGTTGAATACGGACCAGAATAGTTCAAGCTGCCATATCGCATACAACGCCACTTGATCAGGACAATGCGTGGTGACAGTGTAAACATTCATCGAACATCACCCACTTCATCCCAATCAAACGTGACCCTCCCAGTGTATAATGTACCGAGAGATATCGGGCTTTCCACATCTACAAGAACACTAAACCCCCTTCCTGATCTTGATGTATTCAGCACATCGAAAAAAGTCCCTTCCACAAAGTAGTCCCTTTCGAGTCCTTCCCTTGGTCTTTCTTGCTCGACGTGCATCTCTCGACAGATGTTTTTGATGCGGTCTCGGGTTTCCATACATCTCGCTGTAGTAACACTAACTCTGGGATTCGTGGTAGGTCTTGACATCATAAAGATGCTCAGCCTGCTGATGCCTATACGTCCAAGTTTGAACTCCAGGATTTTGAGATTAGGAAATGTCGACAATGACGGTCTGAGGTCGTCAAATTTGATGTTGTCCTGGACGATGATGTGACTGATTTCCCGAAGGATGTAACTAGGTATCCGACGTCTGACCTTGTCAGGGAATCTACCACCCTCGCAAGCCAATCTCAGTGGGTGGTTTGGCTGGGAGGTTCGTAGAAAGTGTAGTGTTTCACATCGTAGAAGTCGAGAGACGCAACTGATCTGATATGGATAATATGCTGTGCTCGTTGTTCCATCCTCACAGATCAGTATTCTCGAGTCATGGAACAAGAATGAATATATGACCTCACGGATCTCTGGCGGAATAGTGTCGAGACAAGGCATTCTAGATCCAGAATTGTCGGGACTATGAGTTGTTGTGAATTGGCCGAAAAGTGCACTCAAGATCGTTCAAACACTGTCAAGATGTAGAAAGATTGGAAAGGTCGCGACGATGTTGAATTGCTGCAATGAATTTGATGGTCCTCATGAAGTTGCTTGAAAGTCGAATGGAGTTGGTGAACCCCAATGGAAACAGCGCCACTTTCAAATTACTGTACTGAGGTACTTTCCAGTTCATATGCGCTGGCACTTGTGATGAAAAACAGAACTCAAGGTTTGTAGCTTCATGGTTTCATTACTTGCTTGCTAGCAGTATCATGAGCTATACGGTCGTGTTACAAAGGACTAGCATATGCTAGAAGGCATTTCACATAAGCCATATGATAGGCCAGAAAGAGCCCTCTCCTCCATCAACTCATATCATTCTTTCATCAAGAGCATCCTGGCTGCCGACACCAAATCCACGTACACCAAAAAAGAATAGGCTAACCACCCTAAACAAGCAATAGATACGCCATCGCCGTGCATAAATCATTCGGTCGAGTCGACAACACCAACCACCTTCCTAATCAAACAGGTACGTGGTCATATCCCCGATCATTCCATTGTTTCTCACACCACCTAGACAACAACAGCAGTCTGCACTGGAGTCCTGCCTACTCGGTATCCGCTGGTAGCATTCTTGAAGAAGTTCGCCATCACACTGCTCACTGAGGTCGTGTTGGCATAACTGCTGTCATTGTGTCTCATTTTCTTGGCAGGCTGCTGTGACTCATGAGTGAAGCTTGTTTGATGACCCTTGAGAGCAGGTCTAGTCACTGAAATCTCAGCAGGAGCAGTGACAGTCTTCAATGTCTGTGCTTTGCCGTAGTAACATCCAGCTTGCTGATACGTTTGTGATTGCAGATGAGCTGAGTTTGGAGAGTAATGCTGGTCTGCAATGGCGAAGGTTACGTTATCATTATCATACTGGCCGAGCATGTGTGGTGTAGATGCCAAAACCGAGCGAGTAGAGGGTGCAACTGAGCTCGACCTAGAAGATGGTGCTAATGACGATGATCGAGAATCAGATGACGAGGTCGAGGGCTGTTGTTGGTGACGAGAGGAAACGCTCGACTTGGTCGAGTGGACAAGCGGAGGTAAGTCTCGAAGGGATGGTGGGCTTAGATCTCGAGTGTGGTAAGCGGTTCCTGCTCGTCTCTTATGGGTGGATGCTGGAGGTGTAATTCTGGAGCTCACACTTCTTCCGCTACGAGAGCTGTCGTCATCACCGATCGATCGTGGGGAGTCGTAGATGCCGGTGCTTATTGCCTTTGGTGGGGTAGGCAAGATGTCCTGGGTCTGTGCGCGAGCTGCTCGTCGTGGAACTCGGATATCATTGATCGATTCTTGGGCATACCACTGCCTTTGTTCGTTGAGCCGTGAGTTCTCGTATTCGAGTTGTAGCTGGAATCGAATTGGTGCAAGGAATGGTTCAAAGTGCTGGAACAGATCGTCCTCATTTACTCGGGTATCCCAGTCGAGCAAGAATAGAAGTTGTCTTTCCATCAAATTGACTTCCGGAAGGGCAAAGCCAAATCCCTCGTATCCTTTCACAGTTGTGTAACGTGCCCAGTGCTTGTTCTTCGGGCTCGAGTCATTGAGGTTCTTGGCTGCAAGAATCAAAGAAGCCAGAAAGATACGATGTACAGTGCACCGCATTCCCTTGGCGACAGGTGGTAGTCGGGCCTGAAGTCTACCGAGATAGACAAGCGATGTCATCAAGGTTGGCACTTGGACGGACGATTTGTGGACGATGGAGCGAATGAATAGTTCGAGAGAAGGTAAAGGAGGTTGAGTTGGGTCAACAGTGGTCTGGGGAGGGGTCGATGGTGGTGTAAGAGGTAGTTGAGCTGAAGCATTCTGTACTGGCTCTTCACATCGAATGACCATGGAGGCTTGTTTGGCCAAATGTTGGATCATATAAGATCGGACGGGTTGTCGAACAAACTCATCGAGAGCTGTTCGGTTGAGAGAGCGGGTAGATTCGCTCATGGTAGACGTCATTGTGGTGTTGGTTGCTGATTGTCGAAGCTGGAAATGAATGCTTATAAGTCTATCACGGCAGAAGCTGTCACTTGTATGGTGACGAATTAAATTGCTGGTATTGAAATGATTGTAAACTTTTGGTGACCTGTCCGGCAGGAAGTACAAGGAAGGTGGTGACTGTAGTGAGTGGTGGTTGGTTCTTTTAGTGAATGAAAGCCTGCCTTCGAGACAAGTGATGGAACAGGTACCAGAAGCACAGCTTCAGCAGTGTATCACCCTAGGTTTTGAATGAGCAATGAGTTCTTTCAACTTTGTGAACTCCTGAGGAGTGCTTGCTATGATGTCGGTGGGGATAATCGACAAGCTGCAGCTAAGTGGATAGGCGTCGATACGGTGCAGGCTAGGTCCCTGAAAGCCAGAAAGTTTGGTGGTTCGAGAGTGAGATACGCTAACAAACAGCGGAGAAGCAAGTTTCGGGCGTTTGAGGCGATGATTAGTGGTACACGGCAACAGTGGTGAAGAAAGGAATGAAGCAACGTCGACACAGACGACGAGGGGTGATGATGGTGATGAAGAAAAGCCCAATGTGTGAGGCGGTAGATGTCCTTTATTCTTTCGTCAGTGATTATTCTGGAACCTGCAAGCAAGGTGAAAGATTAGAGTGTCCAGTAGAGAGCGAAGAAGCGCTTGGAGTAAATAGGAATTGCATGCCAGTCGTTTCGATACATGTTCGTCTGCTGGCCACCGACCGACATGAGAGGCCGGCATGGCGATGCAGCGCGTGAGCCGAGTCAGGAGGGCTCGTGGTGTGGTGACAATGATTGGTGTCAAAGGGAGGGCTAGGTAGATGCTTGGGCGTTGTGGATGGGGGTGGGTCAGTTTCAGTTGGTGGCGGTTTCTCTTTAGCGCTGGGTCTGCCGCCTTGGCCAGATGCAAGGTTGGACGTGTGAGAAAGTGAACATTGGCTCTGGATTACCCCTTCGCGTCAGTTTGACGACGCCTCAGACCCTAGTTGAAACCAGACCTTCCCCTTGGGTTTCCCTTGGGTGTTCACATTGTGCTTTGCATCTGCTGCCCTTGTTACAAATGATCTGGACGCCTACGAAGTTTATGCTGCATGTGCTGCATGTATCAAACCCTCTCCCGTGTTCTGGATCTGCCACATGTGTATGAATTGTCAAAAACAAAGCAAATATGAATAATAGCTTGCGCCATCACCCCTGCTGCCCATCAAGCCCTTCAGGTGCCAATCGATATTCGTTATTGATCGACTGGGTGCTGGTAACCGAAGCTGACGATGCACAGAGTCGTGAGTGAATCATTTCTATTGGTTGAGCATACAATGATTTCAGTCTGAGTGGTTGGCCAAGGGGGTCGACCCAGCAAAAAGCTCGATGGAGCACATGGTTTTCTCAATGCAAATGTAGACCGGACAAATACGGCGTCATGAGTCTCAATACTCGAGCATTCCATGCAAAGGCGTGGCTAGGTGAACGTTCCCTTCAATAATCGCGTCAAAAAGAGACGCGTTTTTAGTGGTAGAGAACGAATAAAAATTGGCTGATGCAGCGCCAAGGTTTCATTTTTGCCAAAAAGGGACGGCCGCAGCCCCTCACCGAGCCCTGAAAACACCATTCTCTCATCCAGTAAGAAATCGTGTCGGTGAACGCGACTGGCTGTGGCAAGGCACAACCACCAGCCACTGTGGCTGTACATGGTCATTTGTCGAAGGCTTCTTCATCACCTGCTACTCATACTGATGCACCCAACGCATATCTAATCACCTTCAAGGAACACAAGATCAATATCTTTGACATATTGGCATGTGAATGACTTCCTCAGCTGGCATCCAGAACTGCCAGCATGCAACCACATCAGAAGTCTAATGCCTGATGCTTCGTCTCGTGCAGTTATCATTACCAGCTGACCCCGGACTCGTGCAACTCTGAACAGCTGACAAGGAGAGACATCAGTGTGTGGCTTCCGGACCTTTTCAGGCCTACACTGCTGCAAAACCACTAGCCTTAGAGACCTACAGTACAGTACAGGTCAGGTCCAGACTGTACCAGCCTCACATGATCGAGTGCAGTGACTGCTTGACAGGAGTTTGAGTGCACGTGTTTCACGTAAGCTTCTCTATCATTTATTCCATTCGTCCTCATCAATATTCTAAGCCTGTTCCATCTGTCCTCAATACCCTACCTAGGCGCCTATCTGTGCAAGTCACTCAATATAGTCATGGCCAGTTTCAAGCCAGATCTGAAACAGAAAGTCAGCACACACAATGCTTCTTGGCATGATCTTACCCGGAGGCTGTGCAGCGGCAAAACAGTTTCAATTCACTTCCTTCAACGTGACTATTGATAACCTGACCACTGCATCAACTGCACGCACAGGGCACAAGGGACTCGCCAGGCGCTGCTGACTCCCAAGTCTCGTAGACACTCACATTCGTGGTTCAGTCACGTGAAATGCTGCCCTCCTGCCTGAATTGAAGTTCATCCTGTGGAATAACAGGAGATTGCCGGCACAAAGATCTTCTCACCCGCTGTCCCAATTTAACTTAGATTCAATACCCACCTCCAACCACTTCCCTAATGCAACCAAATCCTCCGAAAACACCAAGGGAGTATGAACACATTACTAAATCACGACCTCACTTTGTCGGACACATCTGCTCTCAGATCAGCGCACCGATCTTTACAAAGTACAGTATACTCGAATTCCCTGAGACAAAAAAGGAACGAGAATACAACTAAAGCGAGGTCCTCCTGCATCCACGCTCAAACTCCGTCCCGTGCTGTTGCTGAAAGTAAGAAAGAACGATACCCAACTAAGCCAAATGTTCGCGTCTTCCGTCCTCGAAATTTGTCTCGTGTTGCTGCATTGAGCCCGATCAATTGTCTAAATGAGATCGCCTTCCCGTTTGAAGGCAAATTGAAGTACTGTAGATTTACGTAAACTACGTATCTATAGTACACTCTCTGCTAGACATCAACGGTTGCACACGTCGAAAACTTCACAACATCCGGATCGTGTGACGCAAACCTTTCACGGGCCATCGTGGACGGCTGCAAATTGCGACGTGAGTTTGACGATACGTATTGCTGAATGGTGAAATATGAAGAAGATATGTACATATGTACGGATTAGCCGTGGTGAAGCTTTGAAGCTTTAGTACCATGTATTATGATCACGGTTGAGCATTTCTTAGGTACGTATCTACGTAATCGTTCGTTTAGGATTCAGGTCATCTATTTCGTTCTACAGAGTATTGCGCTGAAGCACAGTACATCTCACATTGTCGAAATCTCTCCAAATCCTAATCATGGTCTTCACGTACCAAGTAATCTGCCAACCATACCTGAGTCAAAACCCAGTCTGACTTCCAAGATTAATCAACCCATTCCAGCAACAGCTCTATATTATCTCGTCTCCCACAACCCCTTAACACCAACAATAGCCCTCCAAACCTCCTCATCCTTATCGATCCGCCCCTCCAACCAACCCTTCGCTTTCTCAACAACCATCTCCCACACATCTTGCTCATCCCTCATGACACGTTCCAACCAAGCGGCCGCCAAGATAGTAGCACACACATCATCGTTGTATGCATTCTCATCGACCTGTCCTGTCTTACTCATCTTCTGCATAATACTCACCACGCGCTGTGCCGCTCTCTTTGTGTCCGCGAAAGTCGAAGATCGAATCGCGTCGTGCGAGATGAGAGTGAGGAGTTCACCGTTCAGAGTCCAGAAACCGGAGAAGTTCTGTAGACTGATGAGGCGTTGCATCTTTTCCAACGGCGAGATATGAGGGACAGCCACGTTGTGGACGACGGCTTTAGGGCAAGCTTGCGGAATAACATTAGGGAAAGTCGATGCTTGTGACGCTGGTGGCTGTTTCAAAAAACTGTCGAAGTCGAAGTTCTCGAGAATATCCGCATTTTGGAGCGTAGAGAAATCGAGATTGAAGCCTTGATCTGAAGCAGTGGAAGAAGTGGAGGGTGCTAGAGGATCGGCATTTGGAACTGCGGCTGGCTGTGGATTGCCGAAGAGACTGCTTGTTGGGGCTGCAGCTGGAGGTGGAGGTGGAGGTGCAGAACTAACTGACCCGAAAAGCCTACCGGCGGAGGAGAAGCTGTCGCCGCCAAAGAGACTGCTCGTTGGAGGTGCAGGCGGAGGTGGAGGTCGAGATTTAGCTGATCCGAACAGCCCACCGCCGGACAAGGAATTGCTGCTGCCAAACGCGCTGGTGGTACTCTGTAGTGCTGATCCTCTTGCGGACATACCTAACTGTAACTGCGCCTGTTGAGCATTGCCGAAGAGACCGCCCGGTTGTGCGGAGCGAGCCTGTGCCTGTGCCATAGGATTGAACCCGCCGCCAAACGGTGCTGGTCGTGGAGCAGGCGGAGCGAAGGCCATCGCACCATGTCTCTGATGCTGTTGATTCATCACTAAATGGCTTTGATAATCCGCCAAGGCTTGATTCACTGGCCGTTCACGCTCGGGGCTCTGTGCATCTGTCTCAGCCTTATAAGCTGGCAGATCCTCCCCACCTGTTTCGATAGCTACAAAGGAACAGAATTTGCCGCCAACTTGAAAAGTCGTACCAAGACGAACTGCTTCACGTTCAACAATCAGATCCCACCTACCCTCGTATCGAGACTTCAACTTGCCGTCCTTAGAAGTTCTTTTGTTCGACGCTTGGGCTTGGGTGAGCCAACCTCTTCCTTCTTCGAGCTCTTGCATTGCTTTTTTGGCTGCAAGTTTATGCAAGGTCTCACCCATGCCAATATCCTGTATCGGAATTTCAAGTTCGAGATCGCCATGCTCGGACTTTCCAGATAGAAGGACTGAGATTGGTGTTTGAGCGCAGGCCTCAGGTCCGAGCATGAGATAGATCGTCGAGCGAGAATGAGGGTAGAGGTCAGGGAGATCATGGGGTGTTTGTAGGACGTTTGGGAGTGCTATCTTGGGTAAGTGATCGTATCGTCCAGCACTTGGATTCGTTGGCTCGTCTTTGACCTTGGGGTCGAACAAAGATATCTTCTTTTTTGACTTGGGGTCCTCTGGCGCAACTGTGCCGGCTCCTTTGTCCACTAGTTTCATGCTCTTTTCGAATGACTCAACGATTTCGAAGTCCTCGTCGTCGTCGTCGGATGCTGACCGAGTGTACTTCACCTTCAACTGGTACTTGATATGCGGTGTCAGTGCCCCCTTGAGCATCCTCACAATGCGCTTATCAATCCTTTCGCCGTCATTGACCCATTGAGAAAATCCCCTGCCCGCTTTTGCGATACCCTCGACGAGTGATGAGGATGCACTTGACCCAATACCTAGGGTGAAAAATCGTGCATTCTTTTGACTTGCCGCATTGGTTTCATCAAACAGAACTTGCTGGTCCCGAATCTGACCGTCTGTTAAGAGCATTACCTCAAGTGGAAGGTCCTGGAAGCGTCGTTTCAAAATATCTCGTACAGGCTGTAGCATCTCCGTGCCTCCGTAGTTTGCACCAAATGAATGCGGAGCGATGTGATCCATAGCAATCTGCAGGCTTGTGGCATCGTATGTCCGGCTTCTCTCGAATAAGAAGGTATGATGGGATCCAAAGCTGCAAATGTTGAACTTGACACCAACGGGCAAGGATTTCAGGAAAACTTTTAAGGCATCGATGACGAGATGCATTTTTCCGACCATGCTTCCACTTCTGTCGACGACGAAGATGATCTCCGGGTGCTCGCCTGGGATGTTGAACTTGGGTACCAGCGTTGTCATTAATGTTCGCTGGTTAGGGAGAGTTGGATGAGTTTCTAGCAGTGCTCTTGGTGTGTCTTGGCCTTTAGCGAGGATCATAACAACAAAATCCTTGTCGAGCTCGGTGCTACCCAAAGTTAGTGTGGAAGATCCCAGGTTGCTCTCGAAGCTTTCGTCATCTTCTGGTATCGTGCTAGTTCTACCCATGGTAACTGCGATCGGGTGACTTGGCGATTGAATTCCTCGGATGGCGACACCCTGTTCGAGCTGAACGTCGACAGTAATTCTCATGCCGCCGTTATTGACTGCATGAGGTCCACTGGCGAGATTGACTGAGCTTTGGCCATAACGTGGTGCAATCTTTGTTGGAATTGTGAAACGTGCTCCATCAGTTTCTGCATCGTTCTTCAATTCTCCGAGATATGTGATCTCGATCTGGATTTTCTCGCCAGCTGGCACGTTGCCGATAGACGTTGTAAAGACATCGGCAGCGTCAAGATTCTGTTCCAGTAGGCCTGCCGTCTGACCTCTATCGACAGCTTCCTGGTACTCGACTCGAGCTTGATTCCTTTCTTTGACAACACCGATGATGGAGCGGCCGGCTACCACACATCTGAAGCCTGCAACACTCACGCCATCATACAACGGGAATGTGTACGATACCTCTTTGAGGGTTTCGTTGCACGGGTTGTGGAAAGTCTGGTTGAGTACTGTTCGAGAAGTTGTTGCAAGGATGGTAGTTTGTGACTGAAGCTCGATCTGTGGTAGGTATTGGATGTCTGTTGATGGTATGAACCAACACCCGCAGCAACCATTATGAACAGGTCCTCGGGCTTTGCCAAACATAGTGAGACGACAAATTGGAACTTGCGGAGAAAAAAGGTGAACAATATAGAACAATCGGGTAGGAACAAACAGTGTATCAATGGATGGTGTTATCATCAACCTTGGAAGATCGACTGTCAAGCAGGAGCTATGAATGGAAGGAAGAGAAGGTAAGGAGGAAAGAGTGTTTGGCTTTTATATACAAGCGTGGCCAGGCAGCCATGCATATTGTGGTACAATAAGCAATTTTGCTGATTTTCGGATCTGCTGTCGGATCCAGTGATGCTAACAAGGCTGACAGACTTCGTGTTCGTCAAGTAGCTTGGCTCTCTCGATGAGATTATGTTGTGCTTCGTATTGTGCTTCGAGTTCATGCAAACAATGCTCATATAATGGCTTGAATACTGTGAAGCGCTGATAGACCACGGTGTAGCAGCACCACTAGAAGCATAGCCTTTGCTGTATTTCAGTTTCTGTGTTCCCGTAACAACATGAGGGGTAGATCGCAGTGAGAAGACGACCAGAGGAAGAGAGACTAGGTAGGTAAAGACAGTAAGGGAGTGACTCGGGGAACCCACCATTGGCTGCCTAACGCCAAGACTGTCTACCTAGGTAGGTACCTTTTCAGGCACGTTACGTGGTCCGCAAAGACTAACAAGTACCTACATGTACTGTAAAGGTCGAGCCTCACATATGTTTAATGGCGACTGGCCTCAACGCAGCAGTAAATACTAGTAGTGATCTTCACATCGACATCACAAATGTTGTAGTACAGTAAGGCAAGCTAGGAGCTGTAAAAAGGGAGTACCGAGAGAAAGTCCCACTTACGCTAAGTGAGGTGGTTCCGGCAGCAGTTTCGGTATCTATGCTGTACAGTACTGCGGAATGTGGCGCCAAGATTCGCGACTTATGCGTGTCGGAGTTCGGGTTCGTGCCGAGGTCGTCTCCCGCTATCAGCATGCTGGTTACGGCAAGCGCGCATTGTGAGAACCTCACTCCCGCTACCCAATAACACTACAGTGCCTGCCTGATCAAGTTTCCGAAGCCCGGGGACCTTCAGCTTGTTACATCTGTTTCCCTAGCCTTGCTCTTCCCTCAAATCGGCAACGACGTAGCAGATCCTGAGAGACTCATGCCGCAGCTCTTGCTCTAGGAGTTCCGTCCTTCTTTCGGTCATTGCAGTAGCTACGCACTTCCAGGGTGTACGCCAGTCCACACACAATCGATACCCAAAAGCAGGAGTTGAACTCACCATCTCCTTCAAAAATCCTGACTGCAATGTCCATGGATTCTCAGTCGGAGCCGAATCTGATGGAGATAGATCCCGGCCTGCCTAGGCCAAACGGCAGCACTCCGTACTGGCTACATGAACTGCATCCCCGGGCGGACATTCAATCCTCATCGTTGCCAACTCACGTTGATGTTGTGGTTATCGGGTCTGGCATTACCGGACTCAGCACAGCAAACACGTTGCTGAAGAGACATCCAACCATTCAAGTCACTGTCCTAGAGGCTCGTTCTATCTGCTCAGGAGCAACAGGCAGAAATGGTGGTAATTTGGTTGCATATGGCGGCGTTACGTACAAAAATATCAAGCAAGTTCGTTCTCAGGCAATGGCAACGAAGATTGTTGAGTTCACCTTTAGGAATATTCGTCAAACAAAAGATATGATGAAGGAGTCACCCACTCTTGCGAAGGTCAGCGAGTATCGTGAATTGACCAGGATTAGAACATTCGCCGATCAAAGCTCACTCGATGCGGCACGACAGAGTGTTGCAGAGTTCGTCCAGGACAACCCGAAATATAGAGGTCTGTATGAGTTCGTTGAGGATCCAAAAACCCTAAGAGAACAATATGGTTTACATGGTGTTGTAGGTGCCGTCTTATTTGACGCGGCAGGTCTCTGGCCTTACCGCTTTGTGATGGGGACGTGGGAACGACTGCTCGTTGATTTTCCTGGCAGACTGACGCTGGAAGCGCGTACACCAGTAATATCTGTCTCACACAATTCGGAGAATATCAAGTTCCCATACATTGTCGCCACACAACGTGGGAACATTCGAGCGTCGCATGTGGTCCACTGCACCAATGGATATGCCGGACACCTTCTTCCACGGCTGAGGGGAACTTTGTACCCTTTCCAAGGTGTCATGACGGTCCAAGATTTCGAGGACTCTTGCAATCAGCCCAACCAAGGTGCAAAATTGTCGTGGAGTATTCATGGACAACCGCCTGTTAGCGCAAAGGACCAAAACACACCACCCAGCATTTACTATCTGAATCAGAATGCTCTCTCTGGTTATTACTTCTTCGGGGGCGCAGAAGGGGAACACGGCCCAACAATAACTGGTGACGACTCACAAGTTCCTCGATCGACAGTCGATCACCTTCGAAGCAAACTTGGCGCGTTTCTGGGTCGGAAGCCAAACGTAGAGAACAGACTTATCAGTTCATGGTCGGGCATCATGGGTTTCACAGCAGATGAGGATCCTCTGGTCGGCCGTCTACCACAATCGATAACCGATCGTAACGGTAAAGGAGAGTGGATTGCTGCAGGGTTCAATGGCATGGGAATGAGTCTATGTATAGCCAGTGGTGAGGCCATAGCTTGTCTTGTCCTAGGCCTGGATGTGTCAAGCTGGCTACCTGAGGTGTATGGTATTCAAGAAGAGCGTGTGCATAAGAATATGATGTCGAGCAAGGGCCGTGATCCAGCACTTACCGCTTCTCTTTGACAACCGAAGGACAATTCAATATCAAGGAAGGAACTGAAACAGCTTGTTAGCTAATTACCCGTACATACTTTATTGTAAGAACGTAGTTAACCTCACGAGGCCATTCCAGGCAACCTCAAGGCCGACAATCGTGGGTATCTACTGTCTCTGCTGCCATTGACACCCGTAGCTTGTCATTCACATGTGGGCCAAGTCCGACAGTACATATCACACTCGGTCAATCACATCGTCTTCTTTTGTCCGTGCGGAGTCAAGGTTGAGTTCCCCGAGTCACTCTCGATAACAAGTTAGCTGCACTCCAGGATTGTACAATCGTCGCCAGTCTTGATTGTAAGGCTTAAAAGTTCACTAGTCTTTCACAGTATGATGAGCTGGTGACAGTCAGCAACCATGTCTTTCCGGACAATGTCTTGCTTCAAACGACATCCTGCAGACCTGTGCTGAGAACTACACCAGGTACCGATTGTGTTGCGACAGGCAGCTGTGCTTCACTAATCGTGAGGCTGCGCTAAATTGCTTAGCGTGACGGCAAGGCAAACAACAACCCCGAGGCCCCGCACTGCTGGACCACTAACAATTCTTGAGCTTCTGGTCGTGTTGCATCTCATCGCATCTTATCGCATCTTATCGCATCCATCGTGTACTTTTAGTACAATCACAGTCTTGATATTCTCGACAGCACTTAGATTATAGTGGATCATCATGCCTCCCTCTGGTCTTAAAGGCATTACATCCATCCCGACACTATCCCAGCTCTACCGCACAGGCGCAGTTCTGGCATCAAAGAAGAAAGACCTACCTACACCAAACGCAGAACTTAACAACAAAATTTGTACCATCAAGTACGATATCACAAAACTCGAAGTTGATGCAATTGTCAACGCGGCCAACACGCGATTGTTAGGAGGAGGGGGTGTTGATGGAGCTATCCATAGAGCTGCTGGTCCAAAGCTTCTTGCAGAATGCCGAACTTTGAAAGGTTGCAGTACCGGCTCAGCTAAAATTACTGATGCCTATGATCTCCCATGCAAGAAGGTCATTCACGCTGTCGGTCCAATCTACGATGATGACGAAACTTCTGAGCCTCTTCTTCGTGGATGTTACCGCACTTCGCTTCAACTTGCTGTCGAGAACAACTGCAAAAGCATTGCATTCAGCGCCTTATCCACAGGTATATATGGCTATCCTAGCAAGGAAGCTTCTGTAGCTGCTCTGTCTGAGGTTAAGAAGTTCCTCGAGCGATCTGATGGACAGAAGATTGACAAGGTAATCTTTGTCAACTTCATGGACAAGGATGTCGCAGCCTACAATGAGTCCATGCCGTAAGTTCTACCTATTACGATATTGCTACTCATGTACTGATCCATCCACAGAGAAATCTTTCCTGCAGCAGGAGAAGAACACAATGAGATAGGTACGTAACTCTCTTCCCTTGTATGACGCCGCATACCCACAAAGTTCACAAATACAGACCCGAGCGAGGGCAAAATCTGATAATGCTGTCCCGATGCACAGCCCTGATAACACTACTTATATCAACTTTACAGCATTCGAGCCTACAGCAGATCAGACGGTCCAATACACTTTCACGACATCTCAACGCCGTGAACGACAAACTACACATGTCTTGCATCACCATATATTTTTGACCCGCTAACGTTACTGACGCAGAACAGCGCTTGATACATGCAATCTTGAAAAGAAAGACTCTTGGACCACGCTCCTCAGAGATTCGTTACCGGACAAGCAAGCAGCGCCGTCTAGATCGAGTCCTCAACAGCAACTGGATGCTCATCATGTCATTGCAACTCCAAGCACTACCGGAGAGGGTTCTCTCCGCTCACCCACGACCCAGTCTGAGCCCGAACGAAGAACCTCCAACATCGCCAATCGACCAGGAAGCACCGATGTCAAGCCAAACAACCTTGATGCCAGAACACACCGACCATTTAGGATTGATGAAATGGAAAGTGACAGGATCGGAGGACGAGCTGATCTCACTGACCGATCCTCCAACACCTCGAATCAATCACAAGCCGACAGCCCCGCAAACACCGAGCCTCAACTCCAATCCAATCCAGAAAACGTACTACACCTCGCACCGAGGCGAAAACCCAACCCTAGGACCTCAGACACAACCAAAGCAACACACACTGTGATCGAGTACAATCAGGAGATCAAAGCCCAATCTCAAATAACCACCAACGAACTTCCATCAGACCTGACGTAAGGAGTTCTTCAAACCTCCCACAGAAGCGTGGGCTGACTGGACCTGGCCGAAAATAAGGGGGTGGATAGGTTACACTATGTCGGCGTCGAGGGGAATGTTTGAGCAGATTAGAGCCTGAGACTAGTAGGACAGGAATACGACTGAGGTGATCGATAGTGCATGGTCAGGCACCAAGGCGCTTGAGCACATCGGACTGGCAAGGAAAATTCCTCGACGATCAATGGTATGGGTGATTATGCCGCGTGAATCACCGGACACCTCACCCGATAATCGATTAGGGACAGCAATGGCGAAATTGTGTGGTGATAGAGGAAATTGTCGCACAGTGCTGATGCAGATGAAAATGTCCATAGATTCAGCATTGACACGCATACGTACGTAGACGTCCACTGGAAAAAGTTTTTTTGTTGAGAACTCATATCTAAATGGAAACGCAGCCGTAGAGGAGGTAGAACACCTTACACCCTCCCTCCACAGTACTGCATCTATCCTATTTCCGTATTTAATCTTTCTATCACCCAATTCCCACTCAACCATCCTCAAAAACGTACGCACTACTGTAGATACGTACGTACCGCCGCACAACACCACCACCGCCAGCTCAAAATTCCCAATGTAGAAACCTTACAGTCTCGCCTTCTCCTCCCTAACCACAAACCCCCCAACCCGCCCTTTAACCTCCCCCCGATCCCAGCTCTTCAAAACCCGTCTCAACAACTTCCCCGTCGCACTCTTCGGCACATGGTCCACAAACTCGATCGAGCGGATCCGTTTATAGGGCACTGTTCTTTGTTTCGTAAACTCCATCAACGCATGACCTATGCTGTTCAACTGCTGCTCCTCTTCTGCTTCTGCTTCCGCTTGTCCCGCAGCTCGACTTCGTCTCGCCAACACGACGAACGCCTTCGGCACCTCCCCCGAATAAGCATCCGGCACCCCAATAACAGCCACATCCTCGACCTCGGGTCTTCCAAGCAATAAATCTTCGAGTTCCGCCGGCGCAACCTGCTGACCCCGGACTTTAATCATCTCTTTGATTCGATCGGAGATCACGATTAGACCCTCTTCGTCGATGTATCCGACGTCGCCGGTGTGCAGGAAGCCGTCGCTGTCGAAGGATTCGGCTGTGGCGCGCTCGTTGCCGAGGTAGCCCATTGCTATTTGGGGGCCGCGGGCGCATATTTCGCCCGTTTGGTTGGGGCCTAGGAGTTGTTCGGATGATGTTGATGTGGTAGTGCTGAGGCTCGGGTCGGAGGTGGCGGGGGATAGGGCGATGACTTTTGCGATGGTGTTGGCGACGAGTTGGCCGCCTGTGTGGGCGTATTTGTAGTCAAAATGGGAGGGGGCATGGGCGGATATGCATGCAGTGGACTCGGTGGCGCCGTAACCTTGGCGGAAGCCTGTGGCGGGGAATTTGCGCTGGAGGGCTTTGATTGTTTCGGGGGCTATGGGGGCGGCGCCGCTGGACCAGCGTTTGACTGTTTGGCGGAGGGCGGTGAGGTAGGGGTCTACGGATTTGTCTTGGACTAGGTTGATGAGGATTGGGGGGACGAGGATTAGTTCTTCGAGTTTGTAGGCTATTATGTTTGAGACCATTGTGAACCTGCATTTTGTACCCTCGACCTCCCAGAGACGAGAACTGATCACAGCAATTTCAACATGACTATCTGGAGATCTCCTCATCCGGACCTTGATAGTAAGTCATGAAACTATATTCCTCAAACCAGGAAAAAGAGAGCTCCTAGCAAGTTTCTTGTTAAAATTTCCATCCTTGAAACAATATTCCACGACACGCCACTAACCAGTCTTAGTTCCGACCAATGTAACAACATATCAGCACTTCTTTGAAGACCCCACCTCCTTGATAGGAGCCTATGAAAATGCAATCACCAAAGAACGTCTCTCCTTTCAAGAAGTAAAGCGAAAGGCTGAACTCCTAAGCACCATCTTCGTCCAGCAATATGGATTGCAACCCGGTGAGACAGTTAGTCTCTTTTCCAGCAACAGCATTTGGTATCCAGTTGGTGTTTGGGCCACGATCCGTGCCGGAGGACGAGTCAACGGTGCTTCTCCATCTTACACAATCGACGAAACCGTCCACGCACTACGAACAGCAAAGACAAAGATTCTACTGACCCTGCCGTCCTCATTGCCTGTCGCCACCGCTGCAGCAGAGAAAGTCGGTATCCCATCTTCACAGATACTCCTCCTCGAAGGCACAGCCCCCGGAACCAAATCAATTCAAACGCTCATCAAAGATGCTGAAGCACAAAATATCTCTATCATTCCAACGTATCGAATCCCTCCAGGTGAAACCAACAAGACTACCTGCGGCTATCTCAACTTCTCCTCCGGTACAACCGGTCTTCCCAAAGCAGTCATGCTCTCCCACCACAACATAATAGCTCAATGCTGGCAACTCCGCCAACTCCAAGTCCTCGCAAGCGTCCATCCACCCTCCACCGAGCACCCCCACGGCCTCCCAGCCTACCGCATCCTAGCCGTAATGCCCCTCTTCCACATCACCGGCCTAGTCCGCTTCGTATCCTACCCAGTCTTCATGTCCGGCCTCAGCATAATGCTGCCCAGTTTCACCCTCCCCACAATGGTCTCAAACATAATAGCCTACAAACTCGAAGAACTAATCCTCGTCCCCCCAATCCTCATCAACCTAGTCCAAGACAAATCCGTAGACCCCTACCTCACCGCCCA
>Ga0115842_100270_pt1 | contig 20221 bp, 23 predicted proteins | sample InSIn2SAF170_2_FD_83856 | JGI IMG/M metagenome (GOLD analysis project Ga0115842, IMG submission 83856)
GATATACGTGACTCGGATCCCACTTTGACTTTAAGCAATGTAACATAGAGAGCGTAGAACTGTAAAGTTACCATGAGTTGCAAATGTGCAAGGCATGGACATTAATCTTACAATTGCACTGAATAAGGCTAAAATATCTCCAAAAGCAGCTCGTGTAAATGGTCCAATAGAGCGGTTTATTTCCCCAGCGCTCAAAGGTTGATTTCGAGAGTCACTGTCGGACACAAGGATTACGCCAATGATACTAGAGTCCGCTGGGACTTGAGTTGAAGATATCGTAATCTGGTAAGAGAACTCACCTTGCACAGACGGCAGCTAATTTTGTGAACGTGAACGACTCTACTCTAAGCAGCCATCCCATTCCCAGTGTGAAGAAGCCTGATTCGATCAGGGAAGGGACAGTTCTTAGCAAACAAGCTTTTCAAACAGGATAGACTGGCCAGCATACCGCTAGTGCTTGCCACGATCATGCTACTTCCGACGCTCGTATACGCTAAGCTCGCGTTTACCGCCCAATTTGCGAGGAACCATACGATACAGAACTGGGCCGCCAAAGTGATGGTCTCGCTGTCTGTGAGCGGAGGAAGCTGGTTTGATTTCATTTCTTCACTGTCAGCCGGCGAATGAAGAATGTCATCTTCTACATGATCGGTGCACGCATCATTAGCTGGTAAAGGCTGGTATGCTGCTGTAGTAGTGGAAGACCTAGATATAAGAAATGTAACTCAAAGGCTTTTAACGCTGAAAAGAATCCAGACGTACCCAGCCTCGTTTGCGTAACACAGCCATCTAAGCGCAGTCGGGATGAGATAGAAAGAGAAGGCACCAGTATTCAGATAGGTCACACTGCCGAAGAGCTTACCTTAGAATTCTGCTAAACCATGAAGATACTAAATATCTTACAGGAATGGCTTATCATATGCTCCCGTAGTGAATAGATCGCTTGTAATGAAGGACGACGAGACCCATAGTACAACTACAACACCAAGGAAGACAAGGCCCCCTGCATAATCAGACTTTCCTAACATTGACTGCGGTGCTAAACAAGGTCCTCTTTAGTCCTGACAGCCTGCTATGTATCGCCTAGGTCAATATGATGATTACTAGCGAACAAGAACGAGAACCGGCTCATCACGTCTGTCTGGTTTACGAACTCAATTAGGACCTAAAGAGGGAAGTGACGATGAAGGAAGTCACGGCCTAGTTTTCAAACTACCCCGATCCAATGGCTTTTATTCAGTATCAACGGCACGCTGAAGAAAAGTGACAGTTGAGCTGCCAACACTGTGAGGAAGTCTGGGCAGCCGGGCTTAAACCAGAGGCTAGGTATGATTCAAAAACCAGCAACAGCCCTTACAGCGAATCTTTTGAAGACGACCTACAAGCTTTCTGATCGCTGACAACTTGCTTACAAAATGTCAAGAGACTAAAGCAAGTAATATAAGGCGTTATTTCTGCACGGGCTCACGAGATGGTCAAGCTTGTAGCAAATAAACCGAATCCGGCATAAATGATATGAATTCTGCAAGAGATGGATCCTTATTATATGGATCTTGATGTCAATCAAAAAAAAACCAGAAGGCTTACACCAAGCCGTGAACGAGATTCTTATATACTCGGATAAGAGATCCTTCAGGACATCCGCCGGAGTGCGCCGGGGAGCAGCAAGGTCGAGATCATCTTGTGTTGTTGTTTGTCGAGGCAGATGCTTTGTTCTCCTCCCAGTAGCAGTCTATGGGTGGGGGTGTTATGATATCACAGATTGGGGTGTTAGGGTAAAAATTACGAGGCCTCATGGCGTTATGAGAGAAGTACTTGAATTGCCACAGTATTATGTTCGGTTCCTCGTGCCGGGGCGCGTATGATACCGTACAATATAAGGCCGTAGTTTACCGCAACGTCCACAGCAATTCTGGACTTTTCTACCCTCGAATTACACCTCAGTCCTCATCTCAAACTTCCTTACACCACTCTCGACCCAAGTTGCTACAACGGGCATGGCTCCTACTATACTAGTCGTCGGCGCAACGGGCAATACCGGCAAGGCAGTTGTTCAAACTCTACCCGAACTGCTCAAAAGCAGCAAGACCTTGTCTAACTGCCGCATTCTCGCTCTTACACGCTCAGCCTCGAGCGACACAGCTAAGCAGCTCAGCAAACTACCCGGTGTTGAAGTTGAGGAGATCAACTGGCCTGAGATCAACAGCGTCTGGCTTCAAGAGCGTGGGGTAGAGAGAGTTTTCATTGCATCTCACAACACGCCTACCCACTTCGCCGAGGAGTCTACCTTTCTTCGTGAAGCGCTTGAAGCTGGTGTCAAGTATGTCGTTCGTATCTCCACAACAGCAGCCAATGTTACCGCAGGCAACCGCGCCTATTACCCACGTGCACATTGGGCTATCGAACAAATGCTGAGTTCGCCCGAATACGAAAGAATGCACTGGTCCTCTCTCCAGCCAAACATATTTCTTCCGTTGTATCTCTCTTCAGCTGTTGAATTTATTAAGGAGTATCGCAAGACTGGCAAGCAGCACCAGCTGAAGCTCAGGGCTTCAACGGATGCAAAGTGTGCGCCGATAGATCCCGATGAAGTTGGTATCGTTGCTGCACACCTCTTGGTCCAGCAAGACACCTTTAAGTACAACCGCTCGAAGCTTGTGTTGAACGGACCGGAGGATATCAGCGGGAATCAAATTGTCAAGATGGTAGAAAAAGAGATCGGAAACAAGGTGGAAGACGTCAGTTTCAAAGATTTATCCCCCATCGAACACAGGGCTGCCCAGTCATCCTATACAAAAAATGTCATGCTGTCCATCAAGTATGCTGCAGAGTGCTACTGGGGAAATGAAACATCCGCCTCGACGACAACACAGGATGTCCTCGACCTTGCTGCTCCCCGGCGCACTCCGGCGGATGTCCTGAAGGATCTCTTATCCGAGTAAGAAGCTTGTGTGTGGTCTCGTTCACGCTTGGTGTAGGCTTTCTTTTCCTATCGAAACTCACCATCAACATAATAGCGATCCATATCTTGCAGAATTCATCCCAATTACGCATGATTCGGTTTATTTGCTACAAGCTTGACCATCTCGTGCTCCCGTGAAGAAGGCACACTGTTTGTTGCTTCCTCGGATCAATCCCTCACTGGCAGCACCTTACAAATTACAACCCGATGGCTCCTTACACGCCTTTGCCTGATTTTCCACCTTTCGCACTCCGCCCTTAGTCTTAGTGCTTGCTTCACTTATACTGAATGTCGCAGTATACTGCGAATTAGCCCCAAGTTCACAGTAATCCGGTACGTACCGTAGCGTGACCCTAAAATTCGCACAGTTCTGGGCTGCAAGCTTTTAGTTCAAAAATCTGCAGAGTCATGCGGTTCGTATCCCGGATACTATCCACGCTAGGTCCTTGCTTGAGTCGGCGCCCGGCCGCCTAGCCCGATTTCGCTGCCTACAGGTTGCGAGCCTATATTACCGGTACGCGTCCACAGCAGTTCTGGATTTTCTCCCCCGAAGTTCAGACCTCATCTCGATCTCCCTTACACCACTGTCGACCCAAGTTGCTACAACGGCATGGCTCCTACTATACTAGTCGTCGGCGCAACGGGCAATACCGGCAAGGCAGTTGTTCAAACTCTACCTGAATTGCTCAGCAGCAGCAAGACCTTGTCTAACTGCCGCATTCTCGCTCTTACACGCTCAGCCTCGAGCGACACAGCTAAGCAGCTTAGCAAACTACCCGGTGTTGAAGTTGAGGAGATCAACTGGCCTGAGATCAACAGCGTCTGGCTTCAAGAGCGTGGGGTAGAGAGAGTTTTCATTGCATCTCACAACACGCCTACCCACTTCGCCGAGGAGTCTACCTTTCTTCGTGAAGCGCTTGAAGCTGGTGTCAAGTATGTCGTTCGTATCTCCACAACAGCAGCCAATGTTACCGCAGGCAACCGCGCCTATTACCCACGTGCACATTGGGCTATCGAACAAATGCTGAGTTCGCCCGAATACGAAAGAATGCACTGGTCCTCTCTCCAGCCAAACATATTTCTTCCGTTGTATCTCTCTTCAGCTGTTGAATTTATTAAGGAGTATCGCAAGACTGGCAAGCAGCACCAGCTGAAGCTCATGGCTTCAGCGGATGGGAAGTGGGCGGCGATTGATCCCGATGAAGTTGGTGTCGTCGCTGCACACCTCTTGGTCCAGCAAGACACCTCCAAGTACAACCGCTCGAAGCTTGTGCTGAACGGACCGGAGGATCTCACGGGGAATCAGATTGTCAGGATGGTAGAAAAGGAGATTGGGACTAAGGTGGAAAATGTCAGTTTCAAAGATGTATCCTTCATCGATCATATGGCTGCCCAGTCATTGCATCCAAAAAACGTCATCTTGTCCATCAAGTATGCTCCAGAGACCAGCTGGGAGAACAAAGCATCTGCTTCGACGACAACACAGGACGTCCGCGACCTTGCTGCTCCCCGGCGCACTCCGGCGGATGTCCTGAAGGATCTCTTATCCGAGTAAGAAGCGTGTATGATCTCGTTCAAGGCTTGGTGTAAGCTTTCTGTTCTTTTTTATTGACATCAATATCCATATAATAGCGATCCATATCTCGCAGAATTCATCCCAATTACGCATGATTCAGTTTATTTGCTACAAGCTTGACCATTTCGTGCTCCGTGCAGAAGGAACACCGTATGTTGTTTGCTCGGATCTCTTGAATCGTCCTTGGCCGGCTATGGGGCCACTAAATAGAGCCTTCACTTCACTCGTTCCGTCTATAGAGCGATCACTGAATACAAGCTGACGCATTAGGCATGGGTATATATATTATTCTCAAAGCCTGAGAGGAACGCACATGCCGGCGGGTTCTATACCAGGCGCCAAATGAAACTGACCCCTCCATAATGGGTAACTTGATACTGAAAAAGATAACTCTGAAACTATTCAAGTGTAGCCCTAGTGACGAGAAATCGTTCGAACCCGCTTGTGACGTATCGAGTGTCTTCAGAATGGAGACAATATATCGGCCGTATGATTTCCTCGATTTTGTTCGATCGGTCCGGTCCTGGAAAAATAATATCTAACGTCAGAATTCATTACTTTTCTTCCTGAACCTACACGGCCTTTAAGTCAGAATATCAAGGAAGATTGCGGGTGTTAAAGGCAAAGGATGGAAGATTAATATGTATTCGCGATCAGCTATATTGCCAATCTTCAAACTAAAGAGGCAGAGATGCGACTCATGGATAATTCGAGGCACTTCCGATCAGAAGACGCTATTACTTCTGTGGCCGCAGGTAATCCCTCACTGGCAGCACCTTACAAGTTACAACACAATGGCTCCTTACACGCCGTCGCCTGATCTATACCTTTGCACTGCACTTAATTATTCTTAGTGCTTGCTTCACTTAATTATACTGAAATCCGCAGTATAGTAGCCCAAAGTTCGCTATAATCCGTACCGTAACTGTGACCCTAAAAATTCGTACAGTTCTGGCCCGCCAGCTTTTAGTTAAAAAATCTGCCGATTGATGCGGATTATATCCCGGATACTATCCGCGCTCGTCTTTTATATTACAGGGCAGTAAGTATTGCAACGCACTAATGTATTTGCACACTTCATATACCATTATAAAAATACCGATATCTATTCAGGCATGTTAACTGCTGTATCTACATCATTACTTCTGGCTTAGGCTTATTTTCGTTTCAGGCCTTGGCTGTTTTGGGATCCAGAGCCTCACCAAATGTACTATCAAAGGTCATCCAATTCCAGGCTACACCTTGAATCTCCTCCGGCACCAGCTTTGACATCCCTTTTCCATCTCCCAAAGCACCCTTATCAAATCCACCCGTTACCATCACAGGCCGACCAGTACCTTTATACGTAGACGAGACGCTAATCCATTTATCCGTGCCAATTTTCGCTTCGTCGTCTTCTGTCCAAGCAGGGCAAGGTGGTTGAATCGACGCACGAGCTTGGTCGCTGAGGTCCACGTAACCAGCAGGAATATGAGGTAGGGCTGTGAGTGTGGTACTGAAGAAGGGGGTTGAACTGCCTTTGTCGCACATTTCCCATTTCAAGCCTCCGGCAGGCAAATCTGTAAACTTAAATTCACAATAGTGTTTGGATACGTTCCATATATCTATTGTTTATGTTAGTAAAGCGGTTTGATGCCTGTCAATGAGTGTAGGTAGACTCACAGCGTCCTAAGAGAATAATGGACATTCAGTACGTAAACACTGGGGTGTCTAGTAACAGAGACCAATTCTAACCATTATACAAGGCTGCTGCATTATCCACGTAGATTCGAGAAATACGGCCGGTCAGGTTGCTGTTAAAGGGCTGAAGATAACATTAGTGCTATACAGAAGTGTGCCGAGCAATAACCTCCCTTACATTGGTATACTTGCCCGGAACGAAAATGAGCTACAAGTATCACAGGGGCTTAGATTAAGCAGTCAAATGACAAATAAGTTGCACATGTATACCTCGTTGTAAGGCCCAACGGGAGAAGTGTGATACCGATACAACATACACAAGCCACCCCCGCCTCTAAACGATTGATTGGCCTCTTCCAGTTGATGTTTCTCTAAGATCGCTTTGAGCAGTCTACCCATATAGAGTTCAGAAGACTGGCATACCATCGTAAGCATTATAGGCTCCCTCCGGTAAGGTCTTGAAGTCTTTCACAGTTATCCAGTATGCATCACCGGTTACATCCCAAGGTCTTCAATCAAATGCGACAGGTTAGTAATGTCATGGATGAAATGAAAGGAAGCGCAACATACGCTGGCTTATAGAGCGAGTCATGAACTGAAGGAGCATCACCCATGTTTTATTCTTACGTTGATTATGTCTAGGTTGAGGTTGGGCAAAGATCTGCTAACGCTGAAACTACACCGGTAGCCGGCCGGTGGCTCAGTCGGATGCAGGTCCGAAGGAACCGATAAGAGCTTATGATAATGAAGAAATCTTCAACATTCGACCTAGAAGCTGTCTACAATATCCCTACTTCTGCTTTCTAGATATCTTCTTCTCCTTCGCCTTGGATTTAGCAGTAATAGCAGCCTGCTTTGCCATTATAACAGCTTCCGCGGCCTTTTTGTGAGCTTGCATTTCTGCAGCTTTCTTCAAGTCACGCCTCTTGATCTCATTGGCCACAGAAGACTGTACATGGACTACAGCGGCTATATCCTGATGTTAACTATGCACCAGATGAGCGACAAGCCTTTAAGCTTACCTCGTGGATCCCCCTTGCAATTCAGCAGCCATCCTTGTACTTCAGCCAATGAGAATGGTGTACGACCATCTTCGTCAACAGGTATACCAGCCGAAAATTGACCTGCCAAGACACCTATCTCTTCGACATTAAGACCATGCTTCTTCTCAACCCATGCATCCTGTTTTCTCTTTAAAGCTGCAGCTTTGTTTCGCAATGGAATAAGCTCTGCGGTGGATCGATAAGTTGGCTTGGTAAGATTGGCCTGCACCTTCTCCACCTCTGGCGGGAAAACATTCTTGAACAACTGTGCGCAGTCGGTACGAGTCCCGTGTCTGAACCTTTGAAGCGAAGGCTCGAATGTAGCATAGGTATCGCGAGACAAGCAATCTTGACCACTTACTGTATCCAGACATCTAGGCGACCTGGCCGGCTAAGTGCGTTGTCGATCTTCTCAATGTGGTTTGTCTGTATAAATAACGTTTAAAAAGGGCGGTGGTTCAGACAGGGTTTGAAAAGAGACTTACTGTGCAGAACAGGAGTCGTCCTTCGGGAGCGGCAACCCCATCTATATCAACCCAGTTCTCGACTTTCCTTTCGTGTTTGAGGTTAGATACACTTGCCTATTGCGTTGAGCAAGCCACTCAAAGTCACTGCTGACACTCTTTCCTCCATTTCATTCATCTTTGCTATGACTTGCTCTGCATCATCAATGCTTTTCTCATCTTCCACGGAGCCCTTTTTCTTTTGGATAGAAGCTTTAGCTTTCCTTGTTGTTGCACAGTCGATATCCTCAATCAGAATGATGGAAGGACTTTGAGTGTCGGCGAGCAGCTCCAAAAACTTGGCATCATCAATTCTAAAATATCGTGCAGCACATAAGTAAGATACGTGTGCATATGAGGGTGAAGATCACCCTTTCTGAGTAGGTTGATGTTATAGATAGGAAGACCAAACTCGGATGCTAGGGCAAATATCAAGGAAGACTTGCCGCTGCCAGGTATTCCTGAGGAAGAACGAGGCAGCGGTTGTCCTTGTCAACTATTCGAACAATATATTCGAAAGACCTGATACTAACCATGGAGCAGCCATCCCCGCCTCCATCTGGAGAAAAGCAGTCAACATAACGATGACTGAGACATACGACTATATGCTCACGGCACCCCACTATACAAATTGTTGATATAGGTTGAGAGGTGAACGTACCAACTATAAAGACAATACTTACCGATCTTGATACCAGCGTCTTGAAGCAAGGAACTGCTCACGCGACCAACTTTAGCTTAAGCCACCCTAGATTGATGTCCGATAAACTTACCTCTTCAATATCGTCACAAGGCTTGTTTGCGATTTTCTTCAAAGACAATAGAAGACAAAGGTCGCTCAGGTCTGGAGCTGAGAGTGATCCAACGAATAGCGTCTCCTTTGCTAATGTACCAAAAGGTAAATTCAATTGGGCAACAACAGATCTTAAAATCGTCTCTCTTACCGAGAGGGACTGAATGTAACAACTTCTTCGGAAACTTCATCCTCGTATAACTCTTTGGCTTCAGTGATCAGTTTTGTAATCGTCTCATGTGATGTGGAAAGCATTTTGATGGTGACTTTTTCCATAGAAATACTGACAAAATCGCTATTGAAGCGGTCAGAAGATAGTCGGTCGTTACTCTGGAAACACTTGCTCGATGTGTCCGGATCTCTGCGAGGAAGGATAAGAAGCATAAATAAAAGGGGCTCAGCGCGGTGAGCAAGAACGACACTTACCACAATCACCATCGGCACCCTATTGTACCAGAAGAAAAAGTTCGATTCTATAGAATCACTCCGACCTTAAATCTTATGCACCTACACCAACTTCTCGCTTACTTGAAATGGGCGTGAACATAAGCCACTTTGCCTGAAAAATCGAACTGAAAGTTAGTGCAGCCTCCCATCAAAGGTAAATGGACAACAGAGCCACACATTACGAGTTTTTTCCCAATCGTCGTCCAAGTACGAGGGTAAGTAATCTCTTCGATTGACCTTGACTAGCAATTAACCGCTCCATCAACGCTATGCTTGCACAGTGACAAACGATTACGCTACTGTGCATCTTACCTTCGAACGCAGCTAACGAGGAAAGTAACAGATCAGACGCAAACAACTCAGATCACTAATACTGAGCCCTTACATGGCAAACTTTCCTTCCCCATATTGGCCAGATAAGTATTGATCCACATGATTGGCAAGTCTGCCTCATTGAACTGAGCCGTTGTGATGAAACCTAATAAATCAAAGCCAGTATCATGTGGCTGGATACATAAAACGCGACGTGGACAGTGGGAATAGAGAGCTTACGTTGCCTTATCAACTCCCATAAGATACTCTGAAGCCTTGCCATGCCTGTAAACATGGATGACAGCAAAGACTTTCCAAGCATTCCGAGAATCAGTACTCCAACAAGCAAGCGTACATTTATCTTGCTGTTCTCGCCGCCTATCGAACGGAAAAGATGCAAAGCAGGAAACGCAAGCGTGGCCAGCTGAAGCGCCTTTTCTAAACGCGTCTCTGTTGATTGTATCGCATCGGATCGCGTGTCTGCTGTTGATGGACAGGCCTCATCCGGGCTTCCTGGATCTTTGCAAGACTCTACTGTAAGAGTCATCACCTTTGGGTGTGTATGGTCAAGGGATTAAGAAAAACAACTGTTGGAAGGGAAATGATATTAGGAAATGATCGACGGCGTGACTTCCCTCTAAATATGACAGTATCGGCGACTCTAAATGAAGCTCCGCTCTGCTTTATAGCATCCAAGTAAATTGATTATGAGATGTCAGCATGCTCTTTGTCGTATCAGACATATCCCATGTCACGTATGCACTATGTCTTTTAAGAGTTCGGCTTCGGTTTGCGGAGCTTATATCTCCCTGTCACCACCCACCTGTGGGCGTACGATTTTGACAATCGCAAACAGAGCGGAATTCCGAGAAGCTGCTGGCTACCTTTGCGTTTGCTTTACGGTTTCATTGACGTGCTGAACTTGACCATCATACATCTGCGGGAAAGAAAAGATACTCTCACCTTGTGACCTTTGTAAATGCGTATTGTCATGCAAGACACAGACATAGACACACTTGCATCCGTGGCCAGCTTCGACCTTGCCTTGGACACTGGAGATACTAATACTGCTTCCATCTTTTCAGTGCTCGCCATAAAATCGTTCTTACCGCACACAAAGAGTCAGACCGTCCTTGTCCGGTTACCTCCCCATCTCGTAACAGCTTTACATCTTTCTGATTCTTACTGCGACCACTTAGCTGTTTTTAAAATCTATGATCCTTGCCATCTGAACAATCGGCAAGGAAAGGGCCCTCTTATCCGATCACCTCACCCCTGGCGTCTTGAAGCAGAAGCCCTTGCCCTAAAGAATCGCCAGCTTGGTCGGTACGCCAATAACAAACGGCTCAACAGAAACTTCGTTACAGATATAGACTTCAAAAAGACGGGAGTGACAGGGGAGGCGATTTGGGAAGAGCATTTTTATCGCCTTTCTCAGAAATGCTATACAAAGGAACGGAAAGCCTTCGAGTGCTTGAAAGAACTACAGGGTATATCAGTACCTCGAATGTATGCTACGGGCTGTGTCTCACTAGACAACAGGGCCATCAGTCCGCCCTTCATTCTCATGGAGTACATCGATGGCATCTCCCTCGCTCAACTGGATTCCTTACAAATCCATAACATCCCCTCTCATTTGTTCGAGCGCCTCTACTTCGCCTGTCACCGCTTTCCTGAGCTGGGCGTTGCACACAATGACATTTCGAACACCACAAATATCCTCTTCAGTCCCGCTCAGGCGCCTGTGAGAGCCATAGTGATTGATTTTGGTCATGCAACACTAGAATCGGAGATACCTGCAGACGCAGAGGTAGGTTGGCAGCTGGAATTGATACGCCGCCATGATGCCTCAATATTCTTTCGGAAAATGGAACGTCTAAGCGTAGTAATCCCCAATTCTATAGTCGAATCCCAAGAGCAGGTACTCTCTAATCCATCTTATTGTTCCCTCTCACCCTTTCGCCAACGTGCTGCTGATTAAACGATTTGCCATGGATCTACAAGACCATGTCTTCGGAGGAGACCTTGAAACTAGGAATCGATCATGGCTTACCATGCAAAGGTTCAAAAGCATTGAACAAGAGACCCGAAACAGCTCTAGCTGAAAAGAAGAAAGTTCAACAAGGTTGACTTGAGCACATGGTTCGTGCAATTCGATTGAACACCCCGTTGAATTCATTCATACGTGGACATCTATGTTTCTTCTCTTTTGGAGTCACAAGGTTTGAAACGACATTCCGTGCCTGATACACAGAGCTTTTTAAGCTGATGGCTGGGTTAAAATTGCTTCTCAATTTGATCTCATACTTCAAAACCTTTCCTGACTGAACATATTGCCGTAGCATTTCATCCATAAACTTATCTCTTTGTACAGATATACCCACATCGCCTCTTCACCATGCATGTTCACCCACGTCAGCTCTCTGAAAAGACAGAATGTCCAAAATGTTTGAGACAATTATCATCTAAAACTAATCAATTACTGCATAGTAAATGACCGAAAGACATGTAAAGACATTTCAAGAAGTGTTTCATTAAACGGGGAATGGAGCAATCTCTATATCATCAATATTCGGAAGCGTCAACGGGGCAAGGTAAGCACTCCTTTCTATTCATCCTCCTTCTTCTTTTCCTCCTCCTCCTTCTCCAATTTCTCCTTCTCCTTATCCTCATCCACAATCCCATTCACTTTCTTAAGCGCCTTCTCCTCCTTATCCTTCTTAGCTTTCTCTTCTGCCTCTTTAGCAGCCACTTTAGCTTCTTCAGCAGCTTCAGCAGCTTTACGTAATGCTTCTTCTTCTGCCGCTTTCTTGATTGCCTTCTTCTCATTCTCTTCAATAACGAGTCTTTCCACTGCAGCCGTTGCGCCTAACGTTTCCCATAATCATCCATAGTTAGCTTTGAATACACACCCAGCAAAAGCAAGATGAAAGAAAGAGAAAATACTTTACCTCTAGGATCACCTTTATATCTCAACAACCAACCCTGAATCTCAGCCAACGAGAAAGTCGTTCGATCCTCCTCATCAATGGGAATCTTGCTCGCAAACTCTTTAGCCAAATGATCAGATTGATATTCACTGAGTTCATATGTCTTTTCAACCCAAGCAGCTTGTAAGAGTTTACGTTGCGTTTCTTTGGTTTTGTATGGGATGATACTGCCAGTGAGTTTAAGCTTCTGGGCTGGTTTTAAAGTGACGTCGGCGGTTTGATTGCTGGCTGGATAGAAACGTTTGAACATCTGAATACAATCATTACGTGTAGCGGATTTGAATCTGTAGCCCAACCAGGCGTTTTAATGAGTATCAGCGCGCAAGGTGAAACAAGTCCGAAAGACTACTGACTCGAGCCAAATGTCAAGTCGACCAGGTCTATGCAGAGCTTCATCAATCTTCTCAACATGGTTCGTCTATCCCATCATTATTCATCAGTATACCCAGCCTTTTCCTCTTACATGAAGGTAGAAAGCTTACAGTACAAAACAACAATCGTCCTTCAGGAGCCGCCACGCCATCTATATCCAACCAATCCAACCTCTCAATTTCCGACTCCCAGAAAAAGAAGCAAACCCGAAGCAAAAGACATGCATACCAATAGCATTCAACAATCCACTCAACGAAACCGAACTCGTATCCCTCTCACTCTCCTCCGTCCCCTCAGTCGCCGTTTCCTCTTCATCGCCATCATCATCCTCACTTTTAGCCTTCTTGATCTTCTTGCTGGATTTAGGTGTTGATTTTCTATTCTTTGCACAATCGATATCTTCGATCAAGATAATGGAAGGTGATTTCGTATCGCTTAGTAGTTCAAGCAAAGTTGAATCGTCCAAGCTAATTAAGCGGCACCATGGAAAAAAAGATGGGTCCAGGTTGGGTCAGTTTAAGTGGAAAGGGATGAGTTAGTCGGAAACTTACCCTTTCTTGGCTAAAGTCACATTATAGATGGGTAAATTGAATTCAGATGCCAGTGCAAAGACCAATGATGATTTTCCAGCTCCAGGAACGCCTTTAATTGTAACATCGCGGTTTGAAATCAAGTTTAGTTTGCAGAAAGATTTTGAGAAAGAAGGCGTTTTTACCGTGCAAGAGCCAACCGCGTCTCCAACTAAAGTCCCCCAGGATTTAGGTTTATACTCATACGTAATGGTAAGGAAGGGGAACAAAAACTTACGGAATACCTCGACTCTGATACCACTTTTTGGAACTATCCCAAGCCCAAGTAAACAATAAGTTTTCCATCCCCCCTTAAATCCTTCATTTTCACTAACCAAAGGAACTAAAAATGATCCATCCTCATTCAGCTTTAACCGTTCCAAGAAAGAGGGAGAAAGAGGAAGATGAAGTGGGGCTATACCTCATTCAAATCTTCACATAAAGTATCTTTACGAGTTTGAGGCATGATAATGGATGACATAGGTCTCTCCAATCTCGAACTTAAAGATTTCCAACCCGAGTTATTTCTATCCAAACACAAAACCCAGGTAAGTTTCAAAGGGGGGGAATAAAGAAAGGAGACAAAAAACTCACGCAGAAGCAGTATAAGTCACCACTCGATTACTAATTCCTTCTTCATACAAATCTTTAGCTTCGGAAACGAGTGAACGAATTGTATCGTGATGAGTGGAAAGCATTGTGATTGTGATTTTCTCTTCAATAACTTCCCACCAGCTTTTATAGATAGGTTTCAGTTTCCCAATGTGAAAGTGTATTGAGAAGAAGAGAAAAGAGGTTTACCGTTCTGAACCTGCTCTCTGTAATTTTGAAGAAATTGAGTGAAAGGATAAAGAAGATAATGAGAGAAGGATTAGAAAACGTACATTCACGATCATAGGTCTTCCTTTGTACCACATCAAGAAGTTGGTTTCTATATTCGAGCCATCAGCCTCGATTCTGTCTTCTCTTTGCATGCAAAAGGGGGACAAGGGAAAGGGGTACAAACTTGAGAGTGGTCTGAAAGTGACTTGCTTTGACTGCCCAGCAAACTCCAGGTCAGAGATAGAATTAAGGTCACGGAAAGAAGAGAGGTGTTACATACACGCTCTTCTTCATCTTCGTCATCGTCATTTGAAGAGCGCCACCATCTGGGTTCCCAGTATCGTCTCTTTACGGCCACTTCGAAAGAAGCTTGTAGTATAGCGTGAGTAAGTGAGGGCTAGAGGTGGATAGAGGAGGAGTGGGGGTTACCAGGAAGTTTGGTATGTCCTTTGATGGCAAGATAAGTGCTATCGATTGCTAAGTTAAGCAACGGTGAACAAAGGAAGAGAAGGGTCGAGAACTTACTTGATCCATAAGAATGGTTCATCTCCTTCTCTAAACTCTGCCGTCTTGACAAACTCTGTATAAAGATATGAAAGTTCGCTAAGATTCGGAGGGCTTAAAAAGGAAGCCTCATTTGAAAAAGGCTTACGTTGAGTCAAGAAATCACCAATGAATCCTTGCAAACCACTTAAACCAGTTGAAGCAGTTGAAAAGAGTGATTTGAACAAGTATCCAGCTATGACTGTGAGAACAAGTAAACGAGCTCCACTGTTTGAACTGCTGTTATCCGAAGAAGAGGAAGAGAGAAGGGAGATGCCTGGGAATGCAAAGGATGCTAGGTGTAGCAGTTTAGTGAGTAAGGCTTGAGTTGAAGGTGAAGGTTCTCCTAGTGCTGGAGTTTGTTGTTGTTGTTGGGGTTTTGCAGTTGTGATTTGAGTTTCTTGGTCTGCCATTTTGGAGGGAGATGGGAGGGAGAAGAGAAAGAAAGGGTTCAAGTGTTTATAAGGCATATGTTTAGTGAAAGGAAGTCAACGGGATCAGCCATCAACATCAACAAAATCAAGTCATGTCATGTTTTCGGAACCCTATTGAGGACAAAGGGAAGGGGGAGTCATTTCAGTGTATGCAGTGTATTCTCAGTATATTCCCAGTCTGCGCAGTCCCCAGTATTTCCCTCACTGTGGCCACTTTAGCTAGTCCCTACTACTCCAACAGCTCCATGCCTCTCTCTGGCTGGGGTGGCTGTGCGCTAAGAGGGGATACGCGTTAACCGAACAACGCGACGCGACTACTGACCTCCACTCAATCAATGCACTCATCCATAGACAAGCCCCAAGCTAAGCATACTAGCCATATATACTAAGCACACAAAGGCACAACAACAACAACATGCACATAAAACAACGACGCATCCTCGATCCAATATACGGTCTCATATCACTAAACCCTGTAGTCTCAGCATTCATAGACACTCCACACTTTCAACGATTACGAAACCTCAAACAACTAGGAGCTGCATACTACGTCTTCCCAGGTGCAACTCATAATAGATTCGAACATTGTATTGGCACTGCACATTTGGCAGGTCTAGTCATCGAAAGATTGCGTAGAGAACAACCTGAACTGGGGATAGATGATCGAGATATCCTCTGTACAAAACGTATGCTCCTTCCTTTGCTCCCTTCTCTTACCATTGCTTAATCACCAACCCTTACAGTCGCAGGACTTTGCCACGACCTCGGTAAACCCTTTCCTCAAAACCTCATCAACCAATCTCATCCCCTTTCTCTATTTAAAAAGGCCACGGTCCCTTCTCCCACGTCTTTGACGGCCTCTTCATCCCCCGCGCTCTCCCCCACTTACACTGGACTCACGAATTGGCCAGCGAAATGATGCTAGATGACCTCGTCTCCGACCCAGCCAACGAGATTGATTTACCTCAATCTGATATAGAATTCATTAAAGCTTTGATTAGGGGTGAACCTACACCTGGGCAGTAAGTTTAATCTCCAAGGCTTGTGTCAAAGGAGAAGCACTTAATGGTCAAGATAGACAGGAGAAACCATTCTTGTTCCAGATTGTCGCTAACAAAAAATCAGGATTAGATGTAGACAAGTAAGCCAACCTCTATCTCTCTCTTCCATGTTATATCCACCTCCAGCTCATGAATCAGCATCTAGGTTCGATTACATTGCCCGAGATGTAAGCCAATCCTACCGTTCATCTTAAAGCTGTACACTCAACTGTCCCTTTCGCAAGTCCCGGAACTTAGGAATCAACTGCTCATACGATACAGCCCGACTTATCGAATCATGCCGAGTCATCGATGACGATATCTGTTATGAATTCAAGGAGGTGAGGCCCCTTCTTCTTCCCTCTTCAGCCCCCATAAACTAAAATTGAGACCTCTCTCCCTCCCTCTCCTCCCTCTCTTGGGTGATCATAACAACAGATCTATAACGTCTACGAAGTCTTTCATACACGTTACTCCCTCCACAAACGGATCTACAACCACAAGACTGGTAAACAGTTTTCCATCCCCATCTTAACCCCCGACTCACACCTCCTTAACCGAATAATTATGTTTTTTTTTCCTTCTGCCCCGCAAAAGCAAACGCCATCGAATACATGATTGTCGATGCACTCATCGAAGCAGATCCTTTCTTGGGTTTATCAGAAAGTATTCATGATCCTAAACGATATTTGTACATGACGGATTCAGTGTTGGAGGATATTGAACGATCAACTGATGAGGTGAACTCCCCCTTCCCTAACTTTCTTGACTTCCTTCTTTCCTGGAGCACTGTCACTAATGCTTCCCCCTTTTTGTTTGCTTCTACTTCACCCTGGCCTGGTTCACACACAGAAACTCTGCAAAGCTCGTCACATCCTCTCCCGTATCCGTCGTCGAGATCTCTATAAATGTGTAGATCAATACGTTTATCCATCTTCCCTTGTATCCACTTGGGATCGAACTTTACTTTCCGAAACTCAGGTTGCTGCTTTCCTTCCCTTGCCCTGTCCTGACCCTTCAATGTCCAGTCCTGACGACGACCCCTCAGCAGTTGTGGCAACAACAACAACAGCGACGACGATGAAAGAAAGAGGAAAGGAAGGAGGACAGGGAGGAAAGAACGTCCATGAATCAGATATCATAGTCTCTTGGACAAACATTCATTTCGGAATGAAACAACAAAATCCACTTCAATTCGTGGCTTTTTATTCATATAGGAATTTACATGAATCGTTCTTGGCTGTAAGTCTCCTTCCCTTCCCTTCCCCTCCCCTCTCCTTCTCCTTTTCTTTTCTTTTTTCTTTTTGGATGGAAAGAGGAATTGGGTTAAGCAGTGGCTGATTGGATTAATTTACCTCTTTTAGGCACCGGAACATTCTTCTTGTATTTGGCCTAAAGAGTTTATGGAGGTCATGTTGAGTTGTTTTACGAAATCGAATCAGGTAAAAAAAAGAACCCCTTTCCCGACCTCTATCACTTCCTTGAAACGGGATAAAAAGAGCTGATTGAGATGAGATGATTTTGTTTTAGATTGGTCAAGTCCAAACCGCTTTCAGAGCAGCTCGATTAAACTTTCTTGATCAAATGCAACTCCTCGAATCTAATCCCATCATTCCTACACGACCTAGTACACCCATCCCTCTCCCCCAATCTGATTCTCCAGCAGTTCGAAAATCATGTTCTCCAAGCCTTCCCATCACAACCACCACCACTCGATCCCTCTCTCGAAAACTCTCAAATAGTACCAGTTTCAACAATAACAACAACAACAATAACAGTGGAAGTAGTAGTAGTGCTCATTGGAGTACAGGTGAAAATGCATTCTGGACAATTGATCCAAAAACAGTCCTTGCCAGTCCTAAAGAAAAAAATAAAGCTTTGTTTTCACCTTTACAGCAACAACAATTGCAGAATGGGTGGAGTAATACCGTACCTGTTCATTCTAGAGGCGTGAAAAGGGTTTTGGAGAAGTTGATGGAGGAGGGTGAAGGGGATGGGGAAGATAGGGAGGATAGAGGTAGGAGGAAGATTGGGTAGGTGACATGGTTCGTCGCCACGTGGAGGGGTCGTCGTTGGTGTTTTGGCATTGCATTGGCATTCGCATTGGTAGTGGAAATCGCATTGATATAGTGTTCTACATTTATTCCCTGAAAGTGATATAACCTTCTATGGCATCGCTACTTTGATATTGAACGATAGTTAAAGCGGTCAGTCAGAGAAGTGTATCGGACTTATAGGAAATGATATTTCGGCCGAAGTGGTTTCGGAAGCCTGTACACGTCAGCAAAGCGAAAAAAAAATGACTTGCCTCGAACTATGGAATCCCCCCTCTTCTTCCCACTTATAGAAGGAAACAACCTTACCATGATTCATGGGGGATCGTACAAAGAAGAGAATGACGTCTCAAGTCTTGGTTTCAGCAGTATCATAATGAATACTGTGAAAGTACTGCAAGGTTTTACGGCATCTCATCATTTTACTGCAGGTGATAATCGTAGAGATGCGTAGCTAGTTCACCAAGCAAGAGATTTCTCCACAGGTCTCGCCAAGTATCCGTGCGCCCGCAAACTCCTCATCATCTGTGAGCGATAGCGCAACGACAAGAAACGCGAGATCGAGAACCAGCGGAGGGAGATGGCGGATGTGACAGTTCGCCTGGGGGAGTGGTCTAGGAAGCTGAGTATGATCGGACAAGGTACCTTGAAATAAGCCGAGAAATAGAGATGCGCGAGTGCAAGTTTACCTTGCAGGAAGTAGTGGTTTCAGCGGTATCATATATAGTGAATACTGTGGAAGTGCTACAAGGTTCCACGGCATCTCATCATGTCACTGCAGGTGATAATCGTAGAGATCTCTGCTTGCACTCGAACATACTATGCTTTATTCTGCGGTCCAGAACGAGAAATCCAGAGGAAGATTCTTCCTGGAACCCAGTGCATACCACCGCATGGAAGGGTCCACACTGACATGCATGGTATTGGTGCTCCTCGACGAGACTCGGACCCTCGGTGGACTTCTTTCACTTTCGAAGCCACAAGCTGAAAGATCAGTTTAGCTAGACATATACAAAACTACCGACTCACACCTGCATTCGCAGCTCGTACATCCACTGCCACAGAAGCCCTTGTTCAACAGCAGCGATGCGAAGATGGTCAATGTTTGCCAACTCAACAAGAAAGACTCTTACTATCTCCTGTCACTCCGTCTCCGGCGGACACCCCTCGTCCCTTGACTTCCATGCATCGCAGGCTACAATCCCTATTTCAGTCTTAATGATCTTGCAGCTATGAGGGTGGGTGGTCACTTCCCATTGCTCTGGTAGCAATCCTTCGTGTTCTGCTAGTCTTCGCAGCACGTACCTATTCAATCGAAGCCCCCGACTCTGCCATATCAAAAGAAGACCTCTCTTTGTGAAGAACATCAAAACACATTTGCTAGAACACCTACTCCACAGTCCACACTCTAGGAGAACTAGAAACTACTTTAGTATTAGGCAATACAATCTGAGAAGCAGCCCTCCCACGTCCCCTGTCGCAGTGTGGCTTCTACTAAGATCTCTAGTAAAACTGTGGTAGGATCACTAGGATGGTTCATCCTCCACTATGCTACATCGGCCAAAATCCAAATACACATATATAATTAAGTATACTCAAAGCAACATGATTAGGACAACACGGCAATCTTCCCGTGGTTTGTGTGAAAACTTACAAGCTAGCCCCGTCTAGGGTGCATGATTTACTGTAACTCTAGTCTCTATGGCTATCTCATGGACCTCATGGTCCCATGGTCAGTACTATTTCTTCTTTTCACCTTTTATATTGCTGATTGTAATTCCCGCTCATTTATATGTGATTCTTCTTTGTTTTTCCCTTATCTCCTTGTCTCAGCCCCTTGTCTTACAATGCGGACTTTATGACCTGTCAACCCAAGTGGTCGGGTTATACACTGCCGTTTATTCTTGTCCTTCCATTCATTCGATATGCCAGCAACTTGGGATCAATGGCAAATGCTTTAACTTTTCCCCTGATATCTCTGGGAAACTCGGCGCTTATTGTGGACATCGCTGTCAATGGTCTTTCTTTGGGGGCGTTTTCTTTTTCGTAAGTCTTGACCCAGCTAACATATTTTTATATTG
>Ga0115842_100274_pt1 | contig 20153 bp, 26 predicted proteins | sample InSIn2SAF170_2_FD_83856 | JGI IMG/M metagenome (GOLD analysis project Ga0115842, IMG submission 83856)
GGCGGCAATGTGGACATCCTTAAAATTATACTTGAGGAAGGACCTGAGGAGCTATTGATGACACGAGATAACAAGGAGCACCTGAGTTTGTACCAAGCCTGTGAATTGGGTGAGCTCGATGCAGCCAGGTTTCTTGTTGAGAAGTATCTACAGCACGTCCCACCGGTGAAATTCCATGTTGACGATGTCTTCGGATCAGTTTGTGGGGGTAACGTAGAGGTTGTGAAACTCTTGTACGATTCTGATGCTCAGAGGTTCAAAAATGCGAAAGACAAGGGTTGGACGCCACTACACATAGCCTGTCTCCATGGGGAGGAAGCGATGGTTAGCTTCCTCCTTAAAAAGGGCTACAAGTTGTTGGACAAGAACGACGACGGCGAGTCCTGTCTCCATGCATATGCAAGGTATGGACATGTCGAAGTGAGTAAGTTCTTTGACCATATTGATTGGAACGAAGGGCTCGCAGCTCGAAGTATTCATGGTTTAACACCTCTGCTCGTGTCGTGCTACTATGGTAGTACTGGTGTGTTCAGACAGTTTGTCCGGCATGGAGCGAACACTGAAGATGTTACCGAACAACCCTGGATGTATTCAGGAATGGTCTCGAAAGGTTGCTTGGCATTTCATCACGCTGTCGGATCTGGCAGTATGGAGATAGTCAAACTGATACTAGAGACTGGCGCCAAGAGTCCGAGATTGAAGTCGGCCCTAGGACTCTATCCAATACATCTTGCTGTGATGAATGATCATGACTTTATGGTTGAGTTCCTCTTGGACAAGGGCTCAAGTTTTGAGGTTTCGACCATGCAAAATGAAACGCCACTTTTCCTAGCGGTCTGTCTTAGCAGTCGCTTGTCGGTAGCGAAATTGCTCAAGGTAGGAGCAGGAGCGTTCGAGAAGCAACAAGCATTGCCCATAATGGCTTATGCTGCCCTGGACGAAAGTGCGTCAAGCATGAAATTGCTACATGCAAATGGGTTTGAGCTGAGGACTGGACAGCAAGATGGACAGACTCTACTGCATGTGGCAGCCAGCCAAAATGCTCATGACAGTATCAAATTTCTTTTGGAGCATAATTTCGACTGGGAAGCAAAAGACAAACATGGCTGGACAGCGAAAGATTGCATACATGTAGCGGAAAAGGCACCAGCCCGTGATGCTTCACCAAATCAAATTGCATCGCTGAATTTGACATGGCTTACGCCCATTGCTTGGGCATTTGACACGTCCGATCGCGGTGTGTTCAAGATGGATGGCCATGCAGCACAGGCTGCGCTCAAAAGTAAGTGGCTCTCAAACAACAAAGCTCGAAGCTTACAATATTGCAGCAGAGTATGTCCAGTCAGGACCAGAGTCCGCGCCTCGAATTTGCACTCTAACTGCTGATCATTATCTTTTGCCTACACCCACCACATCTTACTTCGAGGTGACCATCGAAGAATGCATTCCATCTAAGTAAGCGAAATTCTCCACTGATCTCGAGGTATACTAATCAAAACTCTCAGTGGAGTTGCAGTAGGCATTGATCGCTTCATTGGTGAGCACAAGCGGACTCTAGGCTTAGGTTATTGCTCGTGGGCATATTGCGGCGAAGATGGTAATGTAGCCGACGGCACTTACGAAGCTGAAGAATACGGTCCGCCTTTCACGGAAGGTGATACCATCGGCTGCGGGATAGATTATCACGCGCAGCAATTATTCTTCACCAAGAATGGCAAATGTCTAGGTAAGTGCCACGCCACCATGAAGGACTGACCTACACCAGTTATCTGCATATGCTTATCGAGCAAGGGAGACAGAAACAAAAGAGCCCATCTTTCAGTCTGATAACATCTTACTAACTTTCTAATTAGGCATAGCAGGATCCGACATCCAAGGTCGTTTCGCGCCCGCAATATCCACGATAGAACAAAAGATCAAGGTTGATGCAAATTTTGGCCAGCGTCCCTTTGATTTCGACATCACGAAACACGGATACGGCGACAAATCCTGCGAAATGTGCTACGGGAAGCGAAGGTTTCACAGCGAATGGCGCCGCAGATGGGTAGATTGATCGATGCCTCCTTCGAGCGATAAAAAACTTGAACCGCGTATCGACTCCCTGACATCAACTCGACTATAGCACAAGGACTGTCTCGATACGAACGTCATGAACTTACAATACTCGAGCCAGCATCTTGGAGTTTTCGACTTACCTCCATAAGATGTTTGCGGCCCTGCCAAACTGCATTTGTCCTACGGATGTGCAGTAAGTCAAGCTTCACCAATGACTACCTGGTAAGACTTCATCCTAGTGGTTCACGATGGATATTCAATTTTGGCAAAGCAAATAAATTGACTGGGCTGGATTGTCTGAAGTATGACCTCGTCACGGTACACATAAATGGCCCAGTGAGGTTACGATCTAGACTACCAGCATGCAAAGATGGCTGGCAGTATTCATACAGAGCATCAATATCCTCAACCACTCATCAAAAACGAATCCATTTACGCCTCATATACATAGACCTGCTCAAGTTTCCAGTCCATTGACCATCATCATGACCAAATTGAGTAAGTTCAAAGAGTGTGAGATTGAAGCATATAATATGGCAATCAATGTTGGTCATACGTATTTTGGTCCATTACTCGTGTGTACCATACCTGGCCAACTTGGCGTGTGCTGTACTGTACGTAGAAAGCAGCGCAAGGCTGGCTTAGCAGGCTTTCTTCCTGTGCATGTCAATGAGACCCATGTAGATATCATGTTTGATTTCGGCCTCACAGCATAAATACGTATGTAATAAACGCTGGTTTTGGACTACGAGTGTACTGTACTTCTGTCACAGTGCCTGCCTGCCTGCTATATATCCCTACGTAGCTTCACCCTCAATTTCCAGCTTACGTGGTCCCTACCTCGCCGCCCGATATATCTGTGAAGATGTTCTTCAATATGCAAATGACATGACACGTCCATAAGTATTGTAGCTGCCTTTCTCATCCTTCACAGCTACATATGTAGCTAAGAGATAAGCCGTCTCCCAATCTTATCGACCGTCTGTTTCCAAGCACTCGGCACATAGTAATTTCCCGCTGGCTTCACGCTCGGATCCTCAGCATCCCATTCCTTATCATACTTAATCTCCTTCAATCTCGCTTTGCCCTCGACATCAGCCAACAGTACCTGGTTCCGCGGTATGAGAGTCCAGTCCTCAACACGGTATGTACTGGGCTCGCTGGCTACGATGATATGACCGCCGTGCTCGGATCTCGGTTTGCGCCTCGCATCGCTTTGCACTACGTGCGCGCCATCGGGGTGGTCTTCGTACTTCCTGTTCAGTGTTACGCCTGCTTTTTCGCTGTAGTATAGCGATGGTGGGTCTTGGGTTGCGTGGTTGCGGAAGCGGTATGCGACTAGTTTTATGCCGTCTGTGACGCATAGATTCAAACTATTGGGTGTGCGTTTGCTGCCGAGGACGTCGATTTGTGTCGTTATTACTGTCGTCACTGCTTCGTGCAGGGCGTGCGCCATTTCGTTTATTGGGTACTCTTTTTCCCAGGATGCTTTGTCGCCGTTCTTGGTTAAGTACGTCATGTATAAAGCAGCGATGTGTTCGCTGTCCGTGCTGCCTAGGATCCCGTCGTTCGCGGCATCGCACATTTTACCGCAGACGGCGCGGCGGATAGAGCTGAAGTTGCTGACGACGCCGTTGTGCATGAAGGTGTGGCGGCCGAAGATGAAGGGGTGATTGTTGACGCCGACGACGGGCGTGCCGGAGGCGGCGCGGATATGCGCGAAACAGACGCGGGTTTCGGTGTTGGCGCAGATGCTGCGGAAGTTGAGGTCGTTGATGGGTGGGGCGGTGGTTTTGTAGCAGGCTGGGCGGAGGCCGTCTTTGGGAGTGCCGTCATCGGATTTGCCGGACGAGCCTTGTTCGAAGTCGGCGTTGGAGCTTGTGTACCAGGCTACGCCTGTGCCGTCGATGTTATAGACGCTGTTGCGTGCGCGGAGGAGCGCATCGTCGTCTAGGTTGGGACTGCTGTGCGTTAGGCCGGGGAGGTAGTGATCGTGTACTTGTTTGACGAGACCGTGTTTGGGAGTGATCTTTATGGGTTGTGTTAGATATACTGGGTGGTGCAATGGAGAGTGGAGATACAGACCAGTACATCTTCCAAGAGGCAGGGCTCGGTAGAGGAGATGTAAGCGAACCAACGACACATCTTGATCTTTTGCAGAAAGTGTATGACTCAGTTTAAGGGGCCTCTGGATGGTTAAAGTCGCTGCTTTCGGAATAGCGATTGCGTGATCCTCTGTGCATGAAAGCAGGGGTGGGGTGGGAGAGCGGGCAATCGACGTGGAACGCTTGGCGATGATCAAATACTGCCCCACTTACATACTGTATGTATGGATGTTTGACACCCCGGTTTACTTGACCAGCAAGAGAGTGATACTGTATATGGCCTACAAAGACAGGAGACTTTGTAACATTCAACCTACAAACACTGATCAATTGTGTGGCAGTTTAACATTACTACTTCGTCAATACTAAGAACAGCGTACCTGAAAAGTTACGCCAGGCTTTCGTCGAATCTATCAGGCCTGAATCACAATGCACAAACGCCGATCATGGTAATGCATCAAGATTGACTCGGCCGAATGCTCGTCTATGTAATTGTTATGTCGTCTTCTCCTCATATGCTAATCTAACTGTATCAAAAGTAGCAACAAAGCCTTCGTGCTCCTTTTTGCTGCCACAACGCCGCAACACGAACAGAAACCATGAAATCACCTGCCAAGCACCATTCTATAATGCCGCATGCAAACATATACATAGACGTGCGATCTCTGGCAAGAAACAGGGATGGAAGCCCCCTCAGTACGTGTCTGACTTCTCACGGTTCGTCGTCATCCTGTAGTGTTCGATCAGGTATTAGCTCATACCCACCCTCACTCGGCAAGTATAATGCTGCCAATGTAATTGCCACTGCCACAAACAACTGCAGCGACCAACTTGCTGTACACAGATCCCAGCTCTTATCTACATGCCATCCTGGCACGGCAAATTTATCATCGTTATCCTGCAGATATGTCTGTTGCATGTTAGCCCACTCGACCCTGTATTTGTTGTTTACTGTCAACATACCACAATGATCATGGCGATAGCTTGCACGACCGCTGACAGTGCTGCCATGGTAGCCATGAAACCCCAACCTTGCTCTCGTTTCTGCTTTCCACCCGCCAACAGCACCGCAAATGCCGCAATTGTCATACCCTCCAGCACAACGGCGAAGGACATGAGGAACCCAACACTTCGCCACATAGAGCAGAAATACCTATTTTCGCCAAGGCAGTCTTGATAGCGGGGGTAGGCTGTACATTGGACTTCGTGGCCGTAAGTTGTCGCACTGGCAGAGTGAGATACTGTTAGGGGTGTGTTCGTGCATTGTTTGTGCAGGCCGAGCCGCTTATGAATATGTCCACCATGGCCCTGTAACTCGTCAGCACTGCAGTGAATTGTCTCGGTAGCTAATATGCAAACGTACATGGTAGCTGTCGTAAGAGAGCCAATTCGGTATTATTATGGCGGCTATAGTCATGCCTGTAGCCGCGAGAAATATGAATAGAACACTGGTGAAGACAATACTGCGTGTGAGCATGCCAGTGTAGTTTGTTCCGTGCCCCGAAGGCTCGAACGAAAGTGACACCATCTCGAATCTCCAGCTCTTATCATGCGCTACCTAACGAACAAAACGGGCTTCGAAGTGACCTCAAGCTTTCTAAGATATGATTTTGCGGCAATAGCCTCTCGAGGATTTGCTGATTGAGGATCTCGCAGGTTAGGAAACTTCGCGTAGCTGGGATCGAGAATGTGATAAGATCGAAAAGTCGTCGACGGGTCTGATATTGGACTTGACTGCTCTTTTGACCTGCTGTGTGGTGCTCGGTCTCGGCGAGCTGTCGTAGTATGAGAGATGTATTTGAGACTGCTCTTGAACTTGACCGACTACAATTGCTGGCAGAGTAGCAGCTTTCGAGATTGCCTGCGGCGGGCGATAACCGCATCCCGCTTGGACCCACTTTTGAAGTGTCCTCGTGAGCGTAGGGTTCCGACCAATGGGAAATCAAGACTTCAATTCTTGAGATCATGGGGTCATTAACTATTATTCACTAAGCCTATTCTATGCTACAAAGGTACAGTCTATTTCGCTAAAAGCCACGTACACACCATTGTCCGTCCTCCTAGCTCAAGTACGAGATCTGTTTGTCAAAACCTTTTTGAGGTCTAGACCAGCGACTGAGGCGTGGGTATTCACCCGATCAATATCGTATGGACTTGCTTCGTATGCTGCTGCCTCACCCAGACTCTCTGCCCTACTGGTTGTTCGAAGTAGTCGTTGCGGATCGGTCGCCCTGCTCGTAGCTCGTTGGCGGGTTCTTGCTGTTTTGATTGGCTCAAGTGTTCCTTGCAGCACTTCATCTTTCTCAGATTCCGTGGCCTGTGTATCCTCAGATGACCGTCTCAGGTTTTGCCCAGTGATCGGCGTAGTTTCCATAGCCTTAACTCGAAGTGAAGCCATAGCTCTTTCGGCTTCCGCAGCATACACACATTTCGACCTGATCCAGGCACCATACTTGTAAAGGATGAAAGGGGCTGGTATCATGGCTAGAGCAAGAAAACCAGGCACAGACGATGCCCATTGTGTACCTAAAATGATTAGCAAAGCCCAAAGTCTGACATTGAGATTGATGCTTACCCAAGTTTGCATACATATCCCGAGTGAACAACGGGAAAGCCGCACCAAACAGTGACCTAAGCACAGTATTGGCTGCCAGCACCGATGCAGCGAAAATCGTGTAAGCGTCGATAAGGTACACTGTGATTCCCAGGAAGACGAGGGTGAAGCCAAAACCGAATGGCACACCAGCTGCAATGGGTGACATGTAGTGAATCGAAGGATAACTCGTCCAGGCAAACCAGAACATAGAAATTGGGAAAGCAATTGACCCTATCATACATCCCAAAAGTCTAGCCTCTGGAGGTGCGAAGCCCCCATTGGCATTCACCACTTTCATGTACGGCTTTTGCAATAGTGGGCCGATAGCAATTGCTGCAACCATACCGACAGCGACTCCTAAGAAAGCAAGCCCACCTACACCCTCGGACCAGCCTCGCTCAAGTTGAAACACAACAGGGAAAGCACCGAATAGGAGGTACAGAGTTCCGTACACAATTGACATGTATATCGACAAGACGAGCACAATTGGCTCCATGAACAGCAAGAGCCATGGTCGAATAAGAGCGGTGCTAAGTGCTTTGCCTGGCGAGACATATCCTTTCTCGATGTCAACTCTTGTCTGGTACAACTTGCCAGTCCGCTTGGTCAACTCCTGAGCTCTCTTTCGCAGAAGTACAGGCGCATATGTTTCTGGAACGAAAAGAGTTCCAGCGATCCATAGCACACCAGCTAATATTGTCATCAAAGCCATTACCCACCTCCACCCGGCGCCAGCGCCTAGGAAGCCTCCGACAAGAGGGCCTAGAGTAGGACCCATGGAGGGTGCAAGACTGAAAACGCCCATAGCTGCACCACGCTCATGGGAGGCGAAAATGTCTGCTATCACCCCGCCGGCGTTGGTGAAGGGAGAGGATCCGAACGAGCCTGCCAGAAATCGGAGTACTAGCAAGGTCGCCACACCATGTCTTGCGGTTGTTCCGGCAGAAAAGATTGTGAAGAAGCCAAAAGTGATAGTGAAGATGTACTGTCTGCCATAAATCTCTGACAGAGGGGCCCAAAGCAGCGGACCCAGGGCAAATCCTAGAACGAACAGGGAGATACCTGCGATCAGGAGGGTAGTACTTGTGTGGAATTCAGTGACAAGTTCACGGAGGGTACCCGAGAAGGCGCTAGAGCTGAATGAGGTGACGAAGCATTCTGTCGCTGCGATGAGTGCAATTGTCCATTTGAGTCCTCGGTTCCAATTCATGGGATTACCAGCATCATCAGGAATCCAGGTGACCACAAACGGATCTTCAGTCGTACCTGAGCCTTCGTACTTGTAATTGAGTACATCATCGTCGATACGGGCTTGATCGGTGACGAGTTTGAAAAGCGAGTGCTGTTTTGGAATGGGACAGGCCACTGCAGCCTCGTATGACTTTTCTGCCATGGATAGAACCAGTGGTTCGTGTTTGTTAAGACAGGTTGATCCGAGGCTATCTCATTCAACTGGTGTGTGAGATTGAGTCTAAAGATATTGATCCAGGCTTGTGGAAGACTTAAGGAGGTGTTATTTGCTGACAGTCTCTGACCATATTTTGGGCGGTGTTCCAAATACGGAAGCGGAACGAAAGGCATACATCTTTTGCTGGCTGTCAAGCAAGCGTCAATGAACGATGATCTTGGCCTGAGCTGAAACCGTTTGACATTGTTGAGGATCACTGAAAATTTGGGTCCACATCACGTATAGTGGAAGCCACAAATGAGTGGATGCGAGGCCGATCCAATTCCCGAGACCAATCGGTGTTTTTCAGTTTACGGAACGGTACTTGGTAGCGGCAACATCAGTTCACCTTCTGCCATGCCATATGAAAACTGTTCCGCTCACGGGTGGAGCCACGCATCAGGTCAGCCCACAGTGCTCACGCGGTTGTTAGATAATCAAAAGAAAGGAGAGTGAAACACCACGGCTCCCCAAAAAACCTTGATCACTGCCTGTGGACATCACATCTCAGCGTTGAAGTGCCTCATACCATACTGATCGAAACCATCACGCTACGCCCGGCATTGAGTTCCCGTATTTGATCGCGAGCTAGCCTTGCAGCAGTTATTGCCCTGTCCTAATCGTCCTCGGTTTTCACAATCCCAAGTACTTACCGTCAAAGCTTGTCGCGACCTCGGTAGATTTGAGACTTGATGCTACAGTATGAATACCATCAACGCTGCTGTCCTTCTGTGCATAGCGTTCATATACTTGGTAACATGAGATCCTACTGTAGGTTGAAGCTGAAAATGTACCAGACTTTGTCTTTCGTACGTAAGTCGAGGTGGAGCTCTTGGCAACTCATTAATACCGCGCGTGTCGGGAATTGAACGCACGGATCAAGTAGATGTACCTTATAGGTACAGTATAGTAACAGCTAGATTCTCAAGAATCGCGCTATCTCCGTATGCACGACACATCTGTCGTTTTAAGTGGTAAGCTTGTGCATACGACATCTATTCAATGTGCTTTCCTGTCGAAGTATAGCAATTCTGCTCTTGATTAGGCAGAATGGACATAGTTTGCCGAGACTTTGCCGCGTAATACGCGGTACGAAGCAGGCGACCGACACCCCTTTTAACGGCTATCGGAGAGACACGTAGCCGAAACTCGAGGGTGCACCGAACTTCTTCTTCATAGCTGTTATACTGTACTTTATTGTCAATTACTAGGGGCCATCTCTACAAGATCCTCACTACGCCTAAAATGACAATTGACAATTTATCGTCGGCACCACATATCATGTGTATAGTCGATGTTTGCAATGGACAATAGCACTTCCGACAAGCTCACCCTCCACCACCACCAAAATGAGGTACTGTACTCATTATTGAGGGAGCCTTGAAGACTTCTTTAGACCTTGATATTCGACCACAACATTGGCTGACATGACCTTTACTGTGGTGATGCCTATGGCCGCTCTTGACAAAGCATGTCTGAAGTGACACCTGAGGAGATGATCATCACCAGGAACTCGAAGTCGACATATCAACAACTAAGCACTGTGGTAAGTACGAGATGCTGAATGTTGGTGCCTTCCATCTACTCTTCTTTGAAGTATCCGTTCTCTCTTGCGTTATCTCATCTATCACCAATCGTTCGATTACCTGAACGGTGTCGAGCGCCGTCCTCCTGTTAAACCCGAGTCTCTCGCTTTTCGTCCCTAATCTGTCCAAACACTAGGTCTAGCAGCTCGCCATGTGTAAAGTAAACGTCCCAAGCTGTCCAAGAGTTGGTGGAGCTGCGGATGAACTCGTATACTGTTGCAAGATTGTTGACAGGATCAACAGGTTGCCAATCTCGCCATTCTTTGACCTATCAACAGTGATACTTCCCTGTCCTGGTATGACGCGATCAGAGTTCAGAAGTCACAAGTCGTATTCTCAGGCACTGCTCTGGCATGGGCGCATGGAAATATTCCATCAGGAATGGACACACAGAGACCGCAAGGGCGTGTTGCAAGCCATGTGGGACATATGTGAAGACTGCAATGCCTTGTTTCGATCTCATCTTTTCTCCGAAGTTGCAAACAAATTTCAGCCTCATTGGATTATGTTTGAGGACTCGGACATTCTTTCCAAGTTGATGGATCGACCTCATACGGTCATATTGAAAACTAAACCGCAGACACAAGATCACATTCTAATTGAAAACGGACGAGGCGGCACCATCACTGGTGTTGCAGGATTTACGGTAGCTAGCTACAGTCACGGTGACGAAGTCAAAACCATGAATTCTGATTTTGACAAGTCTGATGATTTCACTTCCAATCCTAGTACGCATGTATCACCGAAGGCATCGGATAGAGACTCTGAGGAGGTCTCCAGCTTTCTGAGTCCAACTGGAATGCCGCCAGTCAATTGCACCACTACAAGCATCAATAGGAGGCTGCCAGAACTCCTTCCCTTGTATCTTCCTGAGCACGCAGCAGCTACTCAAGGTTCATCGTTTGGCTCATCCACGGTAGCGGATTCTCAGTCCCAAGTCAATGGCTCTTTGACCACCAACACAGTCAGAGGACGCCTTGACAGCATTGATGCTGATGTAAATGCCCTCCACCGATTAATCGAGTTGAAGCATACCGAGACTGCATGTTTCGACGCTCAAGTACAAGGACTACAACTTCAGGCAGACAACATTCAGAAGCATATCAACGAGCATGAAAGGAAAAAGAGAATATTGATAGATAGAAAAGCGGACTTTCATGCACAGATTAGCTCCAAGGAGGCAGAAAGGGCAACAGTCAACGAAGAGCTCAACAAGTCCAAAGAGAAGTGTGAGCAATGGACCAAAAAGCTCGACGCAATCCACAGATTACTGTTTGACGACATAGAAGAATGATGGTATTCTTGGTACAGCTACGAGAGACAAATCTCTGTGGACAGTCATGAACCGCATGCTAAGGTGCGTATTTTCTTTCATGCTGACAAGTAGGCCCAAATCCTCTCTTTGTGAGATTGTCAGCTCACACAGTCAAACAGACACTCGAATCTTGTCCTAGCGTTCACGTCACAGATTGTTTCAGCAGGTAAAATTACAGGTCCGTTACTAGGAAATCGAAACTGGTCAATCAAACGCTGCAATGCTGTTCAATGAGATGACCAGTTCAACAAATCAAGATCTACGAGAGGTCACTACTTCGCAACTACTTTTCTACCTTCACTTTCCACGCATTCAACAAATCACGTGCTTTCAGCCACAACTATCCAAATCGTGACTTTGACTCTTTATCCATCTTTCTACCTTGTATTGTCTACAAGACTTAGGCCATGCTCTAATTCGATCTTATTTAATGCTTGTTGCGTTTGCTAGAGGTTTACACCAGAAGCACACTATAGTCAACACCATGTGCGGGCCATATATCGCCATTTGTCCAGGTATTGGGTACTACCAAGACTCAATTAAATACTGTCACAATGTCATCTCCAAGTTCAATGACTTCGAAGTTCGCAAAAATAACAGAGATAACGCTTACTGGGAGGGGAACCATCAAGCTCCGCCACACGTCACAGTCTGCAACAACGTCGACCACAAGATTTCAGAATATCATGCACATGGGATTGCAAGAACAATTCGTAAATATAATACGCCGCCGTTCCACAACGGTACAGAGAAGGGTCGAGATGGAAAACCCAAGCAAACCTGGGAATTGTGCAAGAATTGCTTCAATTTGATACAGACGCCTCTGTTTGGCAAGGTGTTAGACAATTTTGATCCAGCTTGGTGTACAAAGAGTTCAAGTGAACTTGTATCAAGATTTGAAGGTAGGTTCCACCTCAATTAGAGCTCTAAACAGTCGACTAAGAGATCAGGCATCGAGGAAACGATTACAATAGCTCGTGATACCTCAGAAGATAGCAACTTTACAGACTCGGGTACTACACACGATACAGTAGCAGACACTACGAAAGTCGCAGTACCACGTCCCCTCTCCACGAGAAATAATCATCTCAAGCGACGTACGGACAGTATCGGATCCATATCAGACACGACCAGAACATGGCAGCCAAAACGTATTCGCGCGTCTACTCTCCCATACACGCATTCTGAACCGCCCACATCTCCACAGGACGTGAAAGCAGCGGAGGATGCAGCGGCAGTGCTCTTACAACAGTACTTGAAACCTACGCAGGACACTCCGGCTCAAAATTCACAAACTCTACTTCAACGAACAGCTCCACTGCCTCAATCGACGATTCCGATTCCTGACCCTGATCTCAGTACGACTCTAGCAAACCGCCTCACTGGGCTCCTGAATGTCTCCTCGACCTTACACAATCAGCTCACAACCCACAAACCCCAGCTTGTAAGCATCAGCCACGACCTCGAACAGACCTTGAAACCGCAGAGTGCAGTCCTAGAAAATGAGATCGCAGCCCTACAAGACCAACTTGACGGTAAGAAAGCCAAATATGCAGATATACAAAAACGAATCCAAGGAAGACGTCAGGAATTAAAGAACAAGGAAGAGACAGTGATGGGAGTGGAGCGTAAGTACTCGAGGACATTGGAGAAAATTTCAGGAATTCAGAGACTGTTAGAGGTCGTGGATGATGATGAGGACAACGAGAATATAGAGTAAAAGATCTCGTTGTGAAATGGAGATTTTCTGATAGGCTTCACTATTGAAGCATGCAAAAAGTTTGGAATAATGCTTCGTTCTTGGAGCAATACCTTGGCTGCGGACTGCAAAAGTTGAGGTCGAGAAAGCCCCCGTTGGGCAACTATCTGAACAATTTATGATTTTGGACCAACTAACAGTTTTTGTTTTTGAGGCCATCTGAATGTTAGAACTCAGATAAAAGGATAATTCGCAGACATTGATCTTGTACCACGAGATGAGGAAAGGACTTGATATCTGCCATTCTATGGTACAGATCGCCGTCAATTCCATTGCAGGCAGAAAAATGAAGGTGCCTTCCCGAAAACCGATGGTTAATCTACAGCGGCCATGGAAAGTGAAGGTATTCAATTCTACCACTTCCCACTTCCTCCCCCACCTCACGCTACTCACACTACATGTTGTTCACAACTCAACCGTTCGACCGATCTTCTATCGAAACATTGAGTAGTCAAACCAGAAATCACAGTACAAGTTGCGCGAGTACACTCTAACACCACTATCATCTAACATATCAGACCAACCACTGTCTCCTCCAGAACCATGTGTCAAGCATACACCAAAACCTGTCCACGCACCAAACACCCTAACCAGCCCATCCTACAATGTCATCAATTAATCAAAGCAATAAACCGACTCCCAGTTCTATCCGGCAGGCAAGCCTCAGCAGCGAGTAGAAAGACAACCGCAATAGCACACATCAACGTCTGCAAAAACATCACCCATCTCGACGTCAATTTCGTCAAAGACAAAATGAATACTCTGCTGGAATACGACGGTAGTATCGTACACGATGCACATGTGGAGGAGAGCAGATACCATGGTACAAGCCTAGTCTGGGAAGAATGTGATAGGTGTGATGTCTTGCTGCACTCGAAGCTTTGCGCTGCTATTCTTGATAACTACGATGTAGACTGGGCGTCGAAAGACCCAGATACTTTGTATGAGGAATTTAAAGGTCAGTTGCGGCCACAGAAGCTGCTCAAAACATGAATACTAACCACACACAAGACGTCATCGACAAATCTCTCAAGCCCCGAGCCTCGAAGAGGGAAGACACAATCGTCGTCAGACCTGTTACACCTTCACCTTCACCGATCAACCAACTCCCCACCCCACCAAAGACCCCTTCAAGTCCAACCCCCCTTCCGAAACGCAAAGCCGAGCACCTAAGCACAGACGAAGCTCATTCAACTCCAGTAGCCCAACAACACCGCCCCACCAAACGACCCAAACTCACCACCACCACACTCATACCCCAAATGCAACCCGCAATCCGCCCCACCGCTCCAAAACCACGCCCTCCACCCCACCCCACCAACACAGTCTCCCTCAGCCATCTCAGAGCCCCTCTTCCCCTCCGAAGTCCAACCCCAACCCCACCCCCAACCCCATCCCCCCTCCCCTCATTCCAAGCGCACTACGAAAAATCGTTCGAAACATCACGCAACAGATCAACCCTATTCCTCCAAGAAATGCGTCAGCGAGCATCAGACCTAGAGACCATGGAAGCTGATTTCAGAAACGGGATACGACGGCTTTTGGGAAAGGTGGCGAGATTCGAGGCTGAATTGGCTGTTCATGCGGCGAGACAAGGGGTTGTGATTGAGGCTATGCCAGCGGACTGAGGCTGAGGGGGGTGGGTGGTGGATAGGTGTGGCGATGAATGGTATGGTGTGGTATGGTTGAGGTATGAGGAGATAGGTATGGTACTTGACAGGGGAGTACGGAATATAGGTACAAACACAAACATGTACGGGCTTAACGCGTTGAATGGATATGCTGGGGCACAGCTAGCTAGTTCGGAGCGAGTATGTACAACAGCATGTGCAACTGGCCTCGATTGTCGTGGACCAGGTACAGTTAATCACCTTAATCAGGAAGACAACAAGCAAGCAGAAGTACTGTAATGAATTCTCTTGAGAAAGAGTGAGAAATGTTTAGCTGGATACAATGTACTGCGTACAGTGCAACAGGATCTACCTTATGAAGGCTCAAGTACTATTCCAGTTTCATTGCTATGATGAACTACTAGTAGAATTTGTTATGTGTTTGTAAGCACAGTCTCGTGGGCACTAGAATTCATTATTTCATGCACCTTCGCTTTAAGTACTTGCCTAGCTGAAGTACTTGAATCCTTTTTGAACAGCGCAGGACAGCGTGTCGTATTCTTACATATATGTACAAGCTGCCGTCTTACATACCGTACGACCCATGGCTTCTTATTAAACTCCTGTCTACACTATTCTGGTGATAGCCGTTCCTGCTTGGGCCAATATCGATCATACTCATCTCTGCAGCCAGTGGATCATCGTAACTTTGCTGTCGTGGATAACGTGCTTGTGGCTCGGTATGACCTGGAGAATTTTCATAGCCATAGTCGTACTGCTGCTCGTCGTATGGACTTTGCTCTTGGGATGGGGAATAAGCTTGATACGTATGTCGTTTAGTAGGCGTCGCCCTATACGCAGGCTCGATGACTGGCTGAGGTGAGTTTCGACTGTTAGAGGCTCCTCGTGGATGGTAGCTGTTTCCGGCTGGGACTTGGTATTCAGACAATGCTGGACGAGTTGATTGATCAGGTCCACGATTATCAAACGACAACCGTCGATGATCAGACAATCGTTGTGGGTATTGTGGAACCTCATTAAAGCGAACCTGTTGTGGATGGTCATCGATCACTGGTGATGATACAGTTGCTGGTGAAGCTCTGTTGAAATGCTGTGGTGAGTAATATGGCTGATTTGGTAGAGGTCGTACTGATGATGGTTCCTGCAAATTGATGCGCCTGCCAGCACTGTTTGGAGTGTGCGCTACTGGAGAACTTGCAGGTGTTGATACACCAGGCGTGCTTTGTGCAGACGCGGAGTGGTTGTGGCGAATCACTGCTGGAGAAGCTCTAGCACCTGCAGGTCTATTGACCCTTGAGCGAATATGAATGACATGCTCTGGTTTCTTGTTCTTGCGTTCCGGCTCAGGAGCCCAAGTATCAGACGGAAGATGGTCAGAAGGATCAATCTCTTTTCCGTCGTTGCCAATTATTGGGCCAAGCCCTCGCACTCTCTCAATCTCTCTCAATCTCCGGGCCTCTTTAGCTTGTTCAGCTGTTTGAAACATTGTATTTTCATTAGTGACTGGACTTTGAGCAGGATTGAGCACATCGTAAGAATCGGGTCCAAAAGGCAGAGCACTGAGCTTCTTCGGCTGATCACCGACGGCTTTTCGCGTTGGTGCAGGCTGAAGGCTAGGGCTCAGGCTAGGACTCGGAGGTGCATCTTGTACAGTTGGTTGGCGTGCTCGGTCGTAGAATGATTGATGGCTCTCGATAGGTAGTATTGGCTGAGGCTCTTCCGTCACTTGTTGTCCAAAGCTTGAATGCCGAATCTCGTATGACTGCCGCCGCCTCTGCGGTGTTGATCTTCGATTTTGTGGTTGTGGCTGGGGTGAATATGATTGGGTATTATACGACTGTCTTTGACTGTATAGATGTGGTGGTTGAAGAGCTACCTCGTGCTGTGACTGTAACGCTGCTTCATAGAAGCTTTGACTCGGGGGCGTTTGCTGATCTTCCCACTCTCCGGTCCTACGGGCATCGTAATGGTCTTCAATTGATTGCAGGGGACTGCGCTGGTTGATCGACGAACGTTTATGGTCGATCTGTAGAGGTTGCGGGATGTACATGGACGGTAAATTTTCCATGTTTTGTTTGCGTGTCGATCTGTCTTTATGCTTCGGGGGGAGTGGAGGAGGAGCAGCTCCATGTTGTGCAGGATATGGCTGAATATCATGGTGACTCATGGATTGTCGTAGAGGACTGTCTTGATATACTGGGGTATAAGTTCTTTCAGCGTCCACTCTTTGATGAGGGTGGTATTGCTGAAGTTGACTGTCGGAATTCATCGTAGGTGGGGCTGGCCGAGGAAGTGGTGAAGATTGTTGAGGGGTAGCAGGTTCTGAATGCATATGCACAGTTTGTGGTCTTCGGCCCTGCCAAACCTGCCTTGAATCAGGATAGAACGATTGAGCCGGCTGCGACTCGGGCTGAAAGCTATCTTGCTCATAATCTATCGCCCCATAAGTTCTATCGAAACCAGCCGATGCAGAATAATCGTCTTGTTGTCGTCGCCCGGTTGAGCGTTGCCAATGTTGTTGTGGTAGCTCTGGAGGCAGTGAATGTGTGCGCTGATGTTGTTCTTGTTGATAGTGACGATCCTGATATCTTGCATCGACTTGCTGTGGGTATTGGCTGTGTGGCTGCTCATACCCAAACTCGGGCTCAGGATCGACAGATGATTCGCGAAGTCGACGAGGTACTGGAGCGTGAAGATAAGATTGTACCTCCAGGGACTCCTTCGGTGGACGCTGAGGTCCAACAAAGTCTGGTTGTGGTATGCCTTGAAGTACTGGCGTATCTGCGGGACTTGTAGGCAAGGGCCGCCTCTTGATCTCTCTGGGTCCTGATAAACGTTGAGAAGATAGTGACAGGTCGGTAGATGAATCCGTGGGAGTGACTTGTTGTTTTTCTTTCGTCCTTCTCTTCTCCTGCGGGTTCTCTCGTGTGTCGTAGAATGTGAGCTCGGTTCTCACCTCACCAGCATATTTGCCTTTGAATGTAAGCTGTTGCCAAACATCAGCTTGGCCACCTCCGAGCTTGACTACATTTGTAAGGTCGATCCATGCTTCTCCAATCAGGTCGGTCTTTTTGTCGTCGTTGAACACAGACACTTTGAGCTTGTAATAGTCCGGCGAGTCATGCACCATGAAGCGCAGCTCTTGATCCCTTCGAAAAGTCAGTACTAGATCAGAGTCATGAAGCTGCATAGGCTTACCATTTTGGTGTTTGTCCGCCTCTTCGGTCTGTGTCTGTTTTCTTTGCTTCTTTGGCTAATCTCATAGCACAGTACGGGTCTTGTTTACCTATCGCCTTTCGATTTGGTAGGTTCTTCGCACGATCAACAACAACGACGAGTGTTCCAATCTCTGGGCCGTCAAGTGTCATGTCGGAGTAGATGCCAGCAGCATGGCCAACGTGAGCCTGTTTCGACTTGAGAATCGCCATTATGAAGGTCCTTGGTAGGTGCAGTGCTACTGGAGATCTTCGCGGCTTTGGGAGTAACTCGTAGTTCGAGGTCAAGTCACGGCAGCCTGCGAGGAGACTCGAGGGCCTCTCCGAGCACCGTGTCAAGGAACGATGGTTGGTGTAAGTCAATTGCGTTTGTTCATTATTGAAGCAGTATTTCACAGTCAGCACCGGACGAAAGACTGTACTACTTTAGAAAGCTAAGAAATAAGGTGCATGCAAGAAAAACGCAAAAGAAACATGAGTTAGAATGAGTTTGGATTGTATCGCATGCCGGTATGCGTACTCCGTAAATGCCAGCCATCCGCATTTAGACTTTCCAATCCCAGTGGAGAGGCTGGAAAACTGCAACGGCTATAAATGAACAGTGAAACATGCACAACACATCAGACCTGGGAGCAAGGATGAGCAGCGCCATTTCCATTGTCACATCCTCTTCATCGCAACGATCGATCAATGCAGTGGGAGCGTTTGTTGTCCCATTGAAATGCAGTGGTTGCTGTGTTTTGATGATGTCAAATCTTAGCTAAGCTCCATTCCTGCCAAGATTCTGACGCGTTACAACCCGCGTTCCTGGCGGACGCCTTTAACTTTAACTTTCACTACTAGTGGATGCCCTCCGAGCCTTGTCAGTGTCCGCCAAGACTGTCTTTTGGCCCTTGTTCCCAGACCTTGTGTGTACTCTTGATTATCAAGGTTACGCCGCTCTAAGGAAATTACGTTCCATCGATATCCAAGGTTCCGGATCAATACGACATGACAGAAGTCATAGAACGGGAAGGGCCCAACCTGGACATTGCGAAATCCCATCTCGAGCGAATTCTAGACAAGCGAGTCCATCCCAAAACCATGTGTCCATCTGAAGCCGCAAGAGCACTGTCGAAAGACGAGCTCGAAACGAGTCATGTGACCGAGTGGCGCGAGCTTATGCAACCTCTTCGTCGACTAGTCTTCGAGATGCGGGATAACGGAGAGGTTGAAGTTTTACAGAAGGGGCTTGTTTTACCATTGGATCAGACCGTGGATGTAACCAGCGGACCCATACGATTGCGCAGACCACAATGAGAGAGAAGAAATTGAGCACTGGGGGCTCACACTCGTGCACCGGAAGCGGCCAGCAACAACCTGGTACACCTCGATCACTCCGCCATGGACATGTCAACAAGTGTTGACATCTTTCAACGATGGTAACTTGTAAACAATTTGACGTTGTACCAAGCGAAAACGAAGCGATAACGACTATCAACCTCTTCTAGATTTATATGAAAAATAATGAAGATTCAAGAGTCAGGTACGTGAATCCATTAAACACCTCAAACATCAACCATCATACTGTATAAGTTGCCACAACATGGCCAAGACCCAGGATCCACGTTCATTGATACGAGAAAAATACATATGATGGGCCGACGGAGCATCTGCGTTGCTCAGAATGTCAGCTGTCTGTGCAGGTACACTTCCTTCAGGGTAGTCTGGCAATTCCAACAACCCCAATTCAACCATTTTCCTCCGTCACAGCCCCACGCTTGTCATGATCCTTGCGCTCGAGGTTCACGGACGGTGGTAGCAAAAGACAATGCGATGACTGCGACAGACGTCTTTCGTCATCGACTGACTAACTTCACCGTTGTCATGACCACGCTCACGGCGCACAACAATGCCTATGAAAATACTCCGGAAAACCAGCCAGACGACAATTGGTGCTAAAGTGACTTTGCCCGGAAAGGGCGATGCGACGGCTTGTGCGCCTCTCAATGAATTAAGGATTGCAGCATCCCTTCTCAGTGTCGTGTAGATCCCAGCATTTCAAGATATTCGTTCGCAATTGTTTGTGTTTGCATATCCAAGAGAGACCCGACCTCGAGATAACCTCGGGTACCTCTGTCGACCTTGTTACTTACTAGCCAGATCACAGCTTGGAAATGGTAGAATGGTTATCATTGTTTGCATAAAGTGTTGTCGGCATCAACACGATACAGACAACTGAACATCCCGAATTGTTGAAGGTGGTATTAACATGTGATGTTGGTTTCTTGCACTCATTCACGTCGACTGGCTATGTGGAGCCCATAAAACCGTTGATCTCCCAGATTCCCCTCGGAGCTTGATGTGATCTGACCCAGCCTCGGATGAACGTGCATAAACTCTTGAATCTTCATTATTTTTCATATAAATCTAGAAGAGGTTGATAGTCGTTATCGCTTCGTTTT
>Ga0115842_100259_pt2 | contig 20133 bp, 20 predicted proteins | sample InSIn2SAF170_2_FD_83856 | JGI IMG/M metagenome (GOLD analysis project Ga0115842, IMG submission 83856)
CTCTTTCCCAAACGAACTCGTTTGCTGCGTGAGGCCCGTCACCGGACGTTGATAAGGTCGAAGGACAGGTGTATCCGGTTGGTCCATATATGGAGAAACAGGTCGATTTGCCTTCTCCTTTTCAGCCGCCGCCAGTGCTGTTGCAGCTGCAAGACGGGAACAAGATAAGTGGGTCAATTTAAGACCACTTTACTAATGGAGAAACATGGACATACGATCCCCAATACCAGCCCGAGTTCCCCATCCTGTCTTATGCAAGGTGAACAGGGCATAAATCTTCATTACGGCGCTGGTGAGAAGGGAAGGGTCATTAACTTCAGGAGGGAGTAGCGTCCAGGTGCTCGACCTACAAATAGTACCCGAATATGATCCAACAAGGCACGTATATGATATGCTGCGGGTGATACCACAGATAGGGTAGAAGTTTGGCAGTACGTGTCGCTGTGAGCCATACAGCATACTATGGACAACAATTTGAGCATTTCAGTAATGATCATCGAAGGGAAGGCTATACAAGGCAGACTTACTGATACTATAATATTCCTACATTACGTCAAATTTCATCAAACTGTCAATACAATCTTCGGCTGCGTACAGATTACAAGCTCCACTTACCAGGCTGGCAGATGATAACCCCCATCTGCTTCATTCTTTGTGCTTTTGACCAAAAGATACATCACCAGACACGGGCCAACGAGCAATGTCAGCGGGTTGATGAATTTATCAATCATGGTGTAAGCCACGTAGGGATGTCTATGCCAAATGTGTCGCTCCATGAAGATGCTACGGAAGTCGGACCTCCATGTATTACGCGTCCATCGTAGAACTTGCTTCAGGAATCTCCAATTGGGCTTCATTGTCGATAGAAGTTCCGCTTCTTTGCATACTTGGACATATGTGTTCCAGCCGTGCGAAACCATCCATCGCGTTAAAAACTTGTCGTCTCCACTGTTCAAGTGATATTTGGGATTACCAAGCCATAAGTCGTTGGTGAAGCCATGTAAGAATTCCGGATCTTTCAAAATGATTGTCCGATAGGCCGCTGTACGGCCAGACAGGCAAGGAATCCCTCCGTCGATATGGGCTGAAGATGCAATTTCAATGTTTCTGATCGTGAGTCGCATGGCGGCGAGAACTTCCCACATGGTCATTTTGTCGCCACACGGTTGGACTCGTTGCGAGGTGCCTACTCCACCGATCTTTTGATCCTCGAAACATGCCAAGACGTAAGGCAACAGTGTTGCTGGCCATATGGCATCATCATCTGCGAAAACAATGATGTCGGTTGATGTATTCCGGATTCCGTGTGCCATTTGAAGCCGCTTGTTAGCGAATGGTACCGTCAAGACGCGTATTTTCGATGGATCCACCGACTGAGCCAGCTCTTCCAATGGTCCTTTCATTCTCTCTTCTGTTACGATGATAATCTCCTTTGGGTTGCCCCGCAACCAAGAAAAGGCAGCCTCTGCAATACGTCATCAATCAGTACATAAGCCGGCTCCCTGAGCTAGAACGCGTACCTCTGAATTCTTCTCCAGCATCAATTGTAGGCACAATAATGGTAACATCCTCGTGTGCATGATACGTCGGATATTCGGGAAGAGGGATCGGTCTATATGTTGCTCTAGCGAGAAGCCTGATCATGTACCAGAAATATCGCTGAGAAAGAGAGTACTCGTCAGTCTCGACTCCGCACGATACTGAAGTTACGGGCAACCCCAACACGTACGTAGAATCCGATTACACCAAACGGCACGACTGTCAAATTGCAACGAGTCAGTACAGAACGCATGATCCCACACAGTGCAGCGAGCAGAAAATGATCCGGAGTATGCAGGACTTCAGTACTCACAGACCGGAAACTTGTCTGCTGTAAGATACCTAGGTGAAAGTGGCGCTTCCGGTCAGTAATCGTTTGAATGAGACGCTCTTATGGATAACTCGGACATACAGCATGGTGGCTCAGGCGATAAACTGTTTCGCTAGACCAAGTCACGATCTCCAGCTGTCTTAGCTGCCCTCGGCCCTCCTTACCTAAACACCGCCCCTTGCTATCCTGTCCTGTTCGGCTGAATGTTTTACGATGTGCCGGTCCTCCTGAGCAAATGCGAAACGTCGTGTGACCGGATCCAGGATGAACGAACAGTATATTATAAGCCCGGTGGTATGGGAGGACAGCAGGAGCGGACTCCTTACTGACTTGTGCAATTCCCTCCAAGTGAACTACAACGAGAGCAGAAGAGGATTATATGGCAAGTTGCAAGCAAGCTAACACAGCCTGCCCGTTTGGTTAGGAAATCCGGTCGGAATTCAACATTTACAAACAGCCTGCGGAATTATTTTAGGCAAACGCGCTTGGAAAGCTTGAAAAGGAAAGGCACGCGGTCGATCCTAAGGCGACACAAGGTAAGCCCAGATCGCGGCTCGTAGTACAGTAACCTTCTAATACGTCAGTTATTTCGTCATGAAAAGAAAGGCGCCGCAGTTAAAGGTTGTCACAGTTCAGCAATCAAGAGATATCATGGACATAATACAGAACCTTGACAGGCAGGCAACCCAGGTACAGAACAGAAATCAACTCATATGTTCCGAGAGAGGTTACACGTTGTAGTAGGCTGTTAGTTGAGCGCGGAAAGGCCAGCTAAAAGGCCGATGCAGCAGCTGCTGACAGCTAATTGATGACTGACCAGCAGGAAAGTGACCAGGTCACCCACGTCCAAATGGTAGCCCACAGTGGAAAGAGAGGCTTGGTCCATGCTTGGCCTGTTGGTACCAACCGAGATCATCTGACGTGGATCAATACTGTCGAACATGATACAGCTTCTGATATCTATCCAGTGTAACGACTCTGTCATGCAATGATGACACTTGCATACCACACAAGGTCGAGCTTTTCGCTTTTGATAACGGCGATGTACATCAATCTCTGCCGATAAGCAGTAGCTTAAGCAGCAGTGCGGCATGTCGTATGTTGAATAGACGATATTTATAGGTAAGGCAGGGAATCAAGCTAAGCTGGAAGCTGACAGACCGTCAGCGGAGAAATTGGAAGTCAGTCGGAGAGTCGATATCGTCATGCAACATGTATCGTCATTGAATCATGTCAATCGAGGATGGATCCTCAGATCTCCTTCGGCCGCTTCTTGTACAGCCTTCTTCTTGGATTGCTCAATGTCGCCTGCATCAACATTTACGGACTTGTCCCCTGAGGCATGCCATCGTGATGCAGCCAATCCCTCCAGGTCGGTGTAGTATTCCGAAGTCATACCCGCAGTCAAACGGTCTGCAGTGTTGAACGGGCCCTTAATTTTCTGCGATGCCACCGAAAGCACAGGTCAGTCAGGCGCGAGAAATGGGAGTAGGCAAGATAAGAAGAACAGGGCAGCTACTCACTCCTCGGAAATTCGAGCGGACCTCTTCACGGAACTGCTCTATGGGGTCTAAACCCATCCTCTCGCAACTAAGCGCGTAAATATGGTCAGACGATTTGCTTGAGCGGACAGGCAAAGTTCACTTACACCCAGGTAAACCATCGATGGCCCGTAGTGACATCTGTTAACGTTCAAGGTGAATCAGGGGCGCAGAACTACTAGCAACAGCGACACTTACGAGTGATTTCGTCCGAGTGGATGATTTCTAGCACTTTCACACTTTCATAATCTTTGTTCCTCCTAAACTTTTCGATTGTCAATGGGTTGACGTCTAGCCCCCTCGCTTCCGCAACCAGGTGAATAATGGCCAGTCGAGAGAGCAAAGAGTGAGACGTTTCCAGTGCAGAGTCCCACAGCCCAGCGTGTACTTTTGGATAAGTAGCGAATGATGTTAGAGAAGAAGATTGTGTTGAAAGACGTAGTCCTCACCTGAATGGGCACCAAAGTACGATCCCAATTCCTGGAGACGGGCCGACTTTTCAGTACAAGCTATTCGATTGATGGATGTCACTGGGAAGTCAAACATACCCCTAGGCGCTTGTTCAATAAGCTGAAATGCTTTGCTTCGTCCTCGGCTACCTAATGGAGTTTCAGAAATAGGTGTTACGACGATAACCAAACAGGCCGGGATATGATACTCGGTCTTACCTTCGCCCAATCCAAGAAAAACTCGGCCGGTAAACGTTCTCCATTTATTTCGAAATCAGCGAAACGAGCCATGATATCCCATCTACCCGCAAAAGAAATAAGATCTTGTCCTCGCTTCGAATTACATGAACTTACGCTAGATCAATTGCCCATTGTTCTATGTTCGCAAGCGCATCTATGCAGGTAAATCCACTTAGCTCATTTGACTCTGCATCCTCCTACGGCGTCACTTACGCAGCATGAGAATCCGACTCTTTTCGTTGCCTCCCTTCCCGCGATTTTTGACACTCCACACATCGACCGTCTTCACGTTGTCAGCTCTAGGTGGCACAAAGCCTTCCACTGTTCTGCCTTGCTTCACATCCTCTCCGCGGGATATGCGCTCTCTCTCCTCCTCTGCTTCCAATGGTCTGAATAATTCCTTGGCAGCTTCAATGTCCTTCCGGCTAGGTTTCAAACTCCTGAATTTGCCGCTACGCAGAGCTTCCAGCGCCTGTTGCGTTCTCTTTATCTTTTCGGTTGCCGATGAGGTTTCAAGGATCAGTAGCGCTGAAGCCAATAACGATTTCGTTGGTAATTCTCCTAAAGGTATTGATTCTGAAGCATCATTGACTGTTAAGGTTTGACGTAGCGTTGTAGTAATCGATGACAAGAGGCCCTCGGCATGGCTATTCGTTGTCGGATCCGTCTTCGGGGCTACCGGTGGATCGGCAAAATCCTCGCTAACTCCTCGTACCTCGACGACTTCCCATCTGTTCCCGGGCTGCTTATTTACCTCAATTTCCCCGTCACTTTCACCCTCCACCTCTGGTTCTTCAACGTAAACATCCCATTGCGATGTTCCGGTCTTGCCATCCACTTTTCGCTTTCTGACTTCCACGCTGTAGACGCAGACTGACATACCAGTCGAGCTAGAGCCATCCCTCAGGTCGAAATCGTAGAGATGCCACGGACAGACGATCGTTCGGCCTGGTTGGCCCACCACGTCCTCCATATCTCGCATCTCCGGCTCCAGATCCCATTGCTGTTGTCCCTCATCAGTTGCTTTCAAGGTAGCGTCACATTCTGCAGGTCGTTCCTCGATCGCCTGATCTTGGTCCTCTGGATCTGCGAACTCGGCGTGGGACAGCGGTGCAGACAAGTGCGGACAGGTAGCTTCCATACAATACAGCTCAATTCCGCTTAACAATGTCTCCTCATCATGCGTGTGATTGACTCCTCCTTCATATGGGTTGGACTGACTCTCTAAAGTTGCTGAAAACTTGCCCGACGTTTCGAGTTTTGGAACAGGCGATAGACGGAACAGTAGTAGTTTGTGATATCGTTTCGGCGAAGAGATTGTGCGCAAAGATAAGGAGAATCGGGTGTGGCTAGCTAGGCGATCTAATGTACATACTCTGCAACGCGTAATGTGTCAGCGATCTCGTAAGAAAGACGATATGTCGCTTGACCTACTTGACAAAACGTTTTTGCGATCTGGGAGTGGCAACGGACGGCATTCTCAGCTAAACGTCGTCGAGTGCGTTGAACGATTGTTGTTTCGACCAGCTGCGTTGACGATATATCCTAAGTACTTAACGCTACCGGCTCTTTAATCGAGGAAAAGAACTCTTGAGAGGGACGTCGGGCAGTATTATGACCTATGGTGGCGAGAGTCAAATGCACTGTCTTCCAGCTCTTGGAGTGATCTTGCACTCTGGAGTATCGCTGATAGCAGAAGTTTACTCATGTAGATCGCCCACATGGTATTTCGATCACATCTAAGACACTAGCTTCCAATTTACAGCATTTCCACAGCAGCTTCCACAGCCTTTCACCAGCTCTCTCACCAGTTAGTTGCCTGACAGCTTGCCTTAACAATTCATGACACGAACTCTATATACCATTTGCACCGGTGATTATTTAAAACTGTCGCTTCTAACCCACCAACCATTTTCCAGCGCCTCTGTAGGACGCAAGAGCTGATTCTGCGTTTCGGCTAGACATCAGTGATCGTATCTGACCTGAAAGGAGTCGTGAACCGAACTCGCTCCCTCTGGGTGCTGTCCGTAACAACGGCGAGGGAGATAATAAAAAACCACTCTGGAATCTGATATCTAGCACCTCCTGGAGTAATACGTTAATCTCAACTTTACTTTGAGAGGTATACCAATGACGACGGTGCCAATGCTCTGAAGACTACGTGGATGTTATGACGCAGATAATGAAGCTTCAAAGAGGTCTTATTATACACAAATGGGTTAAGCTACAGTGGTGGTTCAAGCTTTAGCAAAGCCAGCCAAGAACGTCATATCTTTGTTGCTCACTGGCCAGACTCATGAAGGCGGGATTGTCGGTAGATTAGTGACCAATCTGGACAACATCCTCGTCGTACACAGATATAGATGGTATCGATTGCATTCATGTATGACAGCTTGTATGACTACCGTGTCGCGAGAGACTCTCTAACCAGCAAGGATGAGTAGGCATAGATGGCAAGCTTAAGACCGGCTGACAAACAGAGCTTTCTCTAGCCTCCGCTCGCAAACCATTTGGCCAGCTTTCGGAACTGTACTACAGCAGTGTTTGCTGGCACATCGATTCTTGCTACTAACATTACAGTAACAGTATCAACTTGGTGTCCTTGCTTTTCTACTTAGCTCCATAAGCCCTAAGATCTCTTGAAAAATCACAAAATGATTTGCAGATGTAGAGTTTTGACGCGACGTTTGGGCTGGGCAAAGAGCTCGCGCTTGCTGACGCGCTTTCTTCTGACTTGACGCTTGGCTTGGGCAGACTCACTGGCTACTGTGCGGTGAGCGTGGAACGGCGGGAACGGCCACGAAGTCCGAACAGCCGGGAGAGCCGTCATCAAGTCTGGCTGTGACGGCGGCAACGGTAGTTGCAACGACCCCTGCCTTGGTCGCGGTAGGAAACTTTAACCCTCATCAAGCAGGCAGCCATCAAAAGGGATTCTCCCACCCAGCAAAGTTTTAGGAAACCCAGACACTTTCCTCAGCAAAGCACATCTCAATATGGCGGACTCTGCTAAGCTCCCCTCGGTTTTGGCTGCTCAGCCTGAAGACATCCAGCTCATGTTGGCTGCCCAATGTCACATCGGTACCAAGAACTGCGACAAGTCTATGGAGAACTACGTTTGGAAGCGAAGGGCTGATGGTGAGTACCGAAGAGCACAATGACGGAGACCCAGGTCAGAGGAAAGGAAAATAGCGGAACATGGGCAGTAACGGGATGGATATACGGATCGGGCGGATGTGAGGTTTGACGCAAGGAGAGGCAGAGAATAGGCGGGGCAGTCATGAGCGAAATCTGAGCGCTGGTGGAGAAAAATAGGAGGAAGGAGGATGTTACCCGAAAATGTCGTTGGCACATGGAGGATCTTTCAGGAGCATCCATGCGGACCGGATAAACGCAATTCCAAAATCTGCGGTCTCTGACTGCTCGACAGCACGATTTACAGGCAACGGAATTGATTCTTGAACTGCTTTCATAGGTGTCAACGTCATCAACGTCGGCAAGACCTACGAGAAGATCGTCTTGGCTGCCCGAATCCTCGCCTCCATCGAGAACCCCGCCGATGTCTGTGTCATCTCGGCCCGACCTTACGGTCACCGAGCTGTCTTGAAGTACGCTGGTTTCACCGGTGCCAACGCCATTGCTGGTCGATTGTACGTGTGGTTTGGCTGGATTGTCATGGTTGGGAATTCTGGAGCTGATACAGATGTGTTGTCTGTCCAACAGCACCCCCGGTAACTTCACCAACTACATCACCCGATCGTTCAAGGAACCCCGACTCATCATCGTCACCGACCCCCGAGTTGACCACCAGGCCATCCGAGAGGCCGCTTACGTTAACATTCCGTAAGTATTGTTATGGTGGATGAAACAGGCAATATAATACTGAATGGAGTGCTCTTCTGCAGCGTTATCGCTTTGTGTGACACTGATGCTTCCCTGAAGTTCGTTGATGTTGCCATTCCCTGCAACAACAAGTCCCGACACTCCATTGGTCTCATCTGGTACTTGCTCTGCCGAGAAGTCCTCCGACTGAGGGGATCCATTGGCCGAGGAGCCGATGCATGGGATGTTCTTCCCGATTTGTTCTTCTACCGAGACCCGGAGGAGATCGAACGTGAAGCCGCTGACAAGGCCGCCGCTGCCGCTGCTGCCAACGAGGTTCCCGCTGAAGCCGCCGCCGCCGCACCGGAGTGGGATGCCACGAACACCGATGCCCCTGCTGGCTTCGCCGCTGAGCCCACCGCTCAGAGTAAGTTGCAAACTTTCCGATGCTCTCGTTCACTGTTTAATCGTATTTCAATTTCCTACATTAGCTCTCGACTGGTCCGCTGACGCTGCCACTGGTGACTGGTCCGCTGAGAACCCCCAGCCAACCACCTGGTAAAGTGTCTCAGCCTGCTTGCGGGTTGAATAGGATGTTTGTTTCTTTTGGGCTCTTGGACAGAGATCTGTGGAAAAAGCCATATATTTTTCGCTGTATTTGATAAGGAGACGCGGACTTGCCAAGATCTTGAATGAGATGAATGTTCACTCTGGCAGTTTGTTACTGAGCATGTGTGACAAGCACGAAAGATTGCTCCCAACATGAACAGCATGGAAAAGGGTCTTGTGCTCTTTGCCCTTGTCCTGTTCCCTTCCTTGTCTCTACTGCAGCTTGGCCAGGAGCTCGTCGCCGCACATTAGCTGGCGCAATCCTTTCCTTGGTCTATCACTTGCGCATCCTCTCCTTGATCCATTACTCAATCAAGGTCGGCCAGTCATCAGCGCCAGAGCTAGTACAACAGGTAGTTACCAGTTTAGTTGCCGCACTCTCGTCCATACCTCCGACCGGTGATTGACTTGTCGCTCACTATTATACTTCAAATGCAAATGGAGTACACAAGCAGTAAAAAGGGCTAGAGCAAACAGCTGCGCAAACGCTGGAAATTCTGGAAGAGCTCTGTAAATATACTTGCGGAAGCTGAAGAGTGACTGTATTCAATGTCTTTCGTACATGCTGCGTAGCTGATCTACGCTGCGAAGCACGGTAGCTAGCACGGTTCTCTGACACCACCCTCCTGGGTTCTGGCGTGTTGCTGTCGGTGGTGTGTTGAGGTCGTCGAGTCTGCATACATAGTAGCCTCATGAACTTATAGCTGAACTTGTGAAGATAATCTGCGATCGTATCCTCCTCCAAAACGATCGCCGGCTTTCGCTTTCCGCTGCTCAAATCGTCATCGTGAACATTTTCGGGTGCAAAAAGCAGCGATCAAGCACAGTGTCTCATAGAAGAGCAGCGTCTTCTTTGCAAGTACCGAGGCACCGAGAAAGCTCTGGTTGGTCAGGTTCGCTCAAAGTACTTACCTTTCGCCCTTAACAACCCAATATCTTATGACATTCTCTGTTGTGTTCCCTGATATTTCTAACATCTATCCGCCAAGTTCCGCTAACTTACTACTGTCTACCTCCTGGTCGCTGCCATGGTTCGCGATCGAGTGTGCTAGTTTTCTTCCTAGAGCCTTGTCGCTCGGCGAAGCCGAGTAGTCAGCCGGACTAGTTTCTTGGAGGATGGTCACCGACCTCGCCAACACCCGCGAAGGTGCCAACGACATGAGTTACGGTCACCTTGATATGCTAATCGCATATACTCGATTAGTCGCGGCATCGTCAATCATCGTCGCTGTATCGCCAACTTGGAGCTTGAGCTCTGAAGCTTCAGATACGCCTTTCACCAATATCATCAAGAGTCACGAGGACTGCGGTTTCTACTTCGATAATGAGCGGGCAGGTGACATCAATGTTGGACCGAAAATCTGGGATACATGGAATTCTGAAGATCGAGACGAGCTTATCCGTGCGGTTACCAAGAACTGGAAGTCGCTTTCAGACTTGGCCACCGAGAATTTTGGACAGTCCAACGGATCCACCTACACGAACTTGAGGACCGCCACGGAAACAATTTTAATCCACCATTCTCAGCGTCATAGCCCGACAACGACGAATTTCCTCGAGCAGGAGGTCATGGCAGTTGAAGAGCAACGTGAAGCCTGGCGTATCAGCATCATGGCAACACAACGGGAGTCCTTAGTACGCCTTGCAGCGCATCAACCCACTTACCGGGATTGGGTGCTGGTGCTTCAGCATTTGAATTCCGTTTCCTCGTATCCCGCTGTGCCCCATAGTATGATTCCCCGCGATCACGAAGATGTCATTTTCCCGCCAGATGACGAGATTCGCAGACCATCCTTAGCGACGAATATCAGCACATCGTCAACCTCATCGAAAATGACACACTCGTCTTTGAAATCATCAGGATCCGGGGGCAGCAGGAGAATCGAAATAAAGGGCGGCGTGCCGTTGCCGATACGCGCTGCGTCGGAAAGTATCAAGTTTAGCTTGCCGCCAGACAACAGCAGGACAGTTCCAACGCCCTCCAGTGGGCGTATGGACAGCTATCGCGCAGTGGAGGAAACGATATCAGATCAGGGTCATGTGCCAGTTACCGAAAAGACGGTCCCGGCGCCACATTCCTTAGAGGACGAAGTCTCCGATGAGGCCACGGTGTGGGACGATGGGTCAGTCGCGCCTGTCAACCCGGAAGACTTGGTCAATCTAGCAATAAATTCGCCGATCGGCATGGTACTTGCCACTCCCGAGCTACGCCTTTATTGGGTTAATGAACGGTGGTATGACATCACAAAGGTCAAACACGGCCAAGACCTGAATACGTGGATAGACGGAATACATCCGGACAGTATGCCGACGTTAATGGAAGTACTGCAGGGACTTATGCAGGACAAGGTGAAACGAACTGGAGATATCAGGTGGAAACACGATTCCTGGTCCACTTTTACAGCTCAAGTACTGGTGAACGCGGAAGGCAATGTCACAGCAGTGGCAGCGACCATCGATGACTGTACTCAGAGGAAAACGCTGGAGCTTGCGCAGATAGAGGCGTTGAAGGAACAAGAGGCAACAGCTAGGAGAATAGCCGAGCAGGCAAGCCTACGAGCCAAGGAACTTGCAGAATGGCAATTGCAAACTAAAATACTGGAACAGCGTACCAAAGAATTTGCGCAAATGGCGGAAATCTCGTCAATAGCTTTGACTTGCGCCAAACCAGATGGGGAACTCATTTGGGGTAAGCCTGGAAGATTAAAAGGTTAACGGAAACATGCTGATATGGGTCGTTCTGTCAACAGCGAATGAAGCATTTGTAAGTTGCTATGGCTGTTCTTGACGCTCTGGTGACAGGGAGGTACCATCCTAATTTCCAAACGACCTTGAACGACAGTGTCGTCTGCACGATCTCCAACCGCATGAAGTTAACGACTGGCCTTCCACCGTTCTACCAGAAGATTTAGCACAGCTAAATTCAAGATGGACGCAGTGGGTATATAGTTCACCGCATCCGCAATTGAAGTTGACTGACAGAGCTACAATGTTGTTTGTTTTAGTACATTGACGACCAAAAAACCTTTGTCTTCGCGACATCGGTGAGACGATTTGCTTCTTTCTTCGCCACAGACCATTCACTGACCAGACTACGCATGGCTTTGTAGCTTGAAGAATGGCCGGGTCCTGCAAGCGCAGACGGTTGCCTCAGTGGCCGGAGACAATAAGGACAACCTCACCTTTGTCAGTGCCATTATGGACGTCACCCTCGAAGTTCGGCATCATGAAACTGTCGAACGCTTGAACGAAGAAAGAATCAAGGAGCAGACTCGTTTGGCGGAAGAAGCAGAGGAAAGAAGAAAGGCTGCAGTGTTCCAGAAGGAGCAACAGGCGTTGCTGATCGATGTTACTTCGTGAGTAGCTTCGAGTCTCGCAGAGATCGAGACCGCGATTCAGACCAAAAGTCACGCGTTATCTCGGTAACATTCTCGTTCACCATAACTTACCTTATGCATATACGAACAGACACGAGCTACGGAACTCAATCAATCCCATACTACAATCTGCACTCTTGGTTAAAAGCTCGCTCTTGGAAGCTCGGGGCTCAAACACTGCTGACAAAATGCACTCGCCACATGGGATCGACATTCAAGAAGATTTGGAGGCGTGCGATGCCATAATAGATTCGGCAAATCAGATGGAGCGTGTGGCAAATGACGTCTTAGGTCAGCGTTATTTCTCCATCGAGAGATGTTTACTTCAGCCTCTGACTCCCTCGCAACCCACTCATATAGGCCTTGCTCAAATACAAGCAAATCAACTCCCTGTCACACCGATCCCTTTTGATCTAACTGCGACCATGAGGTACAGTTCGTGCTCCTTTTCACATACAACTTCTCGCTAAATATTGGCGTTCCTGGAGCAGATCTATACATCGCATGTTCCAGGCGGACTGTAGGGCCAAAGGGGTCCGCATGACCGTCGAGATGGGAGAAAGTTTACAGGCTCTTGGAAATAAGCGATATCTCAAAGGCAAGAACTCGGGAAATACTCAGACGGTAGAATGAAGCTTACAGAAACTCTCCTATAACAGCGGACCCTAGCCGCCTGAGCCAAACCACCGTTAATCTAATATCCAACGCAATGAAATTTATTGTAAAGAGCCAGAGGCGCGAAGTCCGTGTTTGTGTTGACATATCCTTAGAAAAACCAGAGGAGGGTGGTCCAATCGTTCCACCTAATCGACCTTGTCCGAAAATTCTGGAGAGTAATACGCCCATATATCTCTACATAGCCGTCGTGAGTGTCTGCAGAAACCGACTCACACCGAGAGTGTAACTGACAATTTGGACTCACAATGATATCCAGCACGATACCGGCCCCGGAATGACACAGACGGAATTAGGGAAACTCTTCCGGCGTTTCAGTCAAGCAAATTCGGATGTTCACTGTCAAATGGGCGGTAGTGGGTTGGGTCTGTTCATCGCAAAGCAATTATGTGAATTACAGGGCGGCAGAATTGAGGCAATAAGCACTTTAAATGAAGGTGCCACATTCCGGTTCTTCATCAAGGCTGCCACTGTAAAGCAGATCGACAGCAATATCGTACTCAACCGAACATCCAGTGTTCCTTCAAAACTGCCATCTATGGCGCTTCCAGTATCGGTATTTCCATTACATATCCTGGTTTGTGATGACAATATCGTCAACCGAAAGACATTGGCTCGACAGCTGAAACAACACAATCACAAAGTGGTCATGGCGGAGGATGGCCAGGAAGCGCTGGTAAGAATAATGTTGTCTGAAACTAGACTTCACATCTAACGCAGATATTCCTTCCAGAACGTCATCTTCGCTTGCGAGAAGGCTGGAACGCCTTTTGACTGCGTGTGTCTGGATGTGAACATGCCAGTTTTAGATGGCCTGGCTGCTACACGACGATTGAGGGTGATAGAGAAGGATCGAGGAGACGATAGGGGATACTGGGTCGTCGGATGTACTGGTAACGCTCGGACAGAGGTAAGTCTCAGTGCAAAGAGACCATGCAGCTGTGAATACCGATGCTTATATATCACTCTGGTGTTGCAAGCAAATCAATGCGGTACTAGAGTCAGGAATGAACGCAGTCATAACCAAACCGTATAATTTACAGGAACTACTTCGGGTCATTCAGCCACCGGAGCGTGATACGGATACTCTTCATGGAAACATCCTGTCATCGACTGCTTCTGTTCCAGCAGATTGACCGGGAAGGGTGGGACGCACAGTCACATCACCAGCATCGATCATTCCTTCTTGTAGCAAACACATTGTATCGAGCATTTCAACAAGCATTGTATCCGATTTTGGGGATTATCTAGGGAATTATCTAGGGAATATTTGCATCGTATTCCGATGGAGGGCCTATAAGCTGATTCACTACATCCGTACTTTTAAAGGCTTCCCTTCTATTCTTTTTTTGCATCCTAGACATGTCCGGACATGTCAGCCAGAATCAAATGGACTTGCTTTTGCCGTAGGCGAACTCACTCTGATCATCAGGCTCACTCTATGTCCTGGTTCAAGAGCGGTTCCATTCCAACTGGATTCGGAACCATACGGAAGTATCGAATGAGCATAGTTGTACCGAATGGTGTCCCTGTGAGATTTGCTCAACGCGGATAAGCGATAGTCTTACGTTACTGGATTCCCGAAAAGATATGGCACCTGATCTACTCACTTTTGTAAATACAAGGACCCGCTCTTCAAGAGTATATCCCAACCTCTATGAGTGATGTTCGTCTTCCTGCCGTCCTGAGTAGCCTCTTCGAGCCGTAATATCCTTTCCGCGCCGAGCGATACGCCGATAATGACTGTACCGCTCGCATCAACATTATCAACATGTGGCAAAATGTATCCCTCGGGCGCAAGGTGCAGTGCATGTGTCGACGTTTGTAGAGGTTGTTCAAAAGGCTGATCGGAAGTGGCATCGGCAGTCGTTGTACGCGATGGTAATACTTGGTCGTAGTAAAGATCTCTTGCGAGCTCGCTTCCTGCCGAATGTGGAAGCATGTCATAGATACGTTTTAGGATTGAGGGGTAGGTTGGTGCGTTGATGGTCGAGGGATTGGGAAAGGCAGTCAGGAGTGATTCCCTATACTTCGTTATCACAGAGTCGAAATGTCCCTATGACATCAGTGCGAGGGCATCTGAGTGAGCTCTTGGCTTTCGTCTTTTACGTCTTGAAAATAGTCTACGACTCACATCCTCAAAACCATAAGCCGACGCATCTTCAAACAGCGTTTGCAATCCTGTTTTCGAACTAGGAACGTCGGCAACTCCTTCCGTCGTTGTGTTCTTTCTTCTTCTCCGTCTTCTCCTGCTCGAGTCTACTCGATCTAGCTTCCAAAGCGCAAGTTTCAGAAGCATCTCCTGTTCCGCCTCCTCGAAGAAATCCGGAAAATACAGGAAATCCTCCTCCTTGCCGACGAGTGCCGCAGTACTTGGCTCGCCAACTGACCGGATGTAGGGGCTCGCAGATGTCAGACGATGTGCATGGCGAGATGACGCTTGGGTGCTGAATGCCTTCAAAGAGGCTTGGAAAACCCCGGTGACACCTCTGCCGGTTTGAGATCGGATCATAGTCAGGCCAGGCAGACAGTTAGATGCGAGGCGACAATATCAGATTTTCCTCGAATCGAGATGGGTTCCGGTGCTGCCTCTGAGCCATTGACGAATACCAATACTGCATAACCAGCACCGGCGCTGGAGAGGAAGGTGAGACGCTCGTCGATCGCTTCTTGTTCAGCTTTGTCTCATTGACATTTGCGAATGGTGCCATGATAGCTACAATAATTCAAGCTTTTACTGATCCAGTTTGAATACGGCCTGCTGTCTACATCTTTGGGGAGGCAGTGCATACGTCTTCATGATACATAGATATTGCCTCAACCTGCTTTTAACAAGAGACTGTTGAGCCAAGACGCATATACACATTTGTCGAGCAAGTATGGGAATAGCTATCAATGCAAAGAATAACGTGCCAGAGTCGGGAGTCCTAGAACCCGTCGCCTCGCCCCGCACGATCGCTCATCGCCGGGAGGTGCTTCGTAGTCACCGTGTATGGCCACTACGTTCGAACAGGCGGATCGTATCACAGCGCCACCCTACTCACTCTCAAGGCTAAGTAGTCCTATCCATTCCGTCGTACTGTCAGTTGTATTCAAACTATCGGATTCAACCTTGCAATTTCGTGAGCTTTCGCGATGAGGCTCAATGCGTTCTTCGTGAGCTCTGCAGCCTCCCTTCTGTTCGGCACGATAGCAAAGGACTCTAGGACTTTTGCTCCGGCATTACCATCGAATAATGGATCAACGAGCTCGACAATAGGCTCATCTCGATCATACAATCTCCCCCAGTATTCCCTGACAAGACCAGGAGATGACGACAAATGCCCGCCATGCTTCAACTGTATGCTCCCGGCGTTCAAATGCGCCCAATTTGGCGAATGCAGTCCTTCAGACGGACAGTGCAAGTGTCCAGACGGATGGGGTGGTCAAGACTGCTTGACACCCTTGTGTGGATCGCTTGCAGCGGGAAGTGATCGGTACCCAAGACAAGATGGGGATCGGTGTGAATGTGAACCTGGATGGACAGGAATCAATTGCAATGTCTGCCAAGAAGACAAGGTTTGCAAGGCTTTTAAGCCCAGGTACCCGAGTATCCAGGAGGCGATCAATGGCAAGGAAGACGCCGAAGATGAAAACGACGACGACACGGGTAACATGGTATGCTACAAAGGGGGTTTGGCAGTTCAGCAGAACTATCAGATGTGTGACGTCACCAATAGGAAGATTATCGATACTATTCCCGATAACAAGAAGCCGCAGGTCACCTTTTCTTGCACCGCCAATGGACCATCTTCAAACGACTCGGCCAATTCATATGACTGGCAGCATCCGCTGTTTTCCTCGCTTTCCTCTTCACGATCAGGTGAGGCATCCGCCATGGGCCTGAAGGAGGATATGGGGACTTGTTCTTTCCAGTTCTGGGTAGACGAGATTGAAAGCTTTTATTGCAAGCTCGAAGGTTGTGGCTGGGAAGGAACGAATAGCTTCGAGAACAACAGGACTAGGTACGAGTGCAAGGCGATTGAATGCGCCTGTGTTCCTGGTCGTTTCCTCTGTGGTGAGAACGGCAGTGTTAGTGAGTACTGAATTTGGCATAATCGTATGTTCGAGTCTTCGGGAAACTAATGACGAATCCTCACCGCGTTAGATATCGACGACTTCCTCTCAGAGGAGGTCAAGGGACCGGCTACGTTCCAGTGTAACAGTGGCGGGGCGTGCTCCTTCGAGGAACCCGCCATGAACGGGCTCATCAACGATATCTTCGGTGATAAGAGCATTACATTGGATTGTGACTCTGGGGAATGCCTGCATTACACACAAGTGCCTGGTTATCAGGTATGTTATTTCTGTGAAGAGTCGTTGCCTGCTTAGGACTAATGCAAGTCTCGACAGCGACCTGAACCGCCAAACAATAGCCTCTGGGTAGGCTTGAGTGCTGGGTTGGCAGCAATCGTCTTCCTGCTCGCTTCTTTCTGTGAGTATGATTAGTCAACTTTCGAATCACCGCATCTGAAACAGTATGAACTGCAGTGCTGTGGTACCTTGGGCGAACGAAACGACATCCTGCGGGATTCGGAGGCGTTCAATTGCCCTCGGACGAAGCGGCAAAGTTGATGACTGACCATGTGCCAGCTACCTTGCATTTCGAAAATCTGTCATACTCGATTAATAACACGGCAATCCTTACGGATATTACTGGCTCAGTCGCTCCTGGTCAAGTAATGGCAATCCTAGGCGCATCAGGTGCCGGTAAATCTACGTTTTTGGATATTCTTGCGCGAAAGGATAAACGAGGCAGGGTGACAGGCCGTCTTCACATCAACGGTAGCGAAATCGACGATGAACACCTTTATCGACGGGTCATTGGCTTTGTCGACCAAGAGGACACGTTGATGCCGACGTTAACCGTCTACGAGACAGTTCTATATTCTGCTGTCTTGAGGCTGCCTCGTGAGATGAGCTTGGAAGCGAAGAAGTTTAGGACGTTGGAGACGATGAATGAGTTGGGCATCTTAGGCATCAAGGATTCAAGGATCGGCGAATCGGGTAAACGCTCCATCTCTGGCGGCGAGAAGCGGCGAGTGTCGATAGCTTGTGAACTGGTCACGAGCCCTTCTATCCTGTTCTTGGACGAGCCTACTTCCGGTGAGTGAGTTAGCTACATGATGTGTACAATGACGTTGATTTTCCTGGCGTTTCGTTGTAGGTCTGGATTCTTACAACGCCTTTAACGTTGTTGAATCATTGGTCACCCTTGCTCGGGACTATAACCGAACGGTAGTCTTCACCATACATCAGCCCCAAAGCAACATCGTGTCCATGTTTGACAGACTACTATTACTTGCAAAAGGCCGAATGGTGTATTCTGGCGATTTCAAGCAGTGCTCGGATCATTTCAGCTCCCTCGGTTATGCTTGTCCACCCGGATATAATATTGCGGATTACTTGATTGACGTGACAACCAAGGCATCTGGCGATCACAGGAGCGATAAGACGCATCGAATTACGGGATTGAATGGATCCACGTCAGCATCCTCTGACGTCGAGAGAGACTCTGCAGAGGCGGAGGAAGCCGCAGAGGAACTCGATGAACGAGGTAGTGTCTGGACCAGGTTGAAAGAAACTGTGTCAGCTGCTGTTACGCCAAAGTCCCAAACGTCGATTGTGATTGTTCCTGCGGTTCCGGAAAAGCTGGAAGACCTCGTCAATGGCTTCAGAGAAAGCGATCAGGCGAAAATCACCGAGGCTGAGATACATCGAATCCACAATGGGGAAGGTTTGCATGGCGTTCGTGCTATATCGACAGACGCAACCAGGCTGGGAGGCTACAAGAAGGCTAGCTGGTGGACACAATTCAAGCTACTTTCCGGCCGAGCTTTCAAGAATCTTTATAGGTATGTCTAGTAGGAGAACAATCTCACGAGATGTGCTAATAACCTCTATTTTCCAGAAATCCCTTGTTGATGGCATCTCATTATGTCGTTGCAATCGTTGTGGCATGTAAGTCGTGCTGTGTTCCATTGAAAGTCGCAATTGTCGCAGTCTAATTGATATCATGTTGCTAGTCGTTTGTGGTTTCTTCTTCTACAAGGTTACGAACGATATTCCCGGCTTTCAGAACAGATTGGGATTATTCCTGTTCATCCTGTCGCTCTTCGGCTTCTCTACTTTGACTTCGCTTGGGGTGTTTGCTAATGAGAGAATGCTTTTCATGCGAGAGAGGTAGGTCGCCGCTACTCAGTCTTGCGGCAGCTTTGTGCTCATCGCGACCTTTGCGTTGCATTGACTGATATAGAGCCAACGGGTACTATTCACCCATTACGTACTTTGCGTCCAAGATCCTTTTCGACATACTGCCTCTTCGAGTAATCCCGCCCTTTATTCTGGGCTCTATTGTCTACGGCTTGGCGGGTTTGAATCCCAGCGTCGCAGCGTTTTGGAAATTCATCCTCACTCTCGTCCTTTTCAACCTCGCGGCTTCCAGCATTGTGCTGTTCCTGAGTGTTGCCGTGGCTGATACCGGAGTTGCCAATTTACTAGGCAGTATGGTTATGCTATACAAGTGAGTTTATCAGCAAAGAACCGCCGTGGTAACAGTCTGTCACTGACACTTCGTCTCTCCTTCAGCCTGCTATTCGCTGGACTGCTGATGAATTACGACCGAGTTCCTCACGGTCTGAAGTGGATGCAGACTACATCCTTCTTCCACGCTGGATATGAAGCTCTGTTGGTAAACGAACTTCGCTACCTGCAGCTCATTGAACACAAGGTATGGCATTTTTGCTTTGGAAAGAATATGCTATGCTTAACTTCAGTCTTTTGCACTAGTTCGGGTTGGATATCCAGGTCCCATCAGCAACCATTCTTTCATCATTCGGCTTCCACGCTCAAGTAAGTGTTTTCCCAGACTCGGTAGGTAAAACATGCAGGTTTGTCTAACACTGTCCCTCTGTTTCATAGGCATTCTGGTGGCCGGATATCTCTCTGTTATGCATCGTGTTCGGCGTGTTTATCGTAGCATCATTCCTTTGCTTACAGTTCTTTGTGAAAGAGAGGAGATAATCTGAAATACCCAGGGAAATGTAATACCAGGACTGTACTTAATTATCTATATATCCCCTCATCGGCATCTGTTATTGTCATTTTCAATTTGTCCTACCGAATCGTTACCGCACTTGTTAGCTCCATCATCCAATTCGCGATCAAGCTGGTTATTATATGGCGAACCGGACTGTTCGTCCGTTCCTACTACGCAACCTAAAATAGGTGTTTATATATTATATGTACGTACGCCAAATACAACACATTCACGTCGAAGCCATTACTAGCTAGCCAAATGCATGTCACGAAATCGAAAAGTCTACTCGAAACGCAGGAGACTGTGGCGATGGTGACCTGGTTTGAAGCCAGCGCAATTCGTCACTTATTCTTCCGTATCCTCTCCCGAACTCATCTTCTCCTGAAGATTAGCCATGAACGCGTATGCTTGATCCCGAGTGAACGTGAAGGGGTCTTTCAACATATCCAGTCGCGAGAGGAAAGCCTGATCCTTC
>Ga0115842_100279_pt1 | contig 20007 bp, 15 predicted proteins | sample InSIn2SAF170_2_FD_83856 | JGI IMG/M metagenome (GOLD analysis project Ga0115842, IMG submission 83856)
CGCTATTCTTACAAATGGAAATACCTCTTCTCACCCAAATGCCACCGGCTCGATTGTTGGAATATTTGTGGTAGTCGCATTGATATCGTCAGCAGCCACCGCCATCTATGGACAAGTGCTGCAAGAGACGAGGAAGCATTACGCACATTCGTTGTCTGTGTTCGTTGTCTTTTCGATACTGCAGCATGTTTTCTTCACGGGAGCTCTGTCCATGAACTTTCCGTCAGTCTTGGTTGCTTTCTGGAGCAATTTTGGTTGGGCTTCTGGCATGATTTACAGCAAAAGTATGCAGGAGTCAATCAATCAGTTCGTCGGCAGTGATCGCGGTAATGTCAGTATGGTCGGATCAGCTCTTTCGGGGCAGAATGCGGTCAACCTGGGTGGTGGTTATTCAGCATCAATGATCTACAAGCGTGCACTCGGATCGCAAAACCTGAACAGATTGTTTTCCACGCCATTGCAAAAACGAAGTCTCGTCAATCAGACCCCTGGTTTTACCTGGTATGGCACTCCTGTCGCATCAGGACTACCATTACCTGGCAACTTTTCCAGTTTTGCGGGGACTCTGGCTGAGTTGAACATTCCGGCGTCTAATGCTTTCCTTACCGGAGTTTTGTGGTTTCTTATTCTTGTTGCACTCCTGATCGCATTGATTGTCATGATGAAGACGGCAGTAGAAGTTGCAGCGAAGCTTAAAATTGTCCAGGCTGACCGGCTTGGCTTTTTCAGAAAATACTGGATTTATTGTGGGCTGATTGTTGTTTTGAGGGCATGCTACATTGCGTTCTTCATGATGACTTTCTTGGCTCTCTTCCAATTCACCATAGGTGGCGTCGCTGGTGTGCTGGCTGTCGCAAGTATCATCTTCATCCTTGCCTTACTCGGAATGGTCGGACTGGGAGGATATGCTTTGTGGTACCGCCTGAGTGGGCAGATCTTCCACAATGATCCGGATAGACTGCAGCTAAGGTCTGCCACGATTAACAAATTGCCGCGATTTGGCTGGATTCGTGAAACTACTGCTATGCAAAAGGAGGATACTCGGAGGATAGTCACTTCGTTTCCCTGGAAGAGTCTTCATTTCACTGACCCTGCCAACCGGCCTCACGTACACGATGACGACGATTATTTGGTCAAATTTGGCTGGCTCTCTGGACGCTTTCGACGAAGCAAATGGTGGTTTTTTGCCGCATGGCTCATTTACGAGTTTATCCGAGCATGCTTTTACGGCGGTGCTGCGGGCCATCCCTTGACGCAAGTGTTTGGGCTCCTGGCTTGGGAGATCATAGCTTTTTTTGCCGTTGTGGCCATGCGGCCGTTCGAAAGCAACAGGCTCAATATGCTTATGGTCTACTGCCTCGGCTTCAGCAAAGTAGTCTCTGTGGCATTATGTTCAGCTTTCGACCCACGCTTTGGCCTTGGTCGCATCTTGACCACAGTCATTGGCGTGATCATAATTGTCATTCAGGGTGCGTTAATCATTCTCATGATGGTTGCTGTGGTTGTTGGAGCAGTTTCTAGCCACATGTCCATCCAAAGATACCGAGAAGATTTCCACCCACGAAATCTGGCCAGCACGAGGGCCAAATACTTCAAGCACATTGAACAAAAAGCCACGGACGAACCAATCCCCAAACGCATTACGCAACCCCAACCAGCAACGACAGAAGAGCTGAAAGAGCCATACTTCTCAATCACCTCGGTTCGCAGGGAAACCAAGATTGAAGAAGAAGGTATGGAGAGTGAAAAGATTGTCGTTGAAAGAGAGTCAAAATTCCCTGTGGATATCAACCAGCATGTTCGGGATAGAGCCGCTTCTGGTGCTCCTAGCGTGAGGTCCAGAAGCAGCGTTACCAACTTGCCATACGGTGCGAGACGACATAGAGCCAGTTGGAGTACACGCGACCTCAACAGTTCTACCTTTGATCGAGAGCAGACGCCTTCGGGCTTGCAATCACGCATAAGCCTCGAGACTATGCGAGATCCACCGGCGCCGAGACGGGCGGTAAGTGCTCACCAGAACTCGACATTCAATCCGTTACCAGTCAATGTTGCGGATCATGCGGTCGATGGCTCATCGTTGTACAGAGGCCGACGCCCAAAGAGCAAGTCACTTTCCCGGACGCAGAGCTAGAAGACTGCCATCAATGAGGGAGACTGGAGCTCGCAATTCGCATCGCGAAAATCACTGTTACCATATTAATGGCTAGATGCGCCTTTGATCAGACTACGTGTACTAGTATTACGATTGACGACTTATCAGCAGCGCATGCACGTGGAGAAGCTTCTCGACGTTGCTATCTCAGCTTGACTTGGAGCTTTTACATTACTGAACGAACATTGAAATGAATGATCAGCATTTTAGCGACGGGATGGATTTTGAAGACACAATAGTATCTATAGAATAATGATAGTCCGCAGTGACTGAGGTTTCACCCGAGAACTGGTTCAGGAGGACGATGATCAAGTCATATCCCTATAACCAAGATTGGTAAAACCATGACCCGACATACTTATGAAATCGGCCGTAATTGGCTCCGCGAGCGTCCGACCTGGTACAATATGGTAGAGAGTCTCGTGACTACATAATCACATATCTGATAGCTTGGATCTTGCGATCCAACACGTGAGCTACTTCACATCTCAAGATGTCACGACCACAAGATCATAGAGTATACATGTGATCCGCAAATATAAAGCGAGTGCAAGACTGATAGAATCGGATCAAGCCATCATGATAGATGCACTCACATATGATGGCGGAAACGAACGACGTCACCACTTTGCCAGGAGGAGTAGAGTCAAATAATCCACGAGCATGCGGACAAACCTTGGCGACTTCATTGATGACTTTCACGACGGATGCTTTTGCTACTGGAATGAATAATAGCTTTGATTTGTTCCAAAATGGTCACTTGGGTGAATTGAGCATAGAGTCAGGGCTTCATTACCACATTGGCCAATATAACTCCAACACCCGCTACTTGTTCGTCAGCCTCGATACATCTTTTTTGCCGAGTAAAGAGACGATCGTTGAGCCATTTGCTCGTCTGTTCAGGGCACTTAGACGTTGGAGGTGCGAAGAGATTTTTCTTCTTGCATGGTTGGTGCATGTTTGTTTGATCTGGACACTACGGGCTCTTGAATCATAGGGTTGACACCGAGATCTTGTGGTTGAAGGATAGTCGATATAGCTTACGGGAAGAGCGAAGACTGGACAGCATTGCAAAATCGCTACAAAGCTACACGGTTTATTCAAAACAATGGCGGCACAAGCATCAGCAGCGGCACCCAACGGGCTCAATGGCAGCTCGAGTGTAAAGGAGTACCGGACAGTCGTTGAGGCTCTACTGAAGCAGCAGCACGTCTTCTTCTCGCCACCGACATCTCCGCACAAGCCGCTTATACCACAAAAGGTTGGAGCTGGAGTACCGACAATTTCCTCGCTCTCACTACATCCGGTCGTCGAGTCTCTGCTGCACCTGTTAAACTGTGACTTACCAGCTGCACATTTCCTCTGCCGTCATGCAGAAGTCAAACCTAAGTTTGAGAGCATGTTCGTGCATGGTATGTTACATCGGATAGAGGGTGACATAGACAATACACGAGCGTGGTATGGCGACGTGAATGGTTCAGAGGTATTTCAGAGTGTTTGGAAGGCAGATGGGAGTGGTGTTGCAGACGACATTCACAGTGAGAACGTGCCAGAAATTGCTAGGAAAGGTTGGAAGCATTATCTAGATCGTATTGAAAGATATAGGGATCGCACCAGAAAACGACAAGGTACTGGCGGGTGGGAGCAAGATCAAGACAGACTTAACCCAAAAGAGGTCACGGACTGGCAGGCGGAGGAATCGCTGCTGAGGGAAACATCTCTTTGGGAGATTCGACAGTTAATGAAGTTTTGCGAGAAGAAATTCGGCCTCGGAGTGGTAGCTGATGCAAAGAGTGAATTTATGGGTAGGATAGAGAGCGGAGATGAGGAGCAGGCCAAAATGGCGCAGAACATGGTTACTGGTGGGGAAGGTTGGAGGACATTTTAAGGAGAACGCGAGCCTACATGATCGTTCTATTATAGGGTTAGGGTTATACTTATCCCTCTCGAATGTGAGTAGCGCACAGCGACGATAGGCCTTATGACTCATACCATTTTCGCTCACATCTTGCAACCTTTACGATCTGTAACGTATCTGGTACCACAGGAAATGCCGGGTCCCCGTCTGGAGATGCTAGCTGGCTACAACCAGCTGCACGTAAAGGAGAGCGTGGTGGAAACCTGTCAACCCCTATACGTGCTGTCGAGGTCTAAATGCATAACCGTGTCAAGTGGCTTGGCAAAGTCCTGCGCGGTGTGTGATGCCACGGTTGCTGGCACGTTCGACAAAAGAGCTACTATTTCATGATATCTACCCCCTTCGGCACACTGGACTTCTACATCTCCTCACATATTTTCTTTCTACACCCATCTTGAAGGAGGGCATAGATAGCAATCATGTCTGGCCGTGAGCAACACCCAACCAACCATATCGCATCGAGCTAACAAGTTGTAGTCCGCTTTCTCGATCTCATCAAACCATTCACGCCCCTCCTCCCTGAGGTGGCAGCACCCGAGTCCAAGATCGCATTCAACCAGAAGTTGATGTGGACAGGAGTAAGAGATGATATGCGACATGGAAAAGTTGCAGGATCGGCTGACACAGGAATAGTGCACACTTCTTATTTTCTTGGTGATGAGCCAAATGCCTCTTTACGGCATTGTGTCGTCTGACACCTCCGATCCGATTTACTGGCTTCGTATGATGTTGGCTAGTAACAGGGGAACATTGATGGAGTTGGGAACGACACCCATCATATCATCCGGCATGGTCTTTCAGGTATGAAACAAACACCAGCTAAAGTCGGCCTATACTGATCAACGCAGCTTCTGGCCGGTACACACCTGATCGATGTCAACCTTGACCTCAAATCCGACCGAGAGCTTTATCAAACAGCTCAAAAGCTCTTTGCTATCATCTTGTCCTTCGGTCAAGCCTGTGTCTTCGTCCTTACTGGTCTTTATGGCCAACCTTCCGACCTTGGCGCAGGTATCTGCCTCCTCCTGATCGTCCAACTTGTCCTAGCTGGTCTGGTCGTTATCCTCCTCGACGAGCTTCTCCAAAAAGGCTACGGTCTCGGCAGCGGTATCTCCTTGTTCATCGCAACCGGTATTTGCGAGTCCATTGTCTGGCGAGCCTTCTCCCCAACCACAATCGATACAGGTCGAGGCAAAGAGTTTGAAGGCGCAGTCATCGCCCTCTTCCATCTACTAGTTACATGGCCCGACAAAACCCGCGCCCTCCGCGAAGCCTTCTACCGACCTCATCTCCCAAACATCATGAACCTCCTCTCCACTGTTGCCGTTTTCGCCGCTGTTATCTACCTCCAAGGATTCCGAGTGGAAATTCCTGTCAAGTCTTCACGTCAACGTGGTATGCGCGGCTCATACCCAATCCGTCTATTCTACACCTCCAACATGCCTATCATGCTGCAATCCGCCCTTGCATCGAACATCTTTATGATCAGTCAAATGCTCTGGAATCGCTTCCCGGATAACCTCCTCGTCAAGCTGATCGGCCAATGGGAACCCAAGGAAAACTCCCCACAATTGTATGCCTCATCTGGTATCGCATACTACATGTCTCCACCACACAACTTCACTGAAGCTCTCTACGATCCAATTCACACAGTCATCTACGCCAGTTTCATCATCGTCACATGTGCCGTCTTCTCCAAGACATGGATTGAAGTTTCCGGTTCTGCACCTCGGGACGTTGCCAAGCAACTAAAGGATCAAGGTCTCGTCATGGCCGGTCATCGTGAGCAGAGTATGTACAAGGAACTCAAACGTGTCATTCCTACCGCAGCCGCATTTGGTGGTGCATGCATTGGTGCGCTATCAATCGCTAGTGACATGCTCGGTGCCTTTGGTTCTGGAACTGGTGTACTATTGGCTGTCACTATCATCTATGGGTACTTCGAAATCGCCGCCAAGGAAGGTGATTTCGGTGCTAACCTGAGGGGAATCATGATGTAGAACACCGCGTCAGCTGTGGAAAGACTAGAAGCACCTGGTACTCCATGGCGAGGTTTTGGAGTATTAAAGGGGAGAAGCTTTGTACATCTAACAATCAACAAGTACCGTGAATGATGTTGCAGCCAGCATCCGATAGAGCTAGTGCTTTCCTAGGATATTCAATACAATTACCATGCAACATCAACAAGTGATCAACTTCCCCTTTTTTCTGCTTAGCATGTTCACACAAAGTGGTCGTGCCGTATGTTTGTCTTCCTGTTACACAATCAACACAACACGTACCTCAAAAAGGAGTGTTACCGATAATGAGGGTTATGGACTTGGTGATAAATACGAGCAACAACTTATAAGCAATATTATCATTAGGTTGTATAAAAGTTGAACTGGACATGGAGGAAGTATAAGCATTGTCTAATATCTTCATGTCGAATTATACTAAGCTAGCAGTGAAGGTTTTTCCAATTACAGGTCTACAAAGAAATCATGTCACTCACAAAGGCTGACAAATTCGATGTACAGTATTCAAATATTATGGCGATGAGCAACTAGGCAACCCCAGTGGCCGAGTAAGGGTTGACGGCTTACTAGAAAAGAACCACGAGTTTCTCTTAAGTCAAAACATACACCCGACTCTCGTTGTCAAACGTCTCACGTTATACGGGGCCAGCAGACAGGGAGTGGATCGGTAGTAGATGTTAGGTGCTGTTTGAAAAATGCGTTGGCGTGAGAGTGAAGTCATTTTGAATATTTGTATTACTTGAGCCTCAGTAAGTCTATCACTTCTGGCTGAAAGGGGGACCGTAATCATGATTATACTGCTAGTAGTACCCGTTGTGTCAGCTCAGTTCTTCCTGAATATTGGAGAACCGATTTCTGTGTTCGTCTTTGAATCTGGTTGAGATTTTGCTGTTCCTCATAGCCGTTGTCCGGGTCATGACCATGGTTTCCCCGGTCCTTTTTTTCCACGTGGGGATTCTGGTATCTTTATCGTCTTCAAGTGGACCAAGTATCTCCATTGGCGTATCCTCGTTCACATTGAAGTCGCGCTTGACCTTTAACGTGCGAATGGACATATCCGTTTTACATCCCCATTCAACAGTGTACCATATGGTACCCCCGCTGTGCCAGCGTTTCGTTGTTGTAACATTCGTATCGAGGTCCTTGCAGCACTGTCGGACTTTTGCCTTCACTATGTTCTCGACATAGTGTTTAGCAGCCATGTTTGCAGCTTCTATAGATTGATATGCACCAAGAATTCGTTTTTGAACCATGTCATGCTCGAAGACCAGTTTGTTCCTGCCATCCGTCAATTTCTCTTCAAGAATGTAAACGTATAACGCTGGTTGTACAGCTGTTGGCTGTTGCATTGCTGGTGTACTGGAGCTGACAAGGAGTGATGGTGGTGCTAAGGGTGTGTCATGCCAATATGTATCTTCTGGTGGACCAGATCGTGGACGCTTGGGACATGGCGAGTCAGAGTGGGATGCTTCGGGTGCGGCAGTAGAAGGAGGAGGATCTTGGTAGGGTGGGGTATGGGCCGCTCAAGAACTGCCAGGATCCCGAGGTTGCAGCTGTTTAGAACGGTGGGACCGAGGACTTAATGTTGACATATCGCTTGTAAATGGTGGAGGTTGGCAGCTATCTGATCGATAACGATCAGGCAGATTCGTGATATAGCGTTGATCGAACTGAAGGGATCAATAGGGGGGGAAATCTGCTCTTTCTAGGTGTACTTCCCTTCAATGGGATCTGAGGAGATATGGTGTTTGGAAGAGAAGGTCTAGGAGGAGGGTTTAGTAATCGATCGATATATATGGGTCAGGACTGGCTAGGTGTATAGCAATACCAACACCATCAACACCACCAACATCATGTCCAAGTGAATCAGGGTGAGGCATCTCCCGTGTGCAGCACGGACTCAACACCAGCACAGCTTTACCAGCTGCCAACATTTGCTGACTGAGGGGTGGCCTTTCCTTGGTTTTTGAAGTGATGTCTCGGACCATTCTTTCGCATTGAAAATGGCTGAAAATATTGACCGCTTCTTTGAGATTGCCCTGCTCTTTGTTTCTCGTTTCGCAAGTTGAACAACCTCCTCAGCCTCTTTTGGAATTGATTACACATAGCATGCCATCTGCACAACTGCGTCAGGATGGCAGAATTTGAAATCACACTGAAGCGCAATTGATCAGACCTTGAGCCAAAAAGCTGTCGTTCTCCCCATCTCTCTAGGAGACAGGTTTTGCGGCAATATATGTTTCATGTCGCGGAAATGGGTCCACGAGTTCTTTGTCCGAATTTGATTATCCAGCTACCCTTGAGTCATAGTCCTGCCTAGGGATTCTTGATTGCACTCTCATCTTGATTCCATACCTGTAGTCTCCTGGCGAACGCGATGGTATCGATGTAGGAGGGTAAGAGCAGGTGTAGCACTCTCAGACGGAATTTCTAAACGTGATTAGTTTTCCTGTGATGAGAATGTGGCGCAGGTCAAAGCCGTGAGTCTTGTTCCTGATCGGCGGTGCGATGGTGGGGCCAGATGCGAGCTCAGCCGAGCAGGTGAAACAGCAGTGACGAATCTTGCCAATACACGCTGAGTCTCAGACGATTCGTAGCTGCGGCTAAAGATTGGCTTGGGAGGTGTGGGCTGGCTTTCGCCACAGCAGAAGACTATCCAGTATATTCAGCGACCATTGGAAGAAGTAGTTGGTAGTGCATGGTCGCAGTGTTGTCGAATGCCACAAGGCCAAGGAAGAACTTAGATGTATTGTAACTAGGTATATGCATAACGTAGGGCTGATGTCCACAAGCTATATATCTCACAAAACATGCCTACATCATGTTATCAGAATTTCCACGCACAACTTCTCTTACCACAGCAAGTCCGACCAGATTCCAACAAACGCAAAATCTTACAACTTCGCACCGCTCTTTTGTCTCTCCGCCTTGGCCTTGTCCCGCAACAACCTCCTCAAAATCTTGCCCGAAGCACTTTTGGGAATCACGTCAATAAATACCACTCCACCTTTCAGCCACTTGTGCCTTGCTTTCTCCTTCTCCACATATCTTTGAATATCCCGCCTGACTGCAACGTCGCTCTCCTCAAGACCTATAGAATTTGACTTGACAACGTATGCTCTCGGAACTTCACCAGCCGCATCGTCTGGCACAGGGATCACGGCACAGTCTGCTACAGCTGGATGTGAGAGGAGAAAGCCTTCGAGCTCGGCAGGGGCAACTTGAAGACCCTAAACACCGTTAGTAAGGGAATGCCGAGGAGGAGCTGTGAAAGACGCACCTTGACCTTGATTAGCTCCTTTATTCGGTCCACAATCCACACGTGTTCGTTCCCGCTGGGCGCTTTACGGAATACAACTTCATCACCTGTGCGCATGTATCGCAGTCCATCATCAAGCGTGACGAAAGTCTCCTTGGTGGCCTTCTCATTTTTGAGGTATCCAAGTGTGATCGATGGTGATGCTACTAGCAGCTCGCCCGGTTGATCGTAGCCGGTAATTTCATTGCCTTCGGGAGTAAGGACACGAGCGGTGTAACCTGGAATCAGAGAGCCTGACGATCCAAACCATACATCGTTAGGATTGCTGGCACTAACAACTGTGCAGGTCTCGGTTGATCCGTAGCCTTGCCTGATTTTCCACGAGGGATACTGTGTCGAAAGATCCTCCGCGGTTTCTGCCCCCAGAGGCGCAGCGCCTGTGAAAACTCCACGTACCGAGCTGAGATCGTACTTTGCGCAAAGATCCTTTTGCTTGACCATATTGATGATAATTGGTGGTACAATATACAGTGTTGTAATCTTGTAATCTTGTATACTGGCAAGGTATGAATGGATCTCAAATTTGGGAAGCACGATGGTAGAATCACCGGTATAGGTGCTGGCATGGCATATGACAATGAGCCCGTAAATGTGAGATTGTGGGAGCAAGCCCAAAGCCACTTCTTTGTGATCCGCGGGGTATGTTTTACGACCCACACCATCGAAGAGGGAAATTTGAACAGTGTTCGCGATGACATTGCGATGTGAAATCATGACACCCTTTGGTAGACCTGAGGTTCCACTGCTATAGCACAAAAATGCGGTTTGGCGGGCACCCTGGCCTTTATCCCATTTCTGGACATCGAGTTCAGGTAGCGACTTGCCCTGTTCCAGAAGCTGATCGTAGGTCTTGATGTCCTTGGGGTATTTTGAGGAGTCATCCCCAGGCATAGAAAGCAGGTAGATCCTATCACGGCCAAGGCCGGCCTTCTTCGCGGCTGCGAGAGCCGTGTCGAGGAGGGGCATCACTGTGAAGAGGGCTTTAGCTCCAGCATTTTCCAACTGGAAGCGGACCTCATCTGGGCCGTAAGCTGCACTGGCTGGTGAGGAGACACCGTTAAGCCGATGGATAGCCCAATTCAAAGTCATGACATCGATTGTATTGAGGGCGAAGATGCCACAAACTTTGTCGAACTCTGTGCCTTCATTGACCTTCCAATCAAATTCTTTGGCGAGAGCTCTTGCCAAGTATTGTATATTCTCTTTTATTTCTTTCGCACTGAGTGTCCTCCCAGTTATGGCGTCAATGTATGCTGGGAGCGACTCGGCGAGTGATTTTCGTCCATACTGCTCGTTGAACATAAACTCCTGGATAGGTACGGTATCGGGTATCTCGGGGCACTCTGGCACATACGGCGGAGGGTAGAACGGCATGTCTGGCTGCTTGCGCGGTCGTGTCGGGAGTGTGATCAGGCGGACTATAAGGGAATGAGACTCAACAGTCTATAGGTGTTATTGCTTCTGACCGATAACAGTAAGGAAAGTCAATATGAACATTCATGCAGCAAGACAAGATCGGGAAATAGATGACCCTTGCGCGCGAGTGAAGGAGTACGCTTAATATGCGGTCGAGCGAGAGCACGAGGCAAGGTGATGCGTTTCATGGCGTACTAGCGAAATCCGGGGAGCTGGGAGGATCGAAGTTAGAGCTGGGGATGCATTACCTAGGTAAAAGACGATGTTATCATTGGTCAACATTCGCATGTGGTAGACCCAGATGGTCCCAGTTTTTGAGCTCTCCACAAATATCAAATGTCGACGAGAAGCCACTGCGGAGGTACAAGTCCCAGTGAATTGCTCAAACTTTGGAATTGAAGTGGCCGGTCCACTCACCCGACACATCGCAATATTGTACAGTAACGACGTGGCAGCCGAGGGCAATATTCGAGCTGACTGTATCAGGTAGCCTCGGGGTTGAGATCACTAGCGAGTGCTGACCGTGTTTTCGGACCGCCCACAGATAATCTTGACCTCGGCTCATCAGTTCGCCTCTCGGTGGGTCTCAATGGTCCATTGATTTAGAAAACTCCGTTTGCGACAACTTTGAGTTGTTACTTATGGCACTTGTAACAGTCGAAGGAGGTTGGTGCTGTCGAGATTCAATGTGACCGTCCAATCTCTCTTAAGTCAATCGACCATTAATACCCGCCTTGAGCCTCCGTTCGGAATTTGGCTTACTGTATCCGACGTAGTCAGCATAGTTACAGTAAGATAAACAGCGCGAGCATAATTCGTCATACCCTGCTTCATGTATGTAGTGTCAGCTACGAACATCGCACCAGGACGAGGGTGTTGTTGGCTTTGGAGGCAGGAAATTACCTCACACGATATCATGAACGTCGTAAGAGCCAGCCGTCTCAAAACCTCTTTCTCACAAACTCGGCAATGGCATCAGCAACCTCATCTGGCTTCTCGAACGGGGACCAATGTCCACAATCAAGCTCTACAACCTTCAAGTCCGGCAGTAATCCCATCCCCTGTGCAAGTCCAATAACTTCCTTCCTACACACCGCATCTTTCGAACACCCGAAAAATAGCACCGGCATTTCCAACTTCAGTCTTTCCTTAGGGATTTCCAGCTCCGCTTCAAACTGACACCCATCCACACCCGCTCGATAATACATCAAGCCCCCTTGCGTCCCATCCCTCTTGATCCTCTCCACAAACTCCCTCTTCAAGTTCTCATCCTGCGCATACGACTTCAGCTTCGTAGTCTTCCAATTGTCATCCTCAAGATACCTCCGCAATGCCCCATTCATACAAAAGATTCTTTTCATCCAATCTTCCTCATCGCCGTGACAAGCATCCCACACCTTCTCAGGGTGCGCGTTCATGAGTGCTGGTCCATCCGGCGCGGTAAACAACTTCCAGTACTCGCCTGATGCATACCCGAACGCCCTCTTGCTTCCTTCATTCATTTCGTCGATGGTGCGTAGCCTTTCGTAGTTCGCCGGGAGATAACAGACATTCAACATGACCAATCCTGCCGTCCGCTCAGGTGCATACAAACAGAATCGTTGAGCGACAATGGATCCCCAGTCGTGACCCACCGGGATTGCAGTAGTGACCTTCTCGCCGTCTAATATCTGGCATAGGTCCTTGGTCATGTAAGAGAAGGTGTAGGCAGGGCTGTGCGTGGGTTTGGAAGTACCGCCTACGCCGAGGAGGTCAGGGATGATGAGTCGGTGTCTCCGAGAAAGAGAGAGTAGGTGAGTAGCGACGTATTGCCATAGCGATGCTGAGTCAGGCCAGCCGTGGAGGAAGAGAAGAGCGGGTGACGATGATTCAATGGCTGGGGAAGTGTAGTATGTGTAGTGGTAGCCGCGAGCGACCTTGAGCGTCTTCTTCTCGAATTCGTCCATTGTTTTGAGACGCCTTGCTTAGAGAAGAAGTTGCTAAATGCCCGTACTGCCAATAATTCTGCCTGCTAGCTGTATACACTTCTACAGTAGAAGCTTATTTTCGGTAGACGATGGCTCTGGTACAATAAGTAAAATATCTTATGCTCGAGGTTTTTACGAATGGGACGAAGCCGTGTGCTACTAGCTGTAGTTAAAGAGTCGCGAGGCTCTGTTCGACGTGCCTATACCTGGATCAAGATGAGGAGGTGTTGTAAGTGATCAACGGGACGGACTCCGAGTTGCTTATGTACACAGCCAAGGTAGCACTGCGAGATCCTTGTCTCTGCAGATATGAGTCAATGGATATGCAAGTTAGCTACCAGGCCCAACTGCTGACAATACTTATGCGGCCAGTCATTGCCGATTTGAATCTGACTAACCAGTTTGCCAGCAACAGGAACACATGTATACGAAATCGGGAGCCTGAGCTAACCAAGCATCCTCATTTAATCACGTTCACGGATTCGAAGAAGAAATACTGCTGACAGCTAACATACTAGGATATCAATCCAGCATACGGATTCATCGTTACATTGATGTACACTCCATACTGCATCAGGCTTTTCCATGAACACATGCATCTACTGTGGTGGAAGAGTACAAGTACAGCCAATATCTCACCACGAGGCAACCTTATTGAATTCAAGCTCATTGGACACGATGATACCAGTCCTAGAATCGACCATCATCTCATTGAAACTCTTGACTGGGCTCATCCTCAGTCCCAGACCATCGACGAACCGTTGCCATAGAATCTTGGTGCAATCTTGCTTGATGATACTTCAGCAGTCACAAACCAGGCCAATATAGATTTTGTCGTCGTGATCCTAGCCACTTGCCTTCTGATCTAAATCCAGTTCCAGGAACTCCATCTTGTTCAATTCTTCTCCTTCCCGATCACTTCACTCCACATTTTGAAACCATGATTGCAATTCACTCGTACTGTTACTACTCCCAAGTCTTTCAGGCATGCAAGGTGTCTTAATCGCGAACATCACCCTACTGAGGACACTGCAAATGTGAAGGAACATTAGTACATACTGTAGATAGCATTTGTGGTGGCAGAAATTTTCATTTGTTGCAGCTAAGAAAGCGAGCCTAGCATCTAGTCTCAAGTCATCATGACTCGAAGCCAGCAGTAGGTATCTCGTCCTTCATCGCATTAGGTCTATCTCCTGGCTCATCCATTCCACAATACCAATGTCTTTAGACTGGTAGCTCAACGCTTAAGAGCTAATCAACTTGTGATCAGGCTTAGTACACATCCATCCGTTGCTTTCCTATCCGCTCGTTGCCTGTCTCCTCCTGCTCTGCACTCCATCCCACTGGTGTCTTGTATTTCCCCATGCTCGTTGTTTCTTGTACTGCCATAGCAAATCTTGCAATTACTCGTTCCTGCAATGCCTCGAGACGACATCTTTCTCGCTGATGGTGACGACGTTGTTGTTGAGCAGGGTGACACACCCGCTTTGCAAGCTCTTTGATGATTCTGTACATGCTTTCACACGTTACTCATCTACACGGTTGTGTATGAATGTGTTCGGAGGCTCATATGACAGTTGAGGCCTTTGTATTCTCATCAAAGCATTTTGATCTGTGACGAGCGTGTTGTCGAAAGTATGATAGTTTTTCCGAACCCATGACCGATGTTGGCAGAAATGCATGACAATAAGCCTCTCTCATCCATGAGGGTGACTCAATCATACAATTTGATATGATAGCATGCCTTCAGGTCCTGGTCGCGTTTGTCTATGGACTTGAGTATGATTGTGGCGTACCTCGATGAGCTTGCTACTCATCATCCTCTTCAGTGTCACACCGAGCCTGATCGATTGTTTCCGTGAAGCCACGTGCCATAGACCGCGCCCATCGATACTCTGCAAGCACTTTGATAATGCTTGCCAACTTCTCAAGCTGGGCAGCCCTCTCGAAGTTCTCCGGTGTCGAGATATCGTAGCCCATTTGGGGACCCTCAAGCCATGTTTTCAGCTCTTCATATGGCGCCACATGATCGCCTTGCGTCAGCCCTGCATCTCGGATACACTCTTCGAAATCAGCCACTCGGCGCTCGAACACATCAGCTCCTCGTTCTTGGGCGTGCTCGAACCACCGCTCCATAACCTCTTGTAGGATATCTAGTGAGCCATTCACGCGAAAGTCTTCGACCGCGTTTTTAATCCTTGTGGAGGGCTCATGGTACTCAAAATCTGGCTCACCTGGCTCGCATCTCAGTCTTGCGTGAGCGTAATCAAAGTCGATGCGCATATTGTCGAGTTCAGGCTCGTAATCAAGCACCCGGTTGCGCATATCGCTTTTTCGGCTGAAGAAGTCCTTGGGATGTAGTCCGTTCTGTATGCAACACATAATGAACGATAAGAATCTTGCTTCATGTCCGTATGCCATGAACTCCAATCTGCTTCGGTGTTGCGTGATCTGTGTTCTGCTGAGGTCTTGATTGAGAAAAGCTTTTCCAGTGAACTCGAATGCAAGATCTTTGCGTTCAATGGCGTCTAGTAAATTACGAACACTTTCGGGTTCTTGAAAATTGGATTTTAAGTAGCCCTGGCTGGTGTCACGGTCCATACATTCGTAGACCAAGTTCTCGACCCTCGCTCTGACATGCCTATCGACGGCGTCGGATTTGCCAATGCTGATGAGGTCGAGGTTTTGTATAACATAATCCTTTCCGTCCTGCGACAGTCTTGGAGCCAAAGTTTCGTCACCCTCATTCAACCTGGAAGGAGAATCGAACTTGTAGTTAGGATATAGAGGCGTAACGAACTTAGTGGTCGTAGGTGCGGCTTGGCTATTACCTGCTTCCGATTGTGTAGAGGACCGGCTTTCGTCTTTAGGAACTGATGGAGTCTGAGTGGTCCGTAGCCCTAAACCTGGTATTGGAAGAGGAACTTGTGGCATTGAATCAGACATCTCGACACTGTTCGTGGCATCGAGAGCTTTGTTGAAAGCTTGGGAAACAACTGTTGTGTAGCCACTGCTGCTGATAATGTTTGGCGTACTCGAAGTAGATGGCTCAACTGACACGGGAGGCTGTAACGCAGAGACCTGAGGCTGAAGGTCTGCTTCTTGATTTGGTGCGTTGTTCAACAGAACACTTTGAGTCGCAGGTGGCACAAAGGAAAACGTATTGTGATGAGCGATGGTGGATTCGATGTTGATGAACGCCTCATCGCTCATTGGCTCGTCCTTCACTTCCTCGTGACTAGACATGAGGGTATCTAAAGTCGTTGATGGCTCCACATGCGAAACCTCGGTCATGTCGGTGTCCTCAGTGGCTGCGGATTCCCAAGACATGGTCGAGTCCGAAAGCCCAGAAGGATGACTTTCAGGCGTCGAAGACACGGTAAGCTCCGTGTCCTCGTCCATCTCGTTGTTTACATCAAGAAGAGCGTACGTCGGCGTCTGTGCCGCAGGTACGTCCTCCATGTCCGCTTCCTTTGACCAGGGGATTTCTGTCATCTTTGGAACTGGCCTTTGTGTGGCAGTGGACGCTGCCTCAGGAGAACCATGTTGCGGTGAGGTGGCATTGGTTCCGGCCACAGTGCTGACTCTTGGTGCTGGAGGTATCGTACGTACAGGCTCCGCAGCAAAGAAAGCATCTTCTGACCGATCAGCCTTGGGAAGCGCAAGGTGTTGAGGCACATAGAGGTAATCATTCTCAAGCTGATCGACCTCCGGTAGTGCAATAATCAACCCAATGAAACGTTGTCGGAATGCTTCTAACTCTGGAGTCCAACGTCGCGGCTTGATTCTTCTGCCATTGTCGACGTAACCTGGTTGTACCAGGCTATATGGACGTTTGCGACTAACAGTAGACTCAACAACTACTTGATGCTCAAGCGGTATAGCTCTAGCTTGGATCTGCCAAACGTCTACCTGTGTTTGTGGACGCGCTCTCTTGTCTTTCGTTGTGGAGCCAGATAGATGTATTGATCGCAACTCATCCACAGAAGATGGTGCTTGTGGTGAGGCCAAGGCGACAGGAAGGCAATCGTTGGGTGTCATACTATCGTCTTTGGAGGGGAGCTCTTCTGAAGCGGCAATGGGTGCATCAGACTCTGTGTCAAGTACGACAGTCCTATCTCTGCTGAGTGGCGCTCTCGAGTTGTCTTTCTCTGACGCATCGACGTTTTCAGCGCTGTTCAAGTGAAGGATTGATACATCAGTCTGGTGAGGACTTTGCATGTTTGATATGTTCGAGCTGGCGACAAATCTGGTGCTCTCGGTGGAGAATGTGGTCTCTGGAATACCACTGGCAACGTGTTTTACCATATCTTTTGCAGGCGTGACCATTTCGGTGGGAGCGTTGTTCTTGCCTTTCGCTGAACCTTTTCGATACATGTATGGTATAACATTGTGAGTTTGTCGTACCATTTGCAATACTTGAGCCACAATAGTTTCTTTGTTAGCTTCAAGCTCCGCCTCAAGAATTGCATCAATCTGTGTGCCACTACGCTTCTTGATGATATGTCTTTCAACCATATTCGTGATTGTAGCGTGGTGGTGTTTCGAGTAGCTTTTCAGGATTGGTTGAACGTTATGCTTGTGTGTTAAACGTCGGGAGACAAATGTTGCTATGCTATTGATGGCGCCATTGATGGTCAACATGATTCCACGACTTTCTGGTTGGTGCACATCAACTTGTAGCAAATCTGTCATGTCGATAGCTTCATCGTAATCAACTTCGACAGTTGAAGGATGTAGCATCACAGCATTTGTGTAATAGGAGAGAATAGAGTCAGGACGACATGGACCAGATTCAATATCCTATTCATGAGTCAGCAACAGGAAACATGATAGCCCGAGGGCATATCATACCTCTGCTAGCTTTTCTTGATAGCAACGACGTAGTTTCTGAGCATCTTTCACGGATTTCGTGTCTACTTTCTTTGCCTTGGAAACACCGACCGTTGGCGACTTGGCTTGGTGGGTGCTGATAGGTTGCGCTCGCGATCTGCTGATTACTGCCATATTGAGCAGTTAAGTGTACAAGTTGCAATTGTAAAACAGAGGGCAATGGAAGTGAAGGTATGATAGCGAGAACACAATAGATTGTGGACGTAGTCTTTGCGCTTCTCACAGTAAGATCGGACTTTGGAGGTACGAAGACGGTTGAAGATCGAAAGGCCGCAGAAGTGCGAGGTGCGCTGGTTGAAATATACAGGAAAAATGTCTCGAGTGAATAGCGGAGCGGAGTCCAAAATCACATGCAACGGCGGAGTGCAAGAGTGACAACTAGAATTCGCGTAGAGAGTGGAGTTTTCTGACCACCTTCACTCACTGTAGCACGAGGTTGGAACGTCAGCGTCTCTCATCTGGGTGTAGCTGCAATTGATGTAGCTTGATCTGGTCATAGTATACCCTGCGTTTGCTCTAGAAGTGGTCACCAGCCGATTGTTGATCCTACCTAGTAAACACGCAATGCCTCACGCATCATGCCAGCCTCCATAGTTTTCATGATTTGTGCTGGGAGAGTTTTCTCCCACGCCACAGACGGCTTGCACTTGGCTGATGCCTGGGTATGAGTACGTCTCTGTTGACAATGGAAGAGTCCTTTTTCACTTTCTTGACAGTAAATCCATGCTTCTTTCAACCTGCAAATTCATGGTTTGTTACCTCGCAGCCGACAAACGGTGATTGTTGTGCTGTTGGATATACCTATAGAAACCCCTATCAGTCACGTGATTATTACTCCTTAGCTTCCTCAGCTGGAGTGATCCATCGGAACTGCCTTGCTCTCACAACCCACCTCAACGTATCATTGTACCTCCTGCAAACGTAGCTTCTGGTCATGACCGGTGACTCGTTGCGGATACATTCCGCACTGGATCTAATTATCGGTATATTGAGGGATGTGCTGCATGAATGCATATCCAAGGTAAAGGCGACAAGAAGCAGCAGAAACACAACGCCAGGATTGAACGACTGATGGAAACAGGTATCTGCTACTGCGACGGGTTCGTGGTTCCCGAAACACCTGGAGATGTAGTACCGAACTCATGATTCCGCAAGCGGCGCACAAAGACTTTGAGCAGAAGAGGGTAATCCATTGTTCTCGAGGATGTCCGAAATCAACAATGTCCCCCAACGCTGTCAGTCTCCCAGATTTGACTTTCCATTGCTACCCAAGCGAGTTGTTGTACAGCTCCGACAAATGATATGCGTCATTCTCAATTTATTCTTCAAGGTCGGTCTCAATTTCGTACCTACACGAAGGCTTGACGAAACGCCTGGAAACTGAGCCGGTCGATGCTCCCGGAAGAGAAGCGCGCAAGCAAGCGACTGTCAAAAAGTTTCTTTTTGCCGAACGCTGCTAAGTATGAGGAGCAGGGGCACGGATTGAACGGAACTCGACCAGAGCACAAGAATCTTCACTGCCAGGAGAAGCACAAGCCGCCTTCAGAATCGCGCGGGAGGTGCGAGCTCGAAAAACGGCCTGGTGCCAGTGCCAACAGGCTGAGAAGTACGGCCCCAAACTCTGGCCAGAGTCACTTCCACTTTTGGCCCTCCAATCAAGCTTGCGGCATATCCGTTCCGCACGACAGTTCTCAAACCCAGCAACAAATCTGCTCCTGGTCCCACAGCATGAAGACAACACTCCGAGCCCCATGTGAGGATGATGAGCTAGAGTTCGTTCCCGATGCCGAAGGCCCTCTGAGCAATAGTACTGTGTATCCGACCACGTGCCCGACAGCCTTGAGTGACGACTGTGGACGTTCTGGTACAGAGGATAGATGCGATGAGAACCTTAACACAATCACTCAATCCATAGAGAGATCAACATCGGAGCACAAACGCCAATCTATTCGACCTCAAGAGGACGACGAATGGCTAGAGCTGATAGATGATACAGCGCAAAGGAAGGTTAGAAGTGCAGCGCCGAGTCCTGAGCCAATACTGTGGCAGAAGACAAGCCGATAGCAGATAAAAGGATCTTGGGAGAGGCTCGGTCTAGGGTGCTTGCCAGGTAATATGGGACTGAAGAATCGCTCGAAGGACCGTGGAACTAGACACTGCTAGGTTAAGGAATAGAATGTATAGATATTTCATAACATTGTTCCAGCATCAGAGAATCTTGACCTGAGGACCGAGACATACTAAATATCACCTTCGTTGAGGTATCGACAACATAACCACAATTCTGCTTCAAACTCTTTGTGATGTGGTAAGGTTCTCAT
>Ga0115842_100283_pt1 | contig 19965 bp, 11 predicted proteins | sample InSIn2SAF170_2_FD_83856 | JGI IMG/M metagenome (GOLD analysis project Ga0115842, IMG submission 83856)
AATGGGAATGGATCCAGTCGGTTCAGAGAGAGAAAGAGCGAAGCCCTCCCCATCGGATCCACCTCCCCATCGGATCCACCTTACCATCCACCTTACCATCGGATCCAGTCGGTTCGGTTCAGAGAGAGAAAGAGCGAAGCCCCTACCAGTGAGTGCGGAGCCCTTGGGAGTGGTTCCACCTCCCCATCGGATCCAGGTAGGCTGAGAGAGAGAAAGGGGAGTGAGTGCGGAGCCCTTGGGAGTGGTTCCACCTCCCCATCGGATCCACCTCCCCATCGGTTCGGTTCAGAGAGAGAGAAAGCGCATCTTTACCAGCGCAGCCTAACCAGCGCATCTTTACTAGCGCAGCCTAACCAGTCAGAGAAAGCCCGTCCTAACCAGCGCATCTTTACTAGCGCAGCCTAACCAGTCATGGAGCGGCGGAGCGATGGCGGCCTTAGTTACTTATTTGAGAGGGGGGCGAGCCTGCTTTCGCATCCTAACTAGCGCATCATCGGGAGTGCCTTCGGTTCAGAGAGAGAAAGTGCTAGCGATAGCGCCTTATCAGTTTAGCTAGCGAAGCCCCTGCTAGTGAGTCGGTTCAGAGAGAGAAAAGCGCGGGGTGTGGATCCATCTGGCACTATACTTTGTTAGAGAACCAATTGATCTCAATTATTTGATCAATTCTTCGATCGCGTAATTACGTATATAATGAGGCGTCATGAACAGGCATACCAGGTTAAGCATCACACCTTACTTACGAGCATGCCAGACTACGGCATCCCACCTACGAAAGTCTTCCTACGGCGAGTCAGCATTCTTGGCTTGCGCTTCTGAGGGCAAGCCCCTCCGGGACCTTAAGGTCCGTCAGGGTGCGTAGCACGCTCGACTAATAAGGACCTTTAGGTGCTCGACCACCGCCTTTTAGTTACTTATTTGAGAGCCCAATAAGTAAATTGAAGAGGGCCGCCATCAGAGGATGCGGAGCACGCTCGACCACCGCCCCCCACCCAATAAGTAAACCCTAACCCGACAGGGGGCTCGACTGATAAGGATGCGCAAGCAGGCTCGACTGGCCGCCATCACCCTTTAGGGGGCTCGACCATTTTTTGACTTATTTGAGGGGCAAATAAGTAAATTGAAGAGGATGCGGAGCACGCTCGACCACCGGGAGAGGATAATATTGAAAACCTCCGCCAAGCTAAAATGGCCAAATTAGGAGGGAGAATAAACCTCCGCCAAGGGAGCTGATCAAAAAGTAAGTCAAATAGGTGATCGACTTATAAGGCCGCCATCGAGAGGATGCGTAAGCAGGCTCGACCATAAGGTCCGTCAGGGGCTCGACCATAAGGGAGAGGGAGAGGAGAATCTTGAAAACCTCCGCCAAGCTAAAATGGCCAAATTAGTAGGGAGAATAAACCTCCGCCAAGGGAGCTGATCAAGCAGAAGCAAGGTTAGCAGGAGCAAAAGCAGTAGTGCCTGTAGTTGACCCAGTGGACTCAGTAGCATATATAGAGCCATAGCCAGCAGCAGCCGTAGTGGATTCTGTTGAAGCAGCACGAAAAGTAGCACGAGCACTAGCATATCCAAGCCCAGCTAGCTACCTTGATGCAGCTGTAGATTCAGCAGTAGATTCAGTAGTGTTATTTCCAGATCGTGATCCAGATCCAGGTCCAGTAGCAGAAGTCGATCCGGTAGATCCAGTCGATGAAGCAGTTCCAAATCCATTACCCGTAGTAGGATCAGTAGTTCCAGATCGAGGTCCAGATGCACCAGAAGCAGAGCCAGTATATATAGCCACAGAAGTTGATGTCGTTGATTAAGCCATTGATCCAGCACTAGCATATGTTGTTTACCTAAAACCACCAGCACAAGTAGCAGATCCATATCCATACCCAGCAGCAGCATATCTAGCAGCAGAACCAGGTCAAGCAGAAGTAGATTAAGCATACGTAGACCCAGCAGCATAAGTTGGTCCAGCTTTACCAGCATACGTACCAGTTGTTGATCCTGTTGCTTATATAGAACCATATGATGTTGGGATGGCTTGGCTTAGGACCTTAGGACTTTGGTGGGCTAGCTCTGGTATTAGAAAGATGTGAACCAATGCCACCCTTGAACTAGTCAATTTCCCATCTCGATAGGCCCGCACTCTCTATCATCTTGACACGCCCCGTCTTTTCTTTATGAATTTCCCATCCTTGCAACACACTTTACTGAATGCTGGTTCTATCCGTGATACCACTACTTCTGAGAATCTGTTTGTGTTATTACATACATAAAGAATGACTGGAAGAACTCATTTGAAGCATTCGAAAGGGTTGGAACTGCATAGCTAGCTATCTAAAAGGGCGATGGTGGGTTCGGAAGGTGGGAAGAACTTCAATCGAAGGAAGCTGGTAGGGAGAAGCTGGAAGGAAGCTAGTTCAGTTAGAGAGGGACACCCCTCCTCAATATTCACCATGCCACCATTAGAATACTGTTTTACACTACTGCCCAACCCCAGTCCTTGCCTTCCTGGAACCCATTCAATCACTAATGCAACCATCAAGTACCCTTTAGGCTAGGCCAGCACTGAAATAAAGAAATCAATATCCCACCTCATGCTTTAGCAATTGCACTTATTAGCAAGGAGAACCCGTTGTACTTGAAAAAGGTGAAAGTGGCCATACAGCACAGCGCGTTCAAATGGCCTTTGTAGCGGTTTAGCACTCATCCATATATGTCAGACGGAAGGAGATTCTCTACTCAGGTCAGCAAAGCACATCGGCCTATATATATGCGTGGGCCCACCGAATAGTTCCTCTCGGTAAGCAGCCCCCCCCCTCTTCCTAGTATTACGTATAAAATCAAACCTTACCTTACCTTTACTCAGTCTCTTTTGCAGGCAGGCACTCTTACTATGAACCCTATACCCTACTACCTTACCTTATGAATTCTTCTTGGTACCACTATGACCTTCTGGGTTGGTTATCACCTATTGTTCCCACCGAGGAGCCTTGCCAATACGATTCAGGATGCGCAAGCAAGCTCGACAAACGCCCCCGCCCACCCAACAGGATACTATTTGATTCCCTTGTGCCATCTATCATGCATCATATATAAGATTGTATAGACTATGGTACGACCGATTCAACTACTCTACTGCTCAACTGGTCCTGCTCCCCTGCTCACTGCTAACAACATCTCTATTAGTAGGAAGGAGCCCAACTCCCAGGCCGAACAATCCAATGAAGGAGCCGGGTCACCTTCCTTCCTTTCTTCGGTGTGGGGCGGGTAGTCCTTTCCTTCATTCACTACCAAGGGAGCAAAGGAGGTAGGGAGACACTAAACAAATGACTTCCGGTTGATGGAGATCTCTTCTTACCGGGTGGGTTGGCTTCGCTCCTATATTTCTTTCCCTCAAAGAGCTCTGCTCAGGTAAGGATTGGGAAAGGTAGAAGGCCTATAGGCTACGAGGAGAAATAAGAGCCAGCTTAGCCACCAGCCAACTGAGACCTCGCTAGACCAAGCACCTAAGTGAGGTATTTATGAACTGGGAAGGAATGAGAGGCTCGAAAGAGGCAGGTAAGAGAGCAGGCTTAACCTAGCAATTCTCATACTCATACAGCAACTCTTCTCCATACTCATACCTCATCCTTGGGAAACTCCACTTACTCCTTGGGGACTTAACCTCAGCCTTGGAAACCTCTTCAACCTTATTCTTTGAACCATCCTTGCACTAGGAAGCGCAAGCCCCTCCGGGACCTTACAATCTTCCTTCCTTCCTTGGGTACCTCATCCATACATACTTTGGTGGGACTAGCCTTGTAACAACCTATGCCTCCATCTTTCCTTAACCTCTGCCAGGCAGCCTCTGAACTAACCTATTATACCCTTTCCCTACCCTTACCCTTCAGAAATGCCTTTCTATAAGTAGGAGGGGAATAATTGGTCACCCACACTCAGTAGCCTCTGTTCTGATATGGTACTTCAGCTCGTTCTCTAAAATCATAATCTCGAGCTATTCTTAATTGGGTCCGAATATGAATCACGAGCATATGAATCTTACCGAGCATATGAATCTTCATATAGCTTATCACCGTAGACCCCACCCGGATGATGAGAATTGCTATAGTAAGGCATGCAACCTTAACGGGGACAACATGAATGGGAACATGAATTGGAAACAACCTGGTAGCGGAGCTACTGGTTCTCGTAATGAAAGGGATAGGAGGCAAATAAATGCGTAGCGAGCGGCAGACAAGACAGGTAATGTAGGCCGGTCGGCTTATCCTTGCACTCGGAAGCGCAATAGGATATTCCCTTTCCTTCCATCTCTCTTCTAGAGCAAGATGGGGGATGGATGGGAGGACCGGCAGGGGCTCGACTGCTAAGGACCCTTTAGGGGGCTCGACTGATAAGGATGCGCAAGCAGGCTCGACTGTTAAGGATGCGCAAGCAGGCTCGACCATAAGCCCCCCCCACCCAATAAGTAAATTGAACCTTTAGGTGCTCGACCAAAAGGGAGAGGCCGCCATCACCCTTTAGGGGGCTCGACTGATAAGGACCCTTTAGGGGGCTCGACTGATAAGGAGAGGAGAGGAGAGGAGTTAAGGACGCTTTCTACTATTTAGCAGGGAAACTATTTTGCAGGGAACATGAGTTAATGGTCATTTTGTAAGAAGGTTCATCCAGCGTCTAGCGTCTATAGGCCAGTCATTCCAGCGTCCAGCGTGGGACAGTCATTCATTGCCCACCTCTCTTTCAATGAGATCATAAGAAAGAAACAAGTAAGCTTTTTTTATGGCTTGGCTATTTACGTTGCTACTAATGGAGGTTAGGTTCGCCCCTTATAGGTTCCACCCTTACTTATAGGTTCTGGGCCAGGTCTTATACCTGCTCTGAGAGGAGGGTCTAGACGGAAGGTAATTGTAACGTGAGCCCTAACGTAGTAAGAGTATGAACTAAGTATTACGATCGCCATAGAACCTGAACTAAGTGATAGCCTTCACCAAAACTGCTGAGATGTCCTCAGATGTATGTTAAGCCTTTAGCAATATAGCCCCCAAAAGAAAGAAAAGCGTAATTACATATATAATAGCAACATTGTCGATCGAGCTATCAAAAGACCATAATGACATATATAATATATATCATTCATGACTGGAAGAAATGCATACGGATGATGAAATCTTACCTGAGATGAAGAGAGATCGGTTCCTCGACCTCGTAACCTCGGCCGAGTCCCTACGGGCCTTTTGTTACCAATTCCGATGAATCTCATTATATATGTAATTACGTCATTCATTATAGCAGTAATGACGCTTTAGCAGATCATGTTGCTATTATATATGTCATTATGCATTCATTCGTTATATACGTAATTACGCCAACCAACCACTATTACTCCCTTCAACTGATGATTTATGCGTGCTGCTATTTGCTCTACTGGTGGATTCACTACGAGATAGGTAAGGGATCGCCCCTTTTTCCACAATTTGACTCAATGAAAGCTTCCTCCATCAAAGAATCTAGCTCCATCAACTACGTAACTCTCATCGTCCCCCATCCTTTACAGGGGGTGAGGAATTAAGCCCCCCACCCAATAAGCAATCAAGGATGCGTAAGCAGGCTCGACTGTTAAGGATGCGCAAGCAGGCTCGACTGTTAAGGATGCGGAAGCAGGCTCGACCAACGCCTTTTAGTTACTTATTTGAGAGGGGAATAAGTCAATTGAACCTTTAGGGTGCGTAAGCACGCTCGACTAGTAAGGATGCGTAAGCAGACTCGACCAAAAGGGAGAGGTCCGACAGGGCTCGACTGATAAGGATGCGAAAGCAGGCTCGACTGTTTTGGTTACTTATTTGAGAGGGGCAATAAGTAAACCCTAACCTTTAGGTGCTCGACCATAAGGGAGAGGAGAGGATGCCCCCGGCAGGGCTCGACCCACGCCCCCCACCCAATAAGTAAACCCTAACCCTTTAGGGGGCTCACTATTCATATGGTGAGGAGAGGTGCTCGACCAAAAGGGAGAGGTCCGACAGGGTGAGGTAACGAACGCTCGACTAAAAGGCCGCCATCGCTCGACTGATAAGGATGCGTAAGCAGGCTCGACTGTTTTGGTTACTTATTTGAGAGGGGCAATAAGTAAACCCTAACCTTTAGGTGCTCGACCAAAAGGGAGAGGAGAGGAGAGGGGCTCACCATTCCGATGGTGAGGACCGGCAGGGTGCGTAAGCACACTCGACTGTCAAGGCCGCCATCGACGGAGTCACTCACTATTCCGATGGTGAGGGGCTCGACCACTATTTACCCACCCACCCCAATCCCCGGGGTCCGGTAGGGGCTCACCATTCCGATGGTGAGGGATTTGGAAGCTCACCTTCCCCAAAGAAGTGAGGTCCGGAGGGACTCGACTGAGGTTACGAGGTCGAGGGACTCGGCCGAGGAGGTCGAGGAGAGGAGACATACATTTCATTTCTTATTTTCTTGTTAAAACGTAGAGATGCGAGTTTAGACCTGCCGTAGCATTGGTTGTTCGTTCTGCTTTCATCTCTGTTGAACTGAACTTATGCTTCCGCAGCATATGGCTGCTATGGCTAGGTCTGCTGGCTAGTCCTCATTGGTCCGTGTCCGTGCCCCTCTAATAATACTAAATAGACTGTAGTCCGTAGTGTAGTTACTAGCAGTAGAGTAAGGTAAGTAGAGTAAGGTCTTTCTTAAACCGACGAGTGAAAGCTTTAGTCCGTTCCAACGAAACATAGTGGCTGCTCCAAACCAGGTATTCAATCGATAAAGCAATATTGTCTGTCGAAAACATAGCTCAATCAATATGCAAGCATGGCTCAATGCCTTAAGGTTTGAACGATGGGGCCTACCTTCTATCTCGGGTATGGATTTCACTTCTATATCCTTCACGTATTCGGTAGAGCTAGAGGGTCGAGGGTATAGGTACCAGTATATATCTGTGGGCCATCAATCTCATCAATCAATCTCTATCTCTCCAGCTCAACCCATAAATTACTACTGATCTCCTATGACCTGCTGGCTACGATCAACTGGGTATCGGAAAGGAAACCTGGCTACTAGTGAATTTCGGCAAGAAGGCGAGTACTCCTGGCTTCGGCAATGTCGGGTGCTGCTTGTGTGAGTCATTATGTGAGGTGAACTCTGTGTCCGTATCGTGTCGAATAGCGAACCACAGTTGAGTAGTCCACTCAATTAGCCCAAATGAGACTGATATAGCTGTAGTTCACACAGGTATTTCTTTGAAGGTTTTCTGGGGTCTATTCCAAGCAAGCAAACTTCGTGTTTGGGCAAAACCTGAGGCAATATGGTATAGACTTCCCATAAGAGAAAGACTATTAGCCTTAGATATTGTATTATTCTCTACGCTATTATGTATAAGCAATGCTGTTGTAAGCTCTATGGGGTATGTATGCTGGAGGGGGATATGTATGGCTACGTGGTGGGAGCTAAGTAGTGAAGGTGAGTTGGCAATGTCGGGTGTGCCCTAGCGGGTGCGGTACATTCTTCCCGGTGCGGTAGTCGTCCCCCGGTAGTTCTATGAGTTTGCTGTTGCCCGTTGGACCGCCCGCCTCAAACTATGTGTGTCATCAATCGAATCAATCACTCTAATAAGAAATGCGCTCTATCGCCTTTTTGGTTGGGCCTACCAATTAGGGTTTGGACATCGTGGGTCCAAAACTGGATTTGTATTATAAACCAAACTGATTTCCTGATGCCCTCCTCTAAACAAGCATCACCCACTATTGTGAATAATTGTATATAAGCTTGGTTATTCCCTCCGTCGAGCCCACCCAGCCCAGGGTAACCACATTCCCAAGGCTCTGTATTGTTAGCAGATCTAGTTCATCGAAGAATACCCTGGCTTCACTAGTCCGCTGGGGGGGGTGCAAGTATGAAAAAGCAAGCAATGCACATCCATGCCCCACGAGCTAGTCACCTCACTCTAGCGACACATTTGTCTATTCATTTTATCGTAGGCACATGGGGGCACATCTTTTCTCTTATTTGTTGGATGAATCAAAAAGTGAGCAAGCATAAAGCAATAGAGAGGTAGGCATGACAGTGTCCTTTAGGTGTTCACATGCCTAGATCTTCTATGTATCGTAAGTAAACAAGAGACCTACCTTCGGCAAGGCAGCAAGTTGGCGGCTCAGCAGGGGTTGTGCGTGGAAACCTTACTGTACTGTATCGTGAGGAGTATGTCCTCTTCTGCGGGGTATGGCTCAAAAGGCCTTATCCTCTTCTGTCATGCATGGAAACCTGGGGGCGATGCTAAATTATAGATGTTGGATGTTGCGTATTGAACGGAAAGCGGTAAAGCGGATTGAACAGAAAGCGTGGGGGCGTGTATGCGGGGCTTCTTGATGCGGGTTTTTGGCTCTATAACTACCGGGGGAGTCAATCTATATGTCAAACCAGTCGTGTCTATGTGAACCAGTGTCTCGGCTCTGCGGCTTACTTACTGTGTGCTCCCGGGTATCGAGCGGTAGCGGTACTCCTCCCTCATCGAGTAACCTTAACCACCTTGCTCGGTAAGCAAAGCTAATTGTCCCTAATGTAAGCATAATATCTATCGTAAAGTGGAAAGGGTAGAAGTTGAATGGGTAGTGCTTTAATGCGTATTGAATGGGTGATCCTGGGAATCTGGGGAATGATGGGGACTCTAATTGGTAAAGATGGGTACGTGAGATTGATTAGCTCTTGACGGGAGATTGAAATATTAGCCCTCACTCGATGGGGAGATTTCAAAATGAAACAAGCTAAGCATCAACATCAACACTTGGGTCGAACCTGACCTCCCTTCGACTAGCGGCCATCAGCAATGACCTGTTTCTTCTCCTGTCTCTGCTCAGCTACGTGGTGTGGGGCTATGGCAGGCAGGTAGGTGGTCTCCGTGGTGGGCTATGTCTGTTAGGGTGCTGCTATGTTGGCTATGATCAGCGTCTATGTCGGGTGGGTATGATTGGGGCTTCATTCGTCTAAGACTGTGTGTCCCCTACTGGTACTGATCTTGCCTTCCTGATCAAAAGAAAGGGTGGTAAAGGGTGAGCCTGCCGAACTCTCGACTATAAGAAGAGGGACTCCCCCATTGTCCTAGGGTTCCAGCCATGTATCTATAAGAAGTTCTGGCTTTATGGAATCCGGCCAGGAGTAATACGAGATAAGCTAAAAGTAAACCGTCCTATGGGCTACTCAACAACTATTCCAGCATCCACCCCTCCATCCAACCCATCCATTCATTAATCAATCCATCTGTTGCTGCTTCTAGGAGAAAGGTAATGGGATAACTCCCTCCAATCGTCCTGGGGTGACGGTATCGAGGTAAGGGTCAAGTGGTGGTGAAATGCCATCCAATCCCACCTAATCTCGGGTCTATAGTGATAACTCCTAAGCGATTAATGAATGAAGCAAGTGGTATAGGTAGAACAAGGTAAGCTCTAGCAGGTCGGAAAGACTAGGAGCTTGTGATTAGCAATGATTGGGACAAGGGTGAAGCAAGGTCTCAAGGTAAGCTCAAGTCTGAGGGAGGGTGAGCCCGGCCTCCTGATGCTGATAAGAGCTGAATTAGTGATACCTACTAATTTGGTTCAATACAGATTGGGGCATTATATGATATTAGATTAGCAGAGAGCTCATTATGCGTTAGATTAGTTTCGTTTTGGTTATATTAGTTTAGATTAATTAGGACCGATGCTTCACGCTTTGCCATTATCTTCATACATTTGCTTTGACCAAAGGAAGAGACTCTTAGCTTGAAATTGACACTCCTCGATTCTATCTTGTTAGCTGTTCCATCCATTGTTACTACAAGATGTTCCTACATTGTTATACATTCAGCCAATCAAACACATTAGCGCATTACGATCAACGGGCTGAGGAAGGATGCCCACCTCATTTAGCAGCCTTAGTATCCGTAGCTCTAGGGTGAGCTTGCCGAACTCTCGACAAAGGCCGCCATCATTCATACATCTCCTTTTTATTAGTATACCAGAGAGGTGGCTTTATGCCAACACATCTTTCCTTTGGGTGGGAAATAGACGGGCAGTCCATCACACACCATGACCTTGAGGTTATGCGCTATCTAGTCAGCCGGGGATATGATTTATGAATGCTTCCTTCTGCTACATATGCCCTTTGAACTCCTTCATTATCAGTGGTTTGCTCATACATGCCTTAGGATACGCGTTAGAAGGACAAACACTTTAGACTTCTTTGACTTTGACCTGCCAAACTGCTCTTTGACTTAGTATAACATGCCATTTCACCAAGGTCTTCATATGCCCGTAGATTCGAAAGATTAGGAAGTATCAAACACCTAAGAGGTGGTTGCGCAATGTACGGAAATGACATCAACCCAACCATGAGCTTGAGCTGATGCGCTAGCTCTTCAGCCAGGGTTCTTATTGATGAATGCTTGGTTATTATACATCTGCCCTTAGCTACATATTGGGTTAGAGACAGATTGGTTCTTTATATGAGATGAGATGAGCGGAGATCTCATTAGGCGTTAGATTATATTAATTAGGGTTGCTAGGTGTATAAAGCCCAGCCTCATTCCAAGTATGTCTCAAGCCAGCCTCATTCAAACTATGTTTATTCCCTTCCAGCCTCGCCCCAACCATGAGCTAGCTCTATCTCTATACCTAGCTACCTAATCTACAGCTACTAACATCATCCAGCCCAGCATCCATCCCAGCATCAGTCATCATCCCAGCATCCTAGCATACTAGCATACCAGCATCAGTCATTTCATCATACCAGCATACCAGTAGTAGATAATACAATCTCTAATCCTGGGGATTCGGTTGGATGTACATCCATTTGTACAAAATGATCTATTTGCTCCCTATCCCAAAGCAGGTTCTATCCACTCTCACCTACTCCTTTGACCTTCTCACCCGGTATGAGAAAGTAGAGGGCAAAGAGAAGTCAGTGAAGTTACCATAAAGAATGACATATATAATGAAGCAAGGCCTTACTAGAGGAAGGTACGGCATCTATAAGTAAGTTCTAGGCTAGGTAAGGCACCATGAGTTCTCCTCCGGAGGCCGGGAACAACCCATTAACAAGAAAGGGTTCTTTCTCTTCTCTCTCTTATCAGTCAATAATGACATATATAAAGAATGTATAACGAATTACCAGCGATAGCCTTGAACTGAATTCTCTCTCTTATCGGTCAATAATGACATATATAAAGAATGACCATCAATCAGTTGAGTGAGTGCAGGAACTTGTTCTTGCCACTATTTACCCACCCACCCCAATCCGGAGGTTTCCATAAATTCTGATTCGACAAGACCTCAAGAAAGAAAGACAAGTTTTAATCAATAAAGAAAAGACAAGACAAGAGCAAGAAGATACTACCTCGAATGGTGAATTAGAGAGAGTGAATACCATCATTGTGGGACTTGCATTATCTGCGCATAGGGACGTCTGGGGTCGAACCAGATCTCATTAGCCAGGATTGGTACAGCGGCACGGATTAGAATTACCCCATCCTGCTCCAGTTGGACAGCTCTGTTGGGTTGGTTGGATCGTTTTCACTGCCCTCTCCCTCCTAGTTATGGTGGTAGTTATATATGAGCATGTGGTAGTTGCGGCTTCATAAAATAGAGATAGATCAGATGCTTATTCAACTGGGGCGAGATGGCGTAATTACATATATAATGATATTGATTTCTTTGGGGGGTTTATATATTGCTCAAGGCTGCTCTTCGAGCATCCATAAACCTTAGCCTATGCACTTAGCTCTCCTACATGCCATCCTAGGCTTGACCTAGCCCTCCCCTACACTACAAAGAAGGAAGGCAAGTCTCCTCGCTACCGCATGAATCTAGTCTGATGGCACTCACCAAAGGCCAGCCAGTCAAGGATCCAATAGGATTCATCAGCATTAAGAGAAGCTTATAGAGGGAACTAGCTCTCGTAGTGGAACCAGCTATCGTAGAAGGAAGTTGAACTCACTAGCCTTCTTAGAATCGTAGAGAGGACAAGACAGACTTACTAGCCTTATATCGTTGAGCTCACTCACTGAAGCCATATATCGTTGAATTCACACACTTCAGCCTTAAGAGAAGCTTATAGAGGAGAAGGCCCACATCAAACTGGCCGAGAGAGGAGAAGGACTTACCGCAGAGAAGGACTTACCCCCAGACGAGAGGAGAGAGAGTTCCACATAACACGATACCCGAGAGAGAAGGAACACATCACTGGCCGAGAAAGAAGGAAGCCCACATCACTAGCCGATAGGAGATGTCCCCTATCGAGTCACCATACCCGAGAGAAGAGGGAAGTCAAGTCCTTACCGCTAGACGACGAGAGGGAAGTCTTTACCGCAGAGAAGGACCCCATCCCGAGAGAGAAGTTCCCCATCGTTACCACCAGAAGAGAGAGAGCCAAGTTGCCATACGTGAGAAATGAGGATTATCCCCATGTTCCCACCAGATGAAAGAGAGGCTAGCACAGAGGGCAAGGAAAGGATCCCGCTTGCTTGACGTTAGGAGAGCAAGGAAATGGATGGCTTTTCTCTACTTTCAACCCCGTGTGGGCGGTGGACGGGGGTTCACAGAATGCCCCAGACGATGAGAGGAGAAGGGGAGAAGTCCTTACCGCCAGATGACGAGAGAGTGAGTGAGGTCATATGCCACGAGACGAGATAGTGATTGAGGTGAAAAAGTTGCCAACAGCCCAAGAGAAACCGCTTTAAAACCACTCAGCACTCTGTTACGGATAACCTATGTTCTCTAATTAAACGGCTGTTACCAAATAAAAGCTAGGGAGGTACGCCCATTGGTCGCTATTCCACTTTTTCACATCACAAACGGCTGTTACCAATTAGCTAGGTTCTGCTCGCGGGTATCTGTTCCACCTGTTAGCTATTAAAGCAGCTTTTTCCCATTTCAACATGGGACTACTGCTCTCGGGTAGCTATTCAACATGTTCTAGAGTAAAGCAGCTCAGTCGATCCTTGATTTTAGACTTATGGCCCACGTGGAAACTACTGGTCTCATCACGCTCATAACAACAGATCTCAGTTATCCAATCACCCAGTTACCAAACACAATCTGTTATCCCGGTCTCTCATCTTTTCGATTCACACACGGCTGGTCCCAATACGGAGCTATCTGACAACAACAGCCCAGTAGATACTGCTGCAGGTCACCTCAGCACCCTGTTAGTTCCCAAATGCCCCAAGTTCTATAATAAACACATGTTCCCAAATGAACTCTTTTACTGCCCACGGGTCTCTACCTGTTCTCTAATCAACCAGCTGCTACCCAATAAGCTATTGGACCTACTGCTTACGGGTCTCTAGTCAGCCTGGTCTCACCCAGTGAAATAATTAGCTATGTTCTGCCCACGGGGCTCTACTCAAACTGGTCTCTATTTTCACAGCTGCTAATAAGCTCTGTTCTCTCATCGAGCTGCCCAATTCAACTATGTTACCTACTGCGGTTGCTTCTAGTTTCACCCTGCTTGCCACACGCCCACTAACCACAGACCTCAGCTACCAGCCCCAACAATCTCAGTTCTTACCACGGGGCCGCTCTAGTCACACTGCTCTATCATACACCTGCACTGTTTACACTTGCTTTCTACTTACAGCCAACTTACAATGGAGGATGGTCTCATCAATAGTTCGGTATAACACAACATACAGTCAGTGATGAATTGATCAACCTACATTGCTTAGCCATAAGCTGCTCATTGCTAGAAGCTCATTGCCAGAAGCTCTAGTCATAGAAGCTCTAGTCATAGCAGTAACAGTCATAGCCATAAAGCCATACCCGAGATATATAGACCCCCAACCCCGGGAAGGTACTTTGTGCAGTGAAGGAACGGGGCTAGGTGCGTGCAGTGAATTAATGGCTGTGCGAATCTTTGAACCCGGTTGAATTGATTCTATGTGGTGCTGTAATGCCTTCTGTGAACGGCTTCGTGCATGCAGTTTATGGATAACTTATTGTTAGTTTGTGAACCGATGGATTGATTCTGTTAATTGCCTCTATGTTTGCTGTAATGGCACGTTAGTTACCCATGTTCCCACCGGAAGAGAGATAAGGCAGCCCAACTTACCGCTACGCAACCATGGCCCTCTACCTCGACGGAACAGCCCTCGACCCTCGAACTCTACCCTCTACCCTCTACCCTTGACCTCTATCTCCACCTCACATAGTGCCATAGCCACACATAGCTAGATATCATATACGTCATATAGAGCTTATACTGAATAGCGTAGAAAATACAGTGACTAAAGAGCACGCGCGCTAGGAGAAGAAACGACACGGGATGGATTGGGCACGGAGAACTGATATCACGGAACACAATTTGCTTTGACGCTGGTTGGTGATGCTAGAACGTGAGGCGAAACAATGGCCGGCTAGACATGTGTGTGGATAGATAGAGTTGGCTAGAACGTTAGGCAAGGAAATGGCTAGATTAATCGACTTGCTCAAAACCGGGAAAAGGGCGGGGGTTGACGCAATGAACCTGGTACGGTATGGTACGATATGGTACAGGGACGAATGATCGACACTGTGAATCACACCCGCCTGATGATATATTATCAATACTGATAGCTTCTCGATTGCTTATCGGATATATCAACTGATCTTAGCTCCTAGCAACACACTTTTGACCTGAAGAAACAGCAAGCACACAATGAATGAACTAGGGACGTTCACCGATAGGACACAGGAAATCTCAAGCGCACAGTGAGTCTAGAAAGACCAGTGAGTCTAGAAAAAGAAGTGAGTCTGAAAGAAGACGCAGTTCACAACACGGACGGAACACAGTATCTACCTGGACTTACAACATGATGATCAATAAGAATATTCTGATCTTACTCACACCAAAAAGAAGACCTAGGGAGGGAGATACATGTTACATACGTTGCACTAGATTTGGGTTTGAGATTTGATCAATTGAGAAAGCCGTCAAGCCATCAAAGCAATCCATGTCCTGCCCCACCCGGCGAGTAGTCAATAGCAAGCCAAGCCATCCAGCCAATAAAGCAATCCATCCAGCTCGCATCAATCGATAAGCAGGTAGGCGTTACTGTGTTCTATGGGTTATAACATCCCTCCTAGTTCTGATTAGCGTAAGTAAGCAATCTCTATCTATCTCAATGGGCAACAATCTCTCAAGCAGGTAGGTTCTCCTGGTGGGCGTAAGGTGAACTGCGGGTGTGCCCGATGTGGCGTTGATGGGTGCCAGCCAGCCGTTTCAAGAAGCTAAGCATCAAGCATCAAGCATCAAGCCGGGATTCATTCTCCCCGCCAGCTCACCCTCCAGCAATCAGCAAGCCGGGAGTTCTTGGACCAGCCCGCTCGTTTCATTTCATTTCATATCCCAGCCTCGGTTTCAACAACCAGCCGTTGTTTCTTCTCCCAGCCAGCAAGTAACGATGCAAGTAACGAACTCAAAGAGTCTCATCGCCAGGAGGCCTAGCCTTTCATAGCCCATAGCCAGATCCTCCCTCTCTCTCTTCCAGCCGGTGGGAACATGGCGCACGTAGCATAAAAGCACACATGGAGTCAATTAACATAATAAATCCATCGATTCCAAAACATCCAAGAAGACATCCAAGAACAATAAGACATCCTCCATCGGTTCGCAAACAGCCAAGAATCCATCGAACCTGGCATCGGCTATCAGCTATGACAACTGGCAATGATCTTCTGTCTATGATTGGCTATGTCAGGTGCTTATGACCCAACACTGGCCGAGAGGAGAAGAGAATAGATGTCCCCCATCAATGGATACCCTTTCAACCCTCCATACCCGAGATATATAGACCCCTGGTATCAATACTTACCCAACTGATAGGCCATACCCCTCACGATATGATACGGGCGGGGTCGACACTGTTTGCCACAATGCCTGCTGATACAACTTTTGCTCCTTGACGAAGGAAGGGTTGTCTCTTTATTACTTACGCTAACCAGACCTAGGGATTTTAACACCTACAGTACACAGTCAAGCCTACCTGTTTCTCTCTTGCTTTAGGCTTGCTGGCTTTACGAATCACCCACCGAACAAACAAGAGATATGGACCCAAAACTTTGAAAAACATGTTTCACTCGCCTTCGATATCCATCCCCATACTTGGCCAAAATTGAAATGGAAATCCCTCTCCTCTCCTCTCGATGGCGGCCTTAACAGTCGAGCACCTAAAGGTTAGGGTTTACTTATTGCCCCTCTCAAATAAGTAACCAAAACAGTCGAGCCTGCTTGCGCATCCTCTGATGGCGGCCCTTATGGTCGAGCACCTAAAGGTCCTTATCAGTCGAGCACCTAAAGGTCCTTATGGTCGAGCCCCCTAAAGGGTCCTTATCAGTCGAGCCCCCTAAAGGGTCCTTATCAGTCGAGCCTGCTTCCGCATTCAATTTACTTATTGGGTGGCCCCTCTCAAATAAGTAACTAAAAAGCCTGCTTCCGCCGGGAGAGGATTACAACTCATCTTTATCTTCATATTGGGATTTCTTCTTTAGGTTCAAGAGATGAAGAAGCTGTCTTCTTTAAGTATGATAAGTTGAAGAGAGAAAGAAATAGGTATGATGTTTGTATTAAGAGTGGTAAAAATCAGAATAGTTGGTTGTTGAAAGTCATCATTAGGAGTCTAGGAATCTAGTAGAACTCAACAGCAAGGATGAGAACCCTATAACAGCAGCAAGGATGAGAACCCTATTTAGTAAGTGACACCTATAAATACTCTTTCACCTAGGAACCAATAAATCACACTAACACCCCAAAACCAGACTCTTAATACTCTTTGACCTAGACAGTAGGATTAGATAAGGGACTAATAAGACTCACCCCTTGTGATTCATAACTCATTGCTCATGCTGGGAAGGGCGGGTATTTGCGTTGGTTTTAAGGTTCCTTTGTCCGCCTTCATGATAGAGGTCCTTATGTTGGGTGTTTATCGATGTTTTGTATTACTATGGACTGGGGTCTTCTGTGAGAGGAACTGCTATAGGGCTCTATCTGCCTCCGTGAATCCCTCTGGTTAAGGCCTTGAGATCCTCTTTCCTTTGCTTGCCTTGACTGACCATGAGCTTGGTGAGTAAGCTAGGTGAGGTTGGTCTGGGTATCCAAGGTAGTAAGCATGGGTAGGAAGGAAGTTCCATGGTATCAGATTGAGTTGAATTCCTCGGCGATAAGTCCATTTGATAGAGGGACCATAGCATAGCTCGGAGATGATGTCTTTATCAAGGTTAGGTTGAGTGAAATAAGGCAGGTCTAGTAGGCGTAGTAGGCTAAGTAGGTCTGTGTATCCAATGCCTATCTATATGGATCCTTGATTCCTCTGGATTTGGTGATTCATAGCTCATGCTCCGAACGTGTTTCAAGGATGCGACAGCAGGCTCGACCAAAAGCCCCCCCACCCAATAAGTCAAATGAACATTTCCGTTCGTTCTAAGGTAACGTCATCCCTCCTCACGATACGCCTATTTGGGTAGTTTATCGATGGTTTTGTCTTCCTATTGAGCTAACTCCTCTCTGTCTGTTGCTTTGCTCTTAGCAGTAGTCCTCTCCTCTCCCGGGGGTCGAGCACCTAAAGGTCCTCTTCAATTTACTTATTGGGTGGGGGGGCTTATGGTCGAGCCCCCTAAAGGGTGATGGCGGCCTTATCAGTCGAGCCTGCTTGCGCATCCTTATCAGTCGAGCCCCCTAAAGGGTCCTTATCAGTCGAGCGTGCTTTCCTTAATGACATATGCCCAGATCAGTCATCAATCTGGTATGACACATATCTCATTCATGCATAATGACATATGCCCATTCCTCTCCTGTTAGTCGAGCCCTGCCTTCATTTTACTTATTGGGTGGGCCCCTCTCAAATAAGTAACTAAAGGTTGGTCGAGCCATGCTTCGCATCCTCATCATCTAAGGATTGAACATCTTCATCACTTTATGATGGGATACCTTGCTTCCTTCTCCTAAAATGCTCTTCATCCCTGCAGCCCATTTCTCTTCATAACTATCCTATTCATGATGGATAGTTTTATGACAATGAGCTTCCGCCTCTGCAGTTTGTGAAGCCTGTCATAGTTTCTTCTTGCATCAAGTTGTTTTAATCTGTACTTTGTAAGCTCCTCTTCACAAGATTTAGCTTTTTCTTTCTCTTTACAAAATGAAATTCCAATCATCATTGGAAATGAAATGGGGGACTTCCTGTGTTTCCCCTCACCATACTCCTTGCGCATAGGCAAGGCTTGCCTGGAAAATTCCAATAGCGGGATCTTATCACTGACATACCGGGGAAGCGGTTCCAAGGTGCACCCATAAACTCTGATCTAGGTGTACTCCTCATCGTTGATGTACCAATCAGCCATATACTCTATTGCATTCTATCCGGCTGGTGTGCGTAGTAGGCTCCCCCATTCATATAGCAGATGACCTTGTAGATAAAGCCATCACAGATCATTTTGTAGTTTTTATTTAGCTCATGCCTGCGGAACTTGGGATACTTGTCATAAACAGGAATCTGTGCATTTAGCAATCTCTTGATTCCATATGCAGAAGGCCTATCCTTGTATGCGAGCAGATAGTATACAAGATAGGATGTAAAGTAGAACTCTTTTGTTTGCTCCACTTGCTGGAGCTGCTCATGTATGGCATCACAGATCAGACGAGACCGAACTTGATCCTAGATTGAGACATTTGGACTAAATAGTAGAAGTAGTGCTTTCTGGAGACTTTGGCATCTGGGTCTCCAATTACCCTGGCAAGACACATAATAGCCTGGGCATACTTAGCCCTGAATTGTGCTTTTCTGACTTGTAGATGATTGTGAAAATTGTTCTCTTTGTCAATCAGCCAATGATTAGTTGTGAGGCCTGGAATATTCATTTCTTCAAGGGTGCGTTAGCACGCTCGACTAAAAGGCCGCCATCGCCCCTACTTTTTCATAGGGACGGAGTCACTCACTATTCATATGGTGAGGGGTCACTCACTATTCATATGGTGAGGGCCTTTTCCTTGGGTTTGGTAGTATCAGAGGGGTCGAGCGCATTCATATTCTATTCTGAAAAAGTGGCTTATTCCGCGACATCTCTAAGCCGTGTCTCCCAAAAACCACACTTCTTTCTTACAATTTTTCAGTTCATGAAATAGGACCAGCTCTAAAGAAAGGTCTCCCCATCCTATCCTACTATCTATAAAGGTAAGGTCCCCCTATCAGGTCATATACTAATATAAAAGGAAGGTGTGGTTAGGTAGGAAGGTCTATCAGAAGGTGGGAAGGTGTAGTCCCTATAGGTAGGACAGAGACTCATAGGTGAGGTTAGGTTCTCTCTCTCTTCACTGAAGAAGTAAGGTTGGGTTGAAGGAATTGGTCCCTACTACCACCACCAACATAAGGTCAATAGGTTAGGTCCAATAGGTAAGGTACCTAGTGGTAAGGTTATCTGGTAGATCACTCAACAAACAGAAACCACCGCAACGTATAATAATAGGAATCTCATTTCTAGCTAAGAAACTAGCGAATTGACCTTACCATACAACTCTTCATTGAACACAGTGAGAGAAACTCAGATCATATTCATTTCATGCACCGAGATATGATTTCATTATTCGATCACGTAATTACATATATAATTCATTCATGCATAATGACATATGCCCATATATGCATTGTCGAATGAAATAATCAGAAATGCATAATTCATTCATGCATAATGACATATATAATGAATGTCACTCTCTCTGGTCTCGAAGTCGAAAATGAATGACTGGAATCACTGGTCGAAATGACATATATAAGAGTAGGCATCTCCCTCCTTCCCTCTCCCGGGGGTCGAGCAACTAAAGTTTCAATTTACTTATTGGGTGGGGGGGGCTTATGGTCGAGCCCCTCACCATCGGAATAGTGAGTGACCCCTCACCATCGGAATAGTGAGTGGCTCCGCCCCTAAAGAATATAGGGTGAGGTAACGTGTGAGGAGACGAACAACTCTCTTTTGGGGCCCC
>Ga0115842_100285_pt1 | contig 19945 bp, 14 predicted proteins | sample InSIn2SAF170_2_FD_83856 | JGI IMG/M metagenome (GOLD analysis project Ga0115842, IMG submission 83856)
ATCAAATTCGGTAGCAACACTCAGACCCTTTCTCAGTACTAATGACCTTGTTGAAGAAATTGCGATAGCTTATGATAGATCACTGATCTCACCTCAATCATCCCCACCTTCGTCAACGGGGCAGGGTGTCTATCCTGGTCAGAGGGTGTATGGGGCGCAGAATGAGAGTAGCGATGGGGGACACCACCATCATGGTGGTGGTGGATTGGGGAAGTATGCGGATCGGTTTGAGAGTAGGGTGCCGGCGCAGTATCGGGGGGTGTTTGATAAGGCCAAGGGGTTTTTCAAGTGAGAGACAATTGTTGTGATGCATGGTACAGGCGGCTTTCTAAGTTAATGAAGAGCTGTGATGGCAATATGTTAAATGTCATGATTTTGCTGTGCAGCTGGTTCATACTATGGCACATTTTTCAGGTCAATCTACAAGAATGATTTGAGCACATAAGCTCATAGACTTTTGCATCTAGCTGAGCAGCATAATAGCCGCCCCTGGCTGTGCCAAATACTACATGAACGCTTTTCATCCGACCACAAGAGCGCCTTCGCTGTCCCAGCACATCAAGTTCATTATGTAGAAAACCCATTGCAAAGCAATCACTTCTAGTAAGGTGGTTTGATCACCTTATTTCCACCACTAAACACTCTTTTCTCATCTACTGTCGATGCATCAACCTGAATACTCGCCAGTAGTGTAGAGAGATCACTTTTCCGACCTGTCGTCGCGAACTTGCCATCCCACACAGAGCCTGCACCGGCCCGACTCGTTGGTCTCGAAGCTCGATTTCTAGTCTTTTCACTTCGTGACATGGTGGCCATTGGGCTTCTGTCAGCTTTTGATGGTAGACCTGTGCTTGTGTTTCTACCTGCCACATTGTTTGTTGTTTTTTGATCCTTTCGGTTTGGAGAAGCATCCCTGGGCCATGTCCCTGCCATCGGAAAGTTGAGGCCTGGTGGGATCTTTGGAACAGGGGGAATGTCACTATTGAAATCCGGATCCGTCATGATAGTCGCTTGGTCATGGTACGTTGTACCAATCTGCTGTGGTTGGACTGTTGGCAATGTTTGCTTTTCGCTAATCTGATCCTGTCCTTCTATGAAGGAGTCATCGTCTGCTGGATTCCAACTAATCATGCTATCACTTCCGCTGGATCGTGTACTCTGTCTTGATCGACTCTGTTGTCTTCTCAAAGGACTGTGATTCCTGAAATCTCCATTTGCGCCTGCCAGTGCTCGCTTCAGATCGGCCACTCGCATTGTTGAGTCCCGACTCGATGTATCTGGGTCGCGTAAAGAGCTGGCAATGCTGATCTCACGGGCGCGAGATATACTGCCCAGGCCGCTGTTGAGGGCTAAATGAGGCGCTTCATTGTTTGTACTTGACGCTGGGGTTATGTCGCGACCATTCGTAGCATCAGTTTTGTCGTTGGCTACTGTGAGGTGTTGTCTCCCCGTGGATGACACAGCATTTCGAGAGCCTGCAACGGAAGGATTGCTTTCCTTCTCAATAAACGCAATGCAAGCCTCCCTGGACCAGGTACCACACATTTCGTCTTTTATTTTTTGAGGTATCCTGTTTTCCGACGAGGGCTTCTGAGATGGCGCTGCACTATAGCCATAGCCGTAGCCCAGAGTTGGGACTGAGAAGACTCGCTGCCCCGGTGACGAAGGTGGGGATGATTGAGGTGAGATCAGTGATCTATCATAAGCTATCGCAATTTCTTCAACAAGGTCATTAGTACTGAGAAAGGGTCTGAGTGTTGCTACCGCATCAATCGACAGTGATGCATACGAGCCGCTCACCTGAGCGCTGGCAGCTATCTGTGCTACGTTAGATGGTGGGGATTTTAGTCTGTTCAACCAGCACTTGAATCGCTTGCGGCGTGCAATTTCAGCGTTGATCTCGTGACCGACCTTTGAGTCCTCCAAGTCGAACTTCTCAGCGACGGTCCAAAGGTAAGCGTGCACCAGACTTGCAATATTGGTCTTTGCTATTATTGAGTGCCCCGTCTCGCCATTCAAGACATCATTCTGCAAATCGAGAATCATAGGAAGGCCAACTCTGACTGCATTCACTCCTAACCGCTGAACAAGTGTTCCGAGCAGTAGATGTAGCAGTAAAATGTTTGACTCGGTCTCTGCGTCATTGATGGCGTTGTCATGAATTGCAAGATTGAGAAGCCTCAAGAATGTGGATTTCAAGGGTTTCTGTTCTCTCCTGGAGGCACTTGACACAGCACGTTTCGTCAAACTTTCGCCATTAGAGTCGCCGTCTCGTTTCGTAGTCCGAAGTTTTCGTGGACCATCCCGGGGTAGAAACATGTCAGTTTTGTTGGTCTCCAGTCTCAGCCAAGTCGCGATAGCATCAACGTACGCCGCACGAACTTCGAGCTCCTCATCTTTGAGGAGCCATTGCGTCCCTTCCCAGACTTGCACACCTACTCGACTGCGAACTTCCGATGACCCGCCAGCGCTAGTTTTTCGGCTATTTGCTGTGATCAGAATGTCGCGTACTGACTTGAGCGCTACCAATCTGGCAGTGGCGAAAGAGAAGAAACTATCTGTGGAGGGATCTTCTTGAAGAGAGTCGGCAATGGCTTTCGTAGCTCCCACCGGATCATTGACCGCGGCGGTAGCAGTCGCAATATCAGAATTGGTTGACGGTTTCAAGCGAGCCATAATCGCTGTCATCATGTCTGATATTTGATCTGTGTAGTATATGTGGGTTGCAAGGTCACTGATGCATCGTTGTAGCACATTGAGTAGTTCTCTCCGTATGGGCGACGGCATAGACTCCTTCGTGTCAACTTGTCGTTCTCTTTCAAGCTTTACGACACTGTTCGCAGGATCATACGATGTTTGTATATCACGGTACAGGCCTAGAGCATCTTGTTGTTCTGCTCGTGGGATAGCAGTGAAGTCTCTTGAGCCAAGCTGCAGAAGTAGCAGAGTATGTTGTATTAGTCTTAGCAGGACATCCATGACACTCAGTCCGATCAGGTTGATGTCCGACTTGAGCAACCCGTCGATGAGTTCGGCCAACATAAGCTGTTTCTCGAGGATCGATTCGACAATTGGACTCCGCACTAAGGTTTCGACCGTTGTGACAGCAATGATGAAACGATCTTGTACCGGCGTCCACCTGGCAATTGTGTCGAACAAAGTGATAGCCCAGTCAGGTGCCAGGCTAGCATTTGAATTAGCTCTCGTGCCCGGCCGGGGTCTTTCCTTGGACGTAATGAAGCGTAGAGTGAGGGCTGTGGCTAAGCGCATCTGTGATCTGCTTGTTCCCGTAGTGACAGAGAAGATTTGTCTGAGACAGCGTACAGCCAGTACTCTTACTTCCTCCTCTGCCTTCTTGTCCGCATCGGCTGTGGTTTCGGAAGCCATAGCTGTGTCCTGATCAATTTCGTCAACATTCGGTAGGGCGGCACTGCTTAATTTTCGCTTTCTTGCTACTTCCATGCTTTGCTTCTCACCAGTTGTTGCTTTTTGTTGTAGCGCACTCAGACTGCTCTCTTTCTGAAGATCCAGATTTTCGAAGACGACAGGCATGACGGTGTTCAACTGATCAGAGGTTTCCACCATCAGCGCGTCAGATCCGACCACAGCTCTGATCGCTCGCAGGGCGATCGTCCTTCGCCGAGTGAAAATTGGCACCGACTGCGTGGAAGATGCGGCAGAAGGCTTCTCAAGTGATCCCAGAGCGATATAATGCTGAATGATACTGAGATATTGCTTTGCTCTTCCTTGGTCGGCTGCCAGTGAGGCCGCATCGGCATACTTGCAGTATGATTCGAAGGTAGGGATCGTCTCTTCAATCATGTTCATATCGTTGGACCGGAGCACGGTGTCGAGTATTGTGAGAAGCGAACCTGCGTACAACGACAGATCCCTCGGCGCCTTTTCAATGATGGAGCTGAGTATCTGTAGCGTGACCTGTACATTGCTTCGTCACTGTCAGCCTACTGTGCGACGAAACTGGTGATGGCAGATACTTACCCAAGCCTCTTTCGCCAAACATCGCTCGCCGTCTTCTTCTCCAGGAAGGCGCCGACTTTCTGTAGCTTGCTCCTCTTGGTGCTGACATAGTAAAGTAGATAGCTTAGCTCGCTCGAGTTTGGTTTAACTTCTTGTACATTCTTTTGATATTTCGGGTAGCAGCGTAGCACAAGCACCTGGTGTTTCGGACGGCACTTTTCGCGTGCACCATGAATTGGGTGAAGCAAGGTACTCATCGCCCCGGCAGGTGGCTATTGAATAGTCAGACTACAAAGGTCCCGGAAAGCTGGTGATTGGGCGTGTTGTGGGACTGCACGTGTTCGTTACTGTCGCATATTGATCGCAAGACGTAAGCGCGGATCAGCAGGCAGAGCAGTTCGGAGATTTGGTTGCGCCTGATAAATCAAGACCGTCGCTTGAATTACGACAGGGAGGACAACAAAGAATAAATAAGTTGAGACATGGTAATACAGATAGGAAGGTTATTAATAAGCATTGGTTATGGAAACTGCAGTGTAAGACCTCGATGATTGTCGACGAGCTAGCATTGGCACTATGACGCACCCAAACACTTCTCATACTCGTCCTATACTGTGTAGGAGGATTGAGGACAAAAAACATCGCGACTCTTCGGAGTAGATACTGCTTAGTACACAGTCCATCGAAATGCCATCACTTCATAACCAACCATCATCGCTCAAGAATGGAGCCGTGGCTCATGGTCGCAAAATTACATATTTTCATATCACATCCCCCTGTGCTCCAGGAGACATCAACCTGTCTTCGTTGATCCTGCACAAAATGGCCATTGCACCAACATCTGATGGGCCTGTGAATCTTCCCAAGTCTTAGATTTGTCTAATACGAAGTCGAAGTCGTTCGAGCCATAAGAGGATATCTTCGATACCACAGCCTTTCGCTCGAGCGTGGTTGATCAGCCACCGATGAGTGTTGTCAACATCCTCAGGTGAGTGTTCGTTAACTCGAATTTCAATGGTGTGCTCGAAGACGCCACCGTTATACGATACAGGAATGTCTGTCGAAAGATGTTCTGTAGCCTTGGCCTGCCATTCGTGGATTGCGAAAGTGTCCTTCAAGAGGGTGACCAAATAGATGGCGTCAATAGCCAGTGGTTTGACATTCTGAGCCATGCGAGATATGTTCGATCGCCGCATGGCCTGGCTGGCGTGGATTGCCTCCATCAGTCGCTCTCGTAGTTCCGACTTCTGCATGTGTGGCCGATAGGACAGAGCCGACAGGGTCGCCTGGAGGACGTCTTTCATATTGTCGTTGCTGATGTTCTGCTGAATTTGGTTGATGGCGTCCTTGATGTTCATCAGAAAAGCGACGTTAGCTACACGCTCTAGGCCTGGCCATAGCTTTTTGATGTCATCGAGAATGTCGTATCCAAGTTCGACGCCGTATGTAGTGTATCCCGGATCTCCAAACCGCTCAAGACTGGGGTGTTGCTCGGACAAGAATCCATGCGCACTAGTCACCTTGAACAGCTGTTGCTCAACTTCACTTTTAATGCGATCACTTTGAGTGATTCGAATGGCATGAAGAATAGCACGAGTCACGTGATCATTGAGTACGATCTTGATTCGAGTGATGGTTGTCGGAGATGTGTCTTGAATTGTCTTAACCACTTTGTAGACTTCAGATAGGGGCTCGAAGAGGCTGCTCAGATCGATGGTTAGCTCGAGAACTTCACCTTGAATCTCCTGACGGTTCTCGAGATAGTACGTGTCATCGTCTTCTTGCTTGATGGCCGGGTCCTCGGATCGTCGCCGCTTGATGGTTGGCTCATCTTGGTGCGTGGCATCTTGAGGTGTCATCGAGAGCGCTTTGTCAATGATAACCTGGTTCCAGTTCTTGTTGCGCTGGGCTGCACGAGCACCCGCACTGGCGCGGAACTCCCATCGGTAGAAGATTCGTTCATGAGTGATAAGAACCGGTTGGCAAAGACCACTTCGAGGCATGATGAGACCGAACAAACGAATAGAGGTACCAGTGTTCTCCTTGATAGGAGTGACGACCAGGATAGGAGTCTTACACTGATTCCAGTGGATGACGTGCTGCTCTCCTGGACAAGTTTCGCCGACTAGCTCATTCTCCGAGTATCGAGCAAAGGTTCGGTTGTGATAGTAGATTGGATCGTCCTCACGGAAGGTGTACCCTACCACCAGATATCGAGACACAGATGGATCCTTGTTGGCAAGCTTGTCGTCTAGCTCTCGCGGAGTGTATGCAAGGTCATGTCGGTAAATGTCTCCTGTGTGTTGTTCTTGGAGTTCTTTGATTTTTGCTTCGAATCCGCCCTTGACCATTGTCGCGTTATATGCGTTGATGACTTCGAATGTTGAACGGCTGGTCATGCCATCTTCCAGTGCCCAGCCGTGAATGTTGAAAGCAAACTCCGCAAGCTGGGGTGGTGATGTTGGTGGTACGATTCCTGGTGCAACATTGGTGGCTTTTCGAATATAGGGGCGCTTAGACTTGCGTGGGCCATCTGTGGCTGGAGGAGGAGGTGATGTGACCTGCGAATCCGCGCCGACGCCATAAGGATATGCTGAGAGGTATCCCATGGCGCGGCCTGGAGGGGTTGAGGGATTCATGCCAGTGAACGAAGGAGCTGCCTGCAGATCAGATTACACATGCGACTGTCTAACTGGTGAAATGATGGTTGAATCGTGTTGAAGACTGATGTATGCCTCGAATTGGTATGAGAGATGATGTTGGAGTTGGAAGAGTGTGAGCAATTCTTCTCGTACTTATTTGAAGATTGCATTAATGACAACAACGACAACAGAGTGGGGTCTTGTTGAGAATCTGAAATACGAGTGAAGGAGTGAAACAAAACGCGGCTATAGACTTGAAAACATTGAACACGTAAACAAACGCAAGTAAACACGGGCAGGCTTCACTCAGCGTAAATACTCGGCCAACAAGTGACATTTCTCATCCAGTAAGGACTAGAGGAACACTTACCATGTCTAAAGACTTGACAGCAATGTCCTTGTACGAAAACTATGCTCTTCAAAGTCCATAGGAACTTGCATGAATCCACGTCTACTAGAAGGTAAGTACAGCAGTCAACTTGGTACGACTGAGGAATAAGATGGATTGATCGAAACTGAACACTAACCTGCACATCTTGTAGCTTTTGGCACTGATGAGGTTCCTGCTTTTGATAAGTGTTGACGTGCTAGCATGTCAGCTCAACCAAAAACAGCTCCCAATACAGCTTCCATGCTTGAGAACACCTTTCACTCTGTTCAGTCGAGGTCAAACGACCCATAGCTTTCGAACGGGTACAATCAACCAACGCTACAAGTTGACGCGCAGGCGTGGTGCACTGCTCGCATTATATTTCCGGCCATCATATCGTGCCAAGTAACAACATCGGGAGAGAAGCGGGGCAGAGCCTGCAATTCATGGCAGACGCGAGGATTCAACGAGGTCTGTTTCCAGAAGACCCAGATTCTTCATAACACAATAAGCACCGGAATGTGGTCGCATTTGCAAGACCATGAACAACCACTTGATTCAGCTTGGCCAGCGTGTTGTTCAAGGCGCCCGAATGAGCATGGCATCATACCACATCTGGACAATCTTTGTGAGCCCGAGATCGAAATCCCCGGTTGAATTCGAGCTTAGCCACTTGGTAGCTGGTCTGGTTGGTAACCACAGCTTGAATTTCAAGCAACCTCAATAGACTAGCTGGTAGACACTGTTCCGTGTGTTAGTCTCGACTTGTGGTCAATTTTCGCCCATGTGACTTCATGATCATTAGGATGGAATCTTGCAGCTATACGCATCGTGTCGAACAGGCATAACGATATCGTGGGCGTGGAGAGGGACATATGGGATGGAGAGAAGTCTTTGAGGTGCCGGCTACGATAACGGACTAAACGACATGTAATTCTGAAGTCGTAGTGTCCTCAGTACAGCTGATCGCATTACACCCAGGAACACTGAGCAGGAGAAGTCTTGGTTGGAGTGAGAGGAGTGGATATGAAAGGCATATGAATATGAGGCTGAAGTGGTCGAGTGTGGCCGTCACACTGCACGTGCCGCGAAGCTGCCGATCAGGAGGCTGAGTTTAGCTCTTTCCGGTTTTGTTTGCGGCTTACTGTATTGATGCATTAGAGACTTTTTGCAAGGCCTTGGAAGTTCAATTGTCTGTACTTCGTATAGGAGCGGTTTCAGCCCTGTTCAATGGGGTATTCTTCTTCCTGGCTTGCTGTGGTATCTTTGGTGTTATTCTTTACTGCATTCCAAAGTGGGTATTGAGAGAACTGGTAGTCTTGTCCTGAAGGTCTTTTAGCTTAACATACCTATCCTGAGCACTGACTAGTTTCGGAACTGAAAGATCCTCTCTCAACAGCAATCCATTTCACCGGCTAAATTCGTTCGGACTAGTTCCCTACTCGAGTACGGTAAGCGAATTGATAGTCCGTTACCCGAATAGCAATACGTCGTTTCCAGCAGAGCACATGCAAGTAAATGGCCGCATTAGCTGTCAATGAAGCAACAGCGGACCTAGAGTAAGCTTCTGAGATTTAAAGAACATCCATGCACAATGGCGTTGTTTTTGATATAAACACCTGAAAGCTGTGTTCTCGGATGCATGATCAGCGCGAAACGGAAGCACAAGAGCTTCTGAAGGGTTCCACCCTCTGCATCCACTACTTGGTAGTGTACATGACTTTCGTGAACAACCACACTCTTCCCCACTGGCGAAGGGGTGTTTGAGCAAAGTAGCCAGATTCTAACTGGTTGCTTCTCGACGCTCTGAGGTGGGAAAACTGGTATTTCATACTATTCCATGCAAATGGAACAAGGGTATCTTGATTGAATGAGAAAGGTAGGATAGGCTTGCGCTACGGAGGATGAAGATGTGAAATCTCGGAGCAGACTCGATCTGAAAACTCAACAGCCGTCATCACACCGACTACAGTAAAATGCTCTACCGTACCATCGCCGAGATCAACACCTACAGTAAGCGATGGCGGAATGTGAATAGTTGTTACATCTGCTTACTTGTACCAAGTAGTTGCTGCTTTTTTCAACCGACGGTATCATGTTTTCCCCTCTAATGACCAAGGTGGCCTTGTGGTAGAAACTTGACTTCGGAACTCAATACATCATCCACAATCCCGCCAAAAAGAGGCTAAATGCTTCTTATGCTTGCAACGGTGTGAGCTCGAGGCAAAGCTGGGACAGTTCCAAGGTTTCGATTGTACATGCAGAAGGGTAAATCGCGGTTGCACTAAGAGGAAGCTCAGGTAGATATTGTGGAGAAGGGCCCCAGTGCGGAAGTGACGACACAGAATGTCGATTAACCATGACATTCGCATCCGAAAAAGGAAGGAGCCTATAACCTCTCAAGACTGGTACCCAATTTCCGCCCCTCAAATGTACTGTACAGCACGAAGTACCTACCTAGGTACATCCGCATCAGTTTTGGTGGTTTAACTTCCGGTCAGTTACAAAAGGCGCCTACTCATACCGCGGCGAGTGCTGTTTCACTATGCTGACAGCCATGAGCTATGTACACAGGTATGTACTCAATCATCAGCAGCTCCATTCCTGGCATACCTGAATCTGCGGTATACTTGGTACCGAAACTGTAGACCTTGACAATGTGACCACTCGTAACCAAGCTGCATGAAGGTGTCATCTGTGTACACGAAGGTCCTCATAAGCGGGGAATCCTTGATCTGCCCGAACCTATTGGTTTCTTCATAGCACGTTATATCCATTCCGGCATGTACTGTAACAGCAGAAATGTGCTAGCAGTGACAAGAATTCCTACCATGTAACCAGCTTGTGAGGAAGAAATGTAGCTGCACGCGATGCAGGGATATTTTAGTTTTCCGCATGAAAATCATGCCATTTTGGCGGTCGTTGGATCTTTTGCGGGGTATTTTGAGATGCTCAGGTCTGCCGAGATGTCTCTCATTGGTGTCGTGAGTGGGTACATTACGGATACTGGAATGTTCCTGGACGCCCGATCTGCCGCTTACGTCGGTTTAGTTGAGATCGACATGAATTTTGAACTCGGAGCAGCTCAGTACGAACAGTGCCAGTGGTCTTGCCGAAGCTCTTTCACTCTGATGCTCGAATATTTGATTCTGCGAAATCCTGGCTATGATCGCTCTTCTTCACTTGCTTGCCAGATTCGACCGACAAAACAGCTGATGCTGGTAACCCCGTTCACTGCCAGTCCATATTGTTCCCTGCTTGGAGCTGTCGCATCGACATTGGCTTGACAATATGTGGCTAGCCACTTTGATAGCACCAGCATTGCTGGCTACCTTTGTCACAGCATCCGTAAGTACTCTTTGGATATATCTCCTGCACTCAAGCAGCTCTATGTACCAGTCCGACAGTGATCTGCCGCATATCGTGGTAGAGATGCCGCGACGCATCTAAGATTGTCATGGGACTTGATAGCCTTAGAGGATAACGACGTTTCACGAATGGTCACTAACTGTTCCTTAGCCATTCGACAAAAACGAGAACTTGGCCAAACGGCAGACTATCCTTCCTTACACCAACTACAATGGCCCGTTGGCATACTCTCCACCGAAATACCCCTCACCATGGGGCCGTGGTTCAGGCAACTGGTCAGCAGCCTATGTCCAAGCCAGAGCTTTTGTTTCTCAATTGACCCTGGCTGAAAAAGTCAACCTAACCACCGGTGTTGGTTGGGAAGGCGAGCAATGTGTTGGTAACGTTGGTTCAATTCCGAGGTTAGGCTTCCACGCTCTTTGCATGCAGGACTCACCTCTTGGCGTTCGAGACGCGGATTATGTCTCTGCATTCCCGGCTGGTATCAACGTGGCCGCGACCTGGGATCGAAGCCTAGCGTACGCCCGAGGTGTGGCCATGGGTCAAGAACACAGAGCAAAGGGAGTGGATGTACAACTCGGTCCTGTCTGTGGTCCTCTAGGTCGAGCTCCTGAAGGTGGCCGCAACTGGGAAGGCTTCGCTCCGGATCCCTACCTCACCGGTCAACTTATTGGACCAACCATCGAAGGTATTCAAGCAGCCGGTGTAATAGCCTGCACCAAACATTACATCGCGAACGAACAAGAGCACTTCAGACAATCGGGAGAGGCACAAGGATATGGCTACAACATTACTCAATCTCTCAGCTCGAACATTGACGACAAGACTTTGCATGAGCTGTATTTGTGGCCTTTCGCTGATGCAGTTCGTGCTGGTACCGGCTCCGTCATGTGTTCGTACAACCAAGTCAACAACTCTTACGCGTGTAGCAATTCATACCTTATGAATTACTTATTGAAAAATGAGCTCGACTTTCAAGGCTTCGTCATGTCTGACTGGGGCGCGCAACACTCCGGGGTAAGTGAGGCACTCGCCGGTCTTGATATGACCATGCCTGGTGACACTGCCTTTGACACAGGCAAATCATACTGGGGCACAAACTTGACTATCGCTGTCCTCAACGGCACTCTACCGCAGTACCGCCTCGACGACATGGCGGTCCGAATCATGGCTGCATACTACTACGTCGGACGGGATGCGTCTTATACACCAACCAATTTCGACTCTTGGAGCAGAGCTACCTATGGTCCAATTCATGCCGCTGTCCCAAATTCTCAGATTGGTCTTATCAACCAGCATGTTGATGTGCGAGATGACCACGCTAGTGTAATCCGTGCCATTGGTCAGGCGTCTGCTGTCCTGCTGAAGAACAATGGCGCGTTGCCGCTCAGTGGTCATGAGAAGTGGACCGCTATCATTGGTGAAGATGCTGGAAGCAACCCATATGGCGCCAATGGTTGCAGTGACCGTGGTTGCGACAACGGTACCTTGGCGATGGGATGGGGTTCAGGAACAGCTGACTTCCCATATCTGGTTACCCCAGAACAAGCCATACAGAATTACATTCTCAACAGTGGCAAGGGGGAAGTTTTCGCTATCCTTGACAACTACGCCCAAAGTCAGATTGTTGCTCTTGCTAGCCAGGCCAGTGTCTCGCTTGTCTTTATCAATGCTGATTCTGGCGAAGGATATATCAGTGTCGATGGCAATGAAGGCGATCGAAAAAATCTGACAGCATGGATTGATGGTGATCGACTCATCCACAATGTCACCTCAGTGTGCAACAATACTGTGGTAATCATTCACTCAGTCGGCGCCATCGATATCTCTGCGTGGTACCAGAACGCGAATGTTACTGCCATATTATGGGCAGGTCTTCCGGGTCAAGAAAGCGGCAATGCTCTTGTCGATGTGTTGTATGGCAAGATCAATCCTGGCGGCAAGTTACCCTTCACTATGGCCAGAGCGACCGACTATACCACGAGTGTAATGACAACACCAAACAATGGCCAATTCGGTGCTCCCCAACAAGATTTCACTGAGGGCCTTCTGATCGATTACAGAGGTTTTGATGCCAATGGAATTAAGCCTATTTACGAATTCGGATTTGGTCTCAGTTATACCACGTTCAGCTATTCCAACTTGGTCATTACACCAGTGAATGCTGCTCCATACACACCGTTCACTGGTCAGACTAGTGCAGCACCAACTTTCGGAACCATCGACACCAATGCTGCAGACTACGTGTTCCCAAGTGGTATTCAACGAGTCCCATTGTACATCTATCCATACCTCAATAGCACCAACCTAAAAGCCTCTTCTGGCGACCCTGACTATGGTCTACCAGCCAGCCAGTACCTACCTGCAGGAGCTACAGATTCCAGCCCTCAACCATTTGTACCAGCGGGAGGCGCACCAGGTGGCAACCCTGGTTTATGGGCAACGGTCGCCACAGTTCAAGCGACTATCACAAACACTGGTAAGGTTACTGGTGATGAAGTTGTGCAGGTCTACGTCGGTCTCGGTGGTAATGAGCCACCAAGAGTACTTCGAGGATTCGACAGATTGACAATTGCACCCGGAGCATCAGCCACATTCCAAGTCGACCTTACACGAAAGGACGTTTCAACATGGGATACTGCAAGCCAGAACTGGATTCAGGTGTCCAACCCAATGATCTACGTCGGCTCCTCGAGCAGGAATCTACCTTTGTCAGGCACACTTGGTGGTGGAAGTTCTTCTGGTTCGTCAAGTGCAGCTTCTTCTGGTGCATCCGCTGGCGCAACAGGTGCAGCTTCCTCTAGCAGTTCCAAGGCGACCGGCGCACCTGTGAGTCAGATCAGTGACGGTCAAATTCAGGTATCAAAGTCCGCAGCCGGGGTCAGCCAAATTAGCGATGGCCAGGTCCAGGTCACTACTGCTAAATCATCGGGTGCCGCTGTTTCTCAGATCTCTGACGGTCAAATCCAGGCCAGCACTGCCAAGGCTACTTCATCCGGTGCTGCCGTTTCTCAGATCTCCGACGGTCAAGTTCAAGCCTCAACTGCTAAGGCCACATCTTCCGGCGCAGCTGTCTCTCAAATCTCGGATGGTCAAATCCAGGCCAGCACCGCCAAGGCATCTGCTGCAGTCAGCCAAATCTCTGATGGCCAAATTCAAGCCTCCAAGACAAGCGCTGCGCCAGTCTCTCAAATCTCCGATGGACAGGTTCAAGCATTTAGATCAAGTGCCGCGCCTGTTAGTCAGATTACCGATGGGCAGGTTCAGGTGTCAAAGAGTGTAACTCCAGTCAGCCAAGTGAGCGATGGGCAGGTACAGGCTCCAAAATCGTCCGGATCCTAGGGAAGGAACAGTGAAGACTTGAAGCAGCGAATGACATAATCAGTGTTTGGTATTCGGGATTGCTGCAGGGACTAGTAGTCTGGATGTTGGAAGCAATCACATGGTGAAGATGTGATAATGTACATAATGATTAATGACCAGAACAAGAGAAGAACACATGACAGCTCATGTGTATAAAACAAGCTCTTTATTACCACATACATCTCCCCTACAAGAGTTACAATAATCGTGTCTGCCAGAAGAATCGCTTACTAACCACTTCGGAAGAAGACCGTTTCAAAGCTAACTTCGATCGTAAACTTTATCCGCAAAAGCACGATCGCGATCTGGCCAGCAAGCCTCTAGCGTCATCGACATCAACAGACGAAAGGTCGAGATCATCACTTTGCTATACTGTACCGTAAGCATCTTCCACCCGCAACAATCCTTATCTGCTTTCCCATTCCAGTATATCACACGTGGCAAATATGTTACGCCTCAGCTGTCGGTAGTAGAAACACCGGACACCCAACAACCTACAAGTCTCCTTCTTGAGCGCGCCATGTCGTTTCTGTGAAGGCGTGGCGAATCACACATCAATACATTGATTGAAGGAAGCGAGAGGTTTTGCGACCGTTTGAAATAGGAAGTTCAATTCGGTTCTCTAGAAGCTGCAGTGTAGCTAGCTAGGTACTGTAACCGCGCGCGCAACCTTTGACCGCTCGAGTAATTTCGCCACATCACAAGCACCGACAACAACAGTCACCAGTATCACCACCACAACCACCACCACCACTATCATCATCATCACTAGCGCTCACTATGCCGCCCCCCAAATTCAAGAAACTCAACGCCACTACCAGCGATAACAACAACAATGACACAGTCGTCCCAAACAACACCACTACCATCAGCACCAAACCCTCAATCTCCCAATCCACAACCGTCCTCCCCAACCCCAACCCAACGGGTCCCCGGGTCCTCTACTGGTTCCGCACAGACCTCCGCATCCACGACTCGCCCACTCTCGACGCCGCTCTCGCGCTCAACCCATCCGTCCTCATCCCAATTTGGACCTGGGATCCGCACTACGTATACCGCGCTCGCGTGGGGCCAAACCGATGGAAGTTCCTGCTCGAGTCGATGCGCGTACTATCAGAGCGGTTGGCGGAACTCAATCCGCGACAGAGGCTACTTGTCGTGCGGGAGGGGCCGGAGACGGTGATTCGGAAGTTGGTTAGAGCTTGGGGCGTTGATGTGCTTTGTTTCGAGAAGGATACCGACGCGTATGCTAGAGCACGGGATGAGAGTGTTGTGAAGCAGATGCGGGAATTGAGTGGGGAGATGGGCAGGGAAGTGAGGGTTTTGAGTAAGGTGGGAAGGACGTTGTTTGATCCTGATGAATTGGTTCGGTTGAATGGGAGACGGCCGACGATGAGTATGGCGCAGGTTTTAAAGGCTTCGAGGCAGATTGATCCTGGGGATGGGGGAAAGAAGGGCGAGCCTAGGAAGTGTGTGGCTACGCCGCTTTCGTTGCCGGATCCGTTGCGGGAGGAGGAGTTGGATTTGAGTGGGCATCAGGAGTTTTGGCATGATGTGCCGGAAAAGGAGCCGGATTTTAATGAGGGGCAGCGAGGGCTGGGGAAGGAGAGGGATAGACAGTATTTCAGCGTGGCAGGCCCGAATCGTGATTTTGCGATTGTCACGCTTGAGGAGATGGGGATTGATCCGAAAGATGCGAGGAGTCCGCATGTGGGTGGGGAAAAGGAGGCACTGAGGCTTTTGAAGAAGTATATCGATGATGAGGAGTTTATTGGCAATTTTGAGAAGCCCAAGTCTAGTCCGGCGGCTTTCGAGCCCCAGAGCACAACGCTACTGTCTCCGCACCACCATTTTGGCACGTTGAGTGTGAGACGGTTCTGGTGGGATATTCAGGAGGTGTTTGCGCGGCGGAAGAAGGCTGGACGACATATTGCGGGCGAGCCAGAGAATATGCCTGGCCAGTTACTGTTTCGGGATATGTATTTTGGGGCTCAGGCTGCGTTGGGGTATGCGTTTGCGCAGACGCAGGGTAATAAGATTGCGAGATTCATCGATTGGCATTTGCAGAGTAATTATTCCAAGATGCCCGTCGGGGAGCATCTGCTGGATGGGACGTACGAGGTCGATGATGAGGTTGCGGAAGAGAGGTTTCGACGCTGGAAGGATGGACGCACAGGATTTCCGTGGATCGATGCGTTAATGAGACAGTTGAAGTACGAGGGGTGGATGCATCATCTTGGACGCCATAGTGTTGCTTGCTTCTTGACTCGAGGTGGTTGTTATGTCAGTTGGGAAAGAGGTGCAGAGGTGTTTGAGGAGTGGCTGGTTGATCATGAAACTGCGTGCAATGTTGGAAACTGGATGTGGTAAGTGGTTGTCTTGCTGGCTGATGAAATGCGAGAATTTGCTAACCATGTCGCAGGTTGAGTTGCACAGCCTTCTATAGTCAGTTTTATCGTTGCTACAGCCCGATAGCGTTTGCCAAGAAGTGGGATCCGGAGGGACACTTCGTGAGGAGGTATGTCCCTGAGCTAAAGAACTATGATAAGAAGTACATTTATGAGCCATCTAAAGCTCCAATAGCAGACCAAAAGAGATGGGGATGTCAGATTACCGGTGACGGAACAGACAAAGGAACTGAAGAAATGGCGAAATATCCGAAACAAATGTTTGATTTCAATGAGATGAGACAATTTTGCATCGACAAAGTAAAGGCTTCGTATGATGTGGGCTTGTATGGCGATAACGAGAAGGTAATGAGTGGTGAGTGGAAAAAAGTATTTGGGCATAAGGAAGGTAAGAGGGATAAAGACGAGGCTAACGGGGAGGTTGTAAGGGCCGGGAAAAGGGCCAGACCGATGGAGGAGCATGAGAATGATGGCGGTGGTGCAAATGGCCATACAGAAGACGAAGATATGGCTGAACAACCGAAGAAGCAGAGGAAAGCTGCCAAGATGCCATCAGCAATGAAGACCGAGAAAGGAAAACAAACAAGGATTGATGTAATGGTAACTAGAGGAAGACCTGAATCGTAACACCACGCAAGGAGGTGAACGCAGAACTGACAAAAATGCATCTATGCCAGTCCAAAGCAACACTGTGTCGGAGTTACCACAAAAGATGTTCATAATTCATGACATACTATCTTGTTGAAAGAAACGAATGGTGACCGCACGTTCAAGTCCTGATGCGGGTAGATCTCTACGGTATTTTCAGTCGTTCAACAAGAACAATGACTCAGTCTAGGCAAAAAAGCTGTCCGCGTTTTGTCCTTATCAAATTCGGGAGCAACAAGGCAAAAAATTGATGAGAAGCTACTTCAGCTTGGGAATGCATTTACCGATAAGGCTTCGGGAATATGTAGGTAGTACTAGCGTAAGGCAACTGAAGCTTGTGTTGACCAGTAGCCAATCATGGTCAACGATCAACCAAAGCCTTTCCTCCCATTGCCTGCTCAAGGCAACGCACAAACAACTTCGAGGCGTGCAATTTCGCAAAAGGAGATTCTTTGAAGCACCAGATTTGACCTCGCTCAAGGTCAAAATTGACACATGGCAGTTTTGGGTGCGACATTTCTCGACTTTCGTTTCCTGCTAGTGGCCCATACACAGGTGAAGTCCTTGAGCGCAGTGGCTGACATTTTGGTGTTGAGCCTAGCCGTGTAAAAGGATCGCCGCAACAAGAAGTGTCCATGATTGTCCTCCTAGTAGTTGTTGGGATTTGATATTTAATATCGGAGTTCTCAATTTTCACCTTGCTTGTCCTGCGATGTTGTTGCCTAGCTGCTGCGGAATCGACCCCAGCTAAATCATGCTCACATGATGTGAGTAGCCGGTAGTACTGCTCGGATTTCCAGGCTATCACTATGGCACGCAGTGTTTCAAGGTATGTGGAAGTTCTGCGAGGACAAACAGATCAGCTGGGAGCACCTCTGTAGTTGTTTCGACGAGAAAAGCTACACTTGGAGCTGCTCGCCCGCTATCCTTTGTTTCGCGGCAAGACGTGGTTGAATTGACGTACAACTGGTGGCATCAAGTGGTGGACAACTGGGACAAGCGCAGCTCGATGTAACATCAGGGATTGCATCTTCATAGTCGTTAAAGAGACGACGAGATTGGGATTGGGAAATACATGATCTTTGACGTCAAAGTCATGGTAGGCGGACAGTGGTGATGGGACGTCGGTTTTCCTTCTAGAACACAGGGCTCCATAATGACGATGCACATCGGCTGTACCCTTCAATCTCCAAGTTTGCATCACTGCACTGCGGCGGGCTCAACAATGATCCGATATGACGCCAGCCCCGACCGCAGTTGACGAGAATCATTTTGGGTGGCCGCCACAAATGGGCCTCGGCTGCACTGCTGAAGGCCGCCACACACAAGTAGAGAAGATCGGCAGAAAAAGACTCGAGTCTGGCCATGGATGGAGTGCCAACCTGCTGCACAATGATCCGTTTGTCATTGTACAGGTTCACTAAGTCGCTGTCTACCTCTGACAACCACTGCAGATTGCAAGATTCCAGGTCGCGGAGACACCGAGTAAGAGCGTTGTCTCGACATTACATGTGTTGGAGTTGCCAAGTTCAAGTTGACCAGTTTCGCTGCTTACTTCCGGTTTTTCCACAAGCCCGTTGAACTCGGAGAAAGACAGATGAAGTCTTGAACGACAAAGTTTAATTGTCATCATCTGCTACGCTAATAGCCGCCAGTCGAATGTCGTAAAGAAGGCGGGATCCAAATCCTTGCTGAAAAAGCATGCCACCTCATCCGATCTCCAGTTTCGTTCCAGAAATTTCCGATCCTTTACCACCGCTCTTCTTCGTCAGGGTCTGAAAATGCATGTTGGTAGCGTTCATCTATACCGAATACTCCAGTGTTGGGTGGATTCGCCTTCAGTTCGGTCAACCGTCCAGCCCTCCTGCTTGCATGCTCTGCCCTGAATCACAAACTCAAACACCAGAAAATATGGTGAGCCACTTTAGCGGATTGACCGGCCTTCCCAAGCGTTGTTGGTGTACTCCGTATGTCGATTGCATTACGGTAGGGAACTTCCATTTGGCTAAAACTATGTTCAACTGCAGGTCATCGCCCTCCTGCAACTGTTTTGTTTTTTGATCATCTTGCATGAGGCTGAACACTTGTCGAATCGTTGCTTACGTCTTTGTGAATTTCCATGTTTCTACCTAGCCGAGTTTCACTGCGCAACACACCGAGACGTGTCACTGCATTATGAGGTTTTGCTACCACCCAACGGTCTCGCCAGTTGAACAATTAACAGAATGGCCGACGACGATACCACTCCACCACTACCAAAGTCTAAACAAGAACGAATCCGAGACAACCAGAGAAGGAGTCGTGCTCGCAGACAGGAGTATCTCGTCGACCTCGAACGTCGATTATATGAATGCTTGCTTTCTCGGTCGACCTTGGTGTTGCCCTTGCCGGCCTAACAATCGCAGGTAGTATTGGTGAAATGATGTCTCTCAACTAACGGATAGCTGAGGCGCAACTGTTTGTGGCTGCTCATCATCTGAACTGATTGTGGAGACAACAGATATGAAATCGAATAGGAAAAAGTCTAGCTTTCTGCCCGCTCGTGAAGCAGGAATCGAATGACGGAGGATCAGCCAGAAGAGCTTTGACCTTTGTATGCAATATGCAATGTGTTGAATTGATGTGCGTCGGATGCGGGTTTGCAGAATGTCCGGACTTAGGTGCGTGCCTCCTTCTGTGCTGTACATAAGTCGGATGCAGAGCTGCACATATCTGCATCTGTATTTCCAGATACGTGATCGGACTTCTTTCATTCGTGTCTGCGAATGATCCCCAGGAAATGTTGAGCGAGGGCCATTGGTGTTAAGAGAGATATTCACTAGTCACCTGGCGACCTCTTTTTTCGACTGGAACTAAATTCCAACCTTGTTGATGTCTGCCGACACCCGGAGTTATTCAATCTTTGCAAGTAGCTCTTTTCCTACACCCGGGCCTTGCGCTGAGGCAATCGTTAATATGACCTATGGTGAGCGTAAGATCTTCTGTATGATTATGGTTGGTGCAAAATCCAACGACTCAAGGACACGGAGCATTGAGGTCGTTCAAAATCTGGAACATGGTCTGATGGTTCACAGCGCATCCGGCGCCAGGATAACTTGGCCTGCAAAGTCCGGTAGAAATTCTCACTTTCACTTGTTCCATCTCCTGTGGCGACAGATTGTATTGAT
>Ga0115842_100286_pt1 | contig 19927 bp, 33 predicted proteins | sample InSIn2SAF170_2_FD_83856 | JGI IMG/M metagenome (GOLD analysis project Ga0115842, IMG submission 83856)
AGGGCCAAACCTCGCAGGGAACTCATCTCCCCGCCTCCTGTCGCTCCTCCACCTACTACCGAGATTTCAGATGGACAAGGGGTTCCAGCGAAGAGACCTGCGAGCGCGATGTCCATTGCGAGCACGGGCTCAGGTGGCGGCGGCGGGCCCATCTCAACGAAGGGAACTCTAGCGGCGTTGAATGATGTCGTTGATGTCCAGCCGAAGAAGAGGCAGTCTGGGAGGGCTTTCTGGAGGAAGACGGTGGCGGTGGCGGTTGCTGCGTTTGCAGAGGCGGGATAGTTTCGAGAATGCCCGAGGTTGCACTTCTCGCTAGTGCACCCGGTCGGGCCATCAGCACGAGCGGCGGCAGAGCGTTCGACGTGCTTATACTCCTTGATAGAGCCCCAGGCTTCGGATGCACGTGTCTCAACTGATGCAATGGTGGCCTGGAATCCTTCATGTCTACCGATGATCCGGTATGCTTCGTTCCTTCTGCGTCATTACGAGACGCAGGTCGCGAGCTTTTGGTTGGAGAGAGAGCTTTGGGTTTGCTTGGTAGGTTGGGTTGTTGATTCGTCTTTGTCGGTCTAGACAGCGGCTCGGACGGCTTGCTGGGACCAGGTGCTGCTTGAGCTCCTGGCGGTGGTAGTTCAAGGTAACGGCGGATAATGGGCGTTAGTGGAGCAGAGAAACTAGAGCACCGACATTGCCGCGGTCAGTAAGCGAGTCGAGTCGTTCGTTCGCATGTTGATCAGACTCACTTAGCCACCCTTGTGCCGAACTCGACTCTATAGATCTCCCATATTCTCTTTGCGATCTTCCTGACCTCCGTATCCTTGTCTGTCGCTCCGACCTTGATGATCTTCTCCACGTCATCTAGATACCGTCTCTCGAGGACCTCCCTGTCAACCACCACGCCGCCCTGCTGATCCGGTTCTGATCCTCCAAGTGCGCACAGCATACCCTCGACGCAGCCCCTCCTGTGGCTGAGAGCCTTCTCCTCCATCCCTTCGCGCAGGTGCGGCACGACCGTAGCAAGACGCGTATTCCGGATGATGGCCAGCAGACATGCTGTCGCGCGGGAGATGTAGAGTTTATTGGTTCGGCTGAGCAAGCGTAGGATCGAGGGCAGATACAGGGGAAGGAGTGGGAAGAAGGCGTGGCCGAGACGGGTGGCGGACGAGATGAAGAGGAGGGCCGAAGCCGAGAGCTGTGTGCGCTCAGTAGCGAGCTGCAGGTGCCGGAATGAGAACAGCCCGACGCGCAATACTCCACTTCACGACTCACACATCCTACGATCGCCTTGGCCAGCTCCCTGTCCTTCAGCCCGGCGATGTACTCGTCCTCGAATCTGCATGCACCTCCCCTCGTTACGGCGGTGAACCTCTTGACCGCCTGCAAACGCAGCACGAAATCAAACCGCCCGTGCTCTCAGCCAATCTTCCTCCGAATACAGTTATCAACAAAGCTTCTTCGCGCACCCTGTCGAGGGCCTCCCAGGTGTGCTCCGTCTCTTGGAATTTGAGGGCATTCTTGAACGTCCTGAGCTCGTCCTGGCACTGCTGCACGCTCGTGATCTGCAACATTAATCCGAGTTGTTTACTCTCAGCATCCCGGGCAGTCTGAGCGTTTTGTATTTGACCAGAACTGACGGGGATCTTGTCCTTCTCTGCGTTCTTGTCCTTGCTCGAGGGCGCCATCGCGGGCAGGACGGCGCAGGTTGAACGGAGAGCAAGGATGTCCGGCTGGACTTCTGATATCCAGTTAATCCAGAAGGACGCGACTTGCATTAATTGATTGAACGCGGTGGTAGTGTTACAACAACGACAGGGCTGAGGACACCTACGACAGACTCTATCGTACGCTGACTGCACGCTGCTACTTCCTGCGAGGCCGCTTGTGGGCGCTGCTCCCGCCGTTCTCGTCCTCGTCCTCCTCGCTCGCCGTCACCACGCCTGCATCGCGCTCCCGTAGCTCCAGGCTCTGTCCATTGCTATCATCAGTCCAGATGTCTCGTTGTGGCTGCAGTGAGCCGCTTGCACGCACGCGCATGTACGTCCCGCTACTCCTGCTAAAGATCCTCTCCTCCTCCATCACTGGCTGCATCCCCGGGAGTCCGACAAGCTGCTGCTGGTTCCTGGCTGCCTTCTTCCTGTCCGCTGCGGAGTGGGTGCTGGTAGAGGTGCTCCCGGTCTTGAGGTACGCATCGTAACCTCTGACGATGTTACCGAAGGTCGCGTTCGCTCCCGTACCCGCTGCTGCGCTCAGGTCGATGGAAAGGTAGGACGTCTCGAAGGCGTAGATGGACGACTCGTGGCTGGCCTACCCATGGTTCCAAGGTGTTTCTGTATTTCATAACGCCCGCCAAAGAACCCCGAACCTACCAGCGTCCGGTCTATGCTCTGCTTCTTCTGCAGATTCGCAGCGAGCTCCCTCCTGACCGCGTCCAGCTGAGCCCGTAGCTCCTCGGGCGACTCCTTCACTGCACCAACACCATCTCCCTGCGTTCCCGTTCCTGCTTGCGCCTGGTTCTGGTTCAGACCGCCTCCGTCCTTTCCCTGCTCGGCCGTCTGTTCTGGCGGCTTTTGCTGACCCGCAGACGTCGATGCGGACCCCTGCCCTTGTTGCGCAACTACTGGCGAAGCTGGCGGCTGCAGCTCGTTGGACATGTCACACGGAGAAAGAGAGGAACAGATCGACAGAGCAGGTTAAAGTACCGTATACTACTAAGTAGTGTAGAAGCGCACATCATCACACGCTGCGGGATGCAACAAAATACAAGGTGGCATTGCTAAAGCCACTGTGATATAGGACTCGCTACTTGCGTGGAAGAGATATGAACTATGCTCTGCTTCTGGGGGTCTCTTCTTTCAAGTTCCTGATCGCTTAGCAGCATATATCGCACAGTGCGTCCGCCGCACAGCTGCCAGATCATCCGTCAGCACGTTCCGTCTGCCATTCTATGATAGTATTCCACATACATGCCACACATGACTGCCATGCAGCTCGAGCAGAACCCCCCGGAGGTTTCCTGGTTCCTCCGAGGGCCTTGCTGTTGCTGGTAGGCCTGTTGGTGACCGTACTGCTGGGAGGACTGCATCGGCGGGTTGCCCATCCATGGAGTCTGTCCTTGGCTTTGCTGGTACTGTTCCGGACCAGCCTGGTAGCCGACTGGCGGCTGGGGGTAGTGGTTTGGCTGCATCATGTACGCTTCTTGTCATATACGGGATCAGCCCCAATACATATGTGACGACGAACTTCAAACAATTTACGTGACCCAGCGTAGGGCTGAGCCCCACCTTGACCGTAGAACATCGCTCGATCTTGCGTTTGACCGGCATGTGGCATCTGCCTCTGATGAGCATGGTCCGGCTGATGCTGGGGATACGCTTGCGTCGGGGGAGGGTACGAGGGCGGTGCATGATCTGGCTGAGAGTGTGGCTTATCCCTACTGGAGGGACTGCCATAGTAGCCTGCTGCGGACATGCTTGACCAACTAGAGGGGGGCCTTTGAACGAACGATACGTAATTGTCGCTGGTGTGGTCGTAACCAAGAAGCATGTGGTTGCGGTACTTCTGGAAAGCCATGCAGAACGATACAAAGGTAAGTCGCTTGTTTGGTGGTGCTCCGGGCGCTCTCCGGAGGTTGCATGTGGCCTAGAGGATTGGCGGCCTGGCAGGCCCGAAGTATGTGCCTCCAAGCAGCATGATCAGTGATACAATCTGAAGAATACTGTACTGCAGACTACGGTATTGCTGTGCTTGTTCCGGTGTCTTGAGATTCGGGTCAATACGGTGCAAGGCTGAAGCGAAGCCCCTCGAAAGCGTGCGGTTGCCTGTCAAAGCCTTCTGCTCAAACTATTAGGATGCGGTGTGCTTCGTAGGGGGACACGTCCAAGATTGGAGCGTTGTACGACTTGTGAGAGCAATTCGCCACCCGAAGGACGTGTGGTATATGAGTTGCACTGTCGGGATAATGCAGGGAGGGTACAGGACGGGTGAAGAGAGTGCCAGATCTAGTAACACATGCATGGAGGCTGGCGTGACCTGGTTGGACCGGTGTCCAGATCTTGCGGTGCGAGGGCTGGTATATCTGGAAGAGCACCGATCTTTCGGGAGAACCCAGCTCGGGATCTTGAGTGAATGAGTCAATGACTGCTTGTACCATCCTATAAGTCCAGCGTCTGGATGACTAGGCTTTCCCTGTTCGGCTTGCTCAGCTCGCAATCGGTGGAAGCTTTTCCCTTCCGTCCAGCCTTTGCCCGCCCTTTTCCCTTCCCTCACCCCCGTCCAGCCGCCGTATCAAAATCGTGAGCTGAGCGGACAGCGAGCACAGCAGAGCAGGAGAGAGCTGACAGGATCCGTTTGCAGCTTATTCAAGATGTGGGTAACCTGCCTGGCCGTGCGAAAGAGCGGTGGAATCGGAGCTGATATTCGCTTCGAAACCGATTTAACAGGGGACGACGACCTGCCAAGTGGGTGGGATGGGCTCGGAGGTAGTGCTGGACCGGCTGCTGATGCTGCTCGAACTTGCCGCTCGAAGATGCTACCGCTACTGCAAGAACAAGCCGTACCCGAAGTCGAGGTACAACCGTGGTGTCCCCGACCCTAAGGTGGGCGGAAGCGTGGTCGATGCCAGGAGGAGAAGCATGCTAATGCGGATCCCTCTCTCCAGATCCGAATCTGTACGTCTTGCTCTGGAAAAGGACGCCGGAATGGCTAGCTGATTCAGCACTTCCCTTTCCGCCGCTGCAGACGATCTCGGTCGTAAGAAGGCTTCGGTCGTGCGTTATAACTCCCGTCCTCTGGCCTCTGGCTGTTGAGAACTTCTATCTTACCGTGTCACAAATTACGAATTCAGGACGAGTTCCCCTTCTGCTGCCACCTCGTCTCGAACGAGAAGGAGCAGCTCTCCTCCGAAGCCCTCGAGGCCGCCCGGATCTGCGCCAACAAGTACGTCGTCAAGACCTCGGGCAAGGACTCGTTCCACATGCGCGTCCGCGCCCACCCGTACCACGTCGTCCGGATCAACAAGATGCTGTCCTGTGCCGGGGCCGACAGGCTCCAGACGGGCATGCGAGGAGCCTGGGGAAAGCCCTACGGAACCGTCGCTCGGGTCAACATCGGTCAGGTCATCATGTCGATCAGGTGCAAGGACGCAAACAAGGCCATCGTCATCGAGGCCCTCCGCCGCGCCCGATACAAGGTAGGCGGCGAGCGAACCGAAGCGAGCCTCTCCTATATCCCATGTTCACTCGTCCTTCGCGCAGTTCCCCGGCCAGCAGAAGATCATCGTCTCCAAGCGCTGGGGCTTCACCCCGCTCCGCCGGGAGGAGTACATGCAGCTCAAGACAGAAGGAAAGCTCCAGCCGTGGGTTTTCAGACGAACTACCCAAGACTTCCCCCACTGACCATTGGTCACCTGTAGCGACGGCGCGTACGTCCAGTTCCTCAAGCCCCACGGTCCGCTCGTCAACAACCTCAAGGCTCTCGACAAGGTCGCTGCGGCGTGAAGCGGGGCTGTTCTTCCGACGATCAGCCTTCGATAGCAGGGCGTGTGCGTGTCTCTGCACGCGTGTAGCGAGGTTCTAGAGCAGAGCAATGCTATAGCGTCCATGTTGCAACAGTCTCTCTCGTCATCGTCAGTCCGTCCAGTATCTTATCTGATCCTCCAACCTCTATCTCCTTCCGTTCCACTCTTCTTTCCTCCACACGCACGCGCATCCCGTCCCAATCCACTTAGTACTTCTTCTCCCTCCGGGGAACGTGGAGCACCGAGGGGAAGGGACAGGGTAGATGAACGAGAACTGTCTAATTTGAGAAGCGCTTTTACTTCATATACTTCATATACTAAGCGTGGTTTTCCGGAGGACAGCGACATCCTATCCATCCATTCATTCCGAATGATAGCTCTCTTCATGCCGGATCGTGGAATTGTCAGGCAATGCATTCGACATTTTCCATTTTCCTTATCGAGTACAGCGGCAGGACTAGTAGCAATTCCTTATATCGTACAACCCTTGCTTCAGCCGTGCATCGGCTACTTTTGTGCTCGTACTTGACAAAATGGCAGTTTTACCTCCTGTCGCCATAGACGGGGCTCGGTCTTCTCGCGTTCCCCATCCTCCTCCTTGGCGGGCTCCTGCTCCTGCTCCTCGACCTAGATCTACTCCTGCTCGGGCTCCTCTCCCTCATCCTCCTCGACGGGGGAGGAGGGGGGCTCCTACTCCTCGTCGGTCTGTAGCTGTTCCCTCCTCCTCCTCCTCGGGGTGGCGGCATCGGCCTCCGATTGTCCGAATAGACCGGTCGACGCCTGTCCCTGTCCATTCCTCCTCTGTAATCTCTCTCACGTTCACGGTCACGATCAGGCGAATCGCTTCGCTTGATGGAGACGGACAGGAGGGAGCCGTCGAGCTGGCCTCGGTCCATGTAGGCGATCGCCTTCTGAGCATCCGAGGAGGCGAGGTAGACGATCGAAGCGAATCCTCGATGGGCGTTGACTTGGCGTGCGTGAGTGAGTGTCAGCTGAGAGGTCCCCTACTGTATCCGGAAGGTTGTAAATACCACTCACTCCGACGGTTGAACGGCATATCGACAGTCTTGACCTCTCCGTAAGCAGCAAAGATCTCCTGGAGGTGTCTCTCGGTCACGTTCTTCGTCAGATGGGAGACGATGATCGTCTTCTGTCTCTCCTCGTCCAGCGCTCCCGCTCCCGCTCGACCGGTTCCAGCTCCAGCTCCAGCTCCAGCTCCGGAGAGTCTTCGTGGTGGGGAGCGAGAACGAGATCGGGAGAGAGGACGACGGCGGCGAGGTGGAGAACGAGAACGAGAGCGGCTGTAGGAGCGGGAGCGAGACCCCGTGCGAGAGCGAGAGCGGCTGGGGGAGGGCGAGCGGGAAGCGGGGGAGCGGGTGCGTCGACGGGGCGAGCGAGTAACGGAGCGGGAGCGGCTGCGGCTTCGTGACCTGATGAGGAGCATGTCAGGGCAGGAACGCTAGGGAGAAGGTCGAAAGGGAGGATCTGACAACGCACGCAGACTTGGACTTGGAATTGGGGGCGTCTTTGGCAGCAGGAGACCGGGAGCGGGTGTACGAGCGGGACCTGGGTGCAATCAACCAGGATATTACTCTGACTATTCCCCTTCAAACCAGCGAATTGCACCCACCTCGACCGGGACCTCGACGGCGAGCGGGACATGGACCTCGTCCGGGACTGTGAGCGCTCGCGGGATGGGGAGCGGGACGTCGACCTGGCGCGCTCGGAGGCCATCGGATCCTGGTGAGCTGCAGCTGCAGCTGGGATAAAAGTGATGGAGTGGAGTCGGAGGGAGGAGAGGGGCGACTCGGAGCTGGGAAAGTAACGAAGGGGTTGCAGGATGTAACAGAAAAGAAAGATATAGAAAAGAGAGATATGCTACACGCTGCAAACGGGTGTAATGGTCTGTAATGCTAGATCTCCTTCAGAAATGGTATCATCCCAGATCTTCAACGGCCCCTCCTCGCAGCCTCCAGACACCTCTCCTCGAACCCGGCGACGGTGATGACCTCGACCCCGGCCTGCCTGAGCTTCGCGATCCCCTCGCAGACGACGAACTCGTCCGGCTCCCTCGTCCCAAGGAAGACCCGCTTCACCCCGACGGCGAGCAGCCTCTCGCAGCAGGTCGTGTTGCCCGACAGCCGGACCGAGCACGGTTCCATCGTCGTGTAGATGTCGGCGTCCTTGAGCTGGTCGACATCCTCCAGCTTGTCGATGGCGCAGGCCTCGGCGTGGGTGTTGCCCTCCAGCTCGCGCGAGTAGCCCGTCGAGAGGAGCTGGTACGAGCCATCTGATGCGGACACGAGCACAGCTCCCACGCAGAACGCGCTCGGAGTCGGGGTGCACTTCCCAGCTTCGGCCAGGGCGAGCTCCATGAACTTGGCCTGGTCGGACGCGGAGGGGAGGGGACGAGCTGGTGTCCTTGCAACTTCTGTAGTTACCTTGTGTTGATCATCGTGTTCGTTGATCGATATCATAGCGAACTCACCTGCCATGGTCCGGGCGAGGTACAGTGTCGATCAGCTCGCAAGGAGCGAGTGGCAAAGTAACTGGGGAAACAGCAACTGCATTTCGCACTCATGACGCCGACGACATCGGCTGCGGTGGAGTACCCGCCTCCGATAGTACTCCTTCTCCTTCTCCAGTTCCAGCCTCCGACCCTGGCCTCTTCGCCAGATATCCCCGCTTGGACCACTTCGAATAGTACTCGATGTCATTCCGCTTGAGTGGTAGGCTGGAAGCATGCAACAACGTAAGCAAATGCAAAAGGTATCGGAATCAGAGAAAGCCAAACGAACGCCTGTCTCGGGATCGGCAAACCCTTCTGCACACTAAATCACGAGTCCCCAATCAGAGTTATTCAGTCTCATCTCGCGCACTGTAATCCTGAAGCACTCGCACTCACAAGCGGTGCGGCTTCAGGAGCGCCCTCAGCCCGAGCCGGTTGTAGTACCTGCATTCGATCTTCCCCCCTGCGTCCTCTATCGCCTTGATCGCGCTCGCCGACGCTTTCGCTACGATGATCGAGAGCGGAGGGAGCTGTGGAAATAGTACGGTCGTTGGCTAATGAAACAAAGAGGGCAAAAGATGGATAGGTGCGCGTAAGCTAGCTGGAAGCATGACAAGATCTATGGAAAAGAAAAGAAAGGTTGTAAACCTACGTCACCCAGAAGCTTCACTCCGCCCTCCTTGACGTTGTGCACAGCGGAGGAATCGAGGAGCTCTTTCATGGTGATCTCCCTCGTCGGGTCGAGCCTTCCCTGCTCTATCCAGCTCGCCAGCTTGCCCACCTGGAGGACTGTCATCTCCTTCCTGACACTGCACTCGGTTCCCATGTCAGATTGAAACTACTTTCCTACTTCCTGCGAGCGGAGGAAGGACCTACGAATTCGTGAACCCGACCTTGGGCATACTCCTCGTCAACGGGGTCTGGCCGCCCTCGAAGCCCACTCGAGGCCCTCCGCCCGAGCGCGACTTCTGCCCCTTGTGTCCCCGTCCGGACGTCCCGCCATAGCCAGAGGAAGAGCCCCGGCCGACTCGCTTGCGCTGGACAGTCGCCATACCATTGCAGTGACAAAGTCAGACCTTGTTCAATTGATAGTAACGGGCTTCGTAATGCACCTTGTGCGTCGCCCCCTTGGACGGCTTGAGCGAGCCGAGCAGGTTGGCGTGAGTCGCATACTGGCGGAACTGGGTCGCCGTGCTCGTGCTCGTACTCGTGCTGGCGTGCAGGCAGGTCGACGACGACGACGACGAGCGCACAGCCAGACGGGCGAAGAGAACGTCGAGCAGGCGGAGTGCAGCCATCGACGGAGGTGGTACGGAGGAGAAGCAAGCACAGAAGCAAGCAAATCAGTTCACAAATGTGATCGGGGAATCATCGCGCAGGAGGATTGCCGCACGTCTACTGGCTCTAAGTGTTACTCTAACACCCTCTTCACGCTTTCGATCTGCTCGAGCACCGCCCGCCTGCTCGTCCCCCCGACGACATCCCTCCTCTCGACGCTCGTCTCGAAAGAGAAGACGTCCCTGACATCCTCCTCGAACTTACTGCTCAAGCCTTGCAGCTCTTTAAGAGAGAGTTTCGAGAGCGACACCTTCTTGCTCTCAGCCAACCGGACTGCCGAGCCCGAAATGTGGTGCGTTTCTCGGAAGGGTATCTAAGCAAGAACAATCGTATCAGTATGATCGACTACAGAAAGAGGCAGCGCGCCGTACGCCTTTGCGGACGAGGTACTCCGCTAGATCGGTGGCGAGCATGTCGTCCGTCAGGGAACGCACCATGTTCTCCGGGTGGATCTATCGGAATACTTCCATCAGAATCCTTTAACTCGAACTGAGGCACCATCGTCAAAACTCACTTTCAGTGTCGACAGCACGCCCTGCAGGATCTGCAACGAGGCTCCGATCGTTGCGGCAGCATCAAACATCGGCTCCTTGTCCTCCTGCAGGTCCTTGTTGTACGTCGACGGCACGCCCTTGAGCGTCATCATGAAACCCGACAGCTGGCCAAACGTCCGCCCCGACTTCCCCCGTAGGAGCTCGAGCGAGTCAGGGTTCTTCTTCTGAGGCATGATGCTCGAGCCAGTGCTGCAGGCAGTCATGTCGCTCGGCATACTTTGCGGTGACGATCCGGGCTTGCCCACCTACCTATACGCATCGCTCAGTGTAACAAAGGCAAACTCCGCCGAAGAATAGATGATAAGGTCCTCCGCCATACGCGAGACATGGATCATGGTCATGCTCGTCCAGAACAGGAACTCGGCAACGAAGTCCCTATCGGCGACTCCCTGCATCGAGTTCAGCGAGAGCGACTGGAAGCCGAGCTCTTGCTGTAGAAGGTCCCGTGGCATCGCGAAGGGGTTTCCGGCGAGAGGTCCGGACCCGAGCGGCAGGACGGAGATGCGCGGCTTCAGGTCGCGCAAGCGGCGGAGGTCGCTGATGAAAAAGCCGCAGTGGGACATGAGGAAGTGAGACCACCGGATGGGTTGGGCACGCTGAGAAAAGCATATGCAGATTAGCGGAACTATGACTTTCAATAGAAGAGGTCTTGTCATAGCTACCTGGAGATGGGTGTAGCCGGGCATGACGTAGTCGATTTCCTTCTCTGCCCTCGCCACGAGCACCATGATGAGCTCCTTGAGGACGGTCTCGAACTTATCCACTTCCTCCAGTAGCCAGATCCTCATGTCCGTCGCTACCTGGTCATTACGAGACCTGCCGGTATGTAACTTCCCTACTCGACGAGTCAGATCGAAAAGCTCCCAAGAATAGGGGTAGAAAGCGTGGAATGACGGAACTCACCAGCAACGGGGCCGATGAGCTCGGCGAGCCTCCTCTCGTTGGCTGTATGGATATCTTCGTCGCTCTCCTTCTCGACGAACTTGCCCGCTTGCCATTCTGCGAGAACCTTGTCGAGTCCTCCGTGGATGGTCTGCAGGCAAAGACACGAGAACGGACATAGAGTTCAGCACATCATATCCCTTCGTTCGGTGCTCCAGTGGAGAGCCTGTCTTTCCATGCCCTCCTACCACTAGACGAACAGCTCACCTTTCTTTCCTCCTCCGTGAGCACGCCCGCCTTGACGAGCCCTTTGGCGTACGCTTGGCTCCCCACGATATCCGCCTTGTACATGCGCTTATCGTAGCTGAGCGACTGGTTGAAGGAGTGCATCAACGGGTCCGTCGCCCCAGTGAAGCGACCACCCCAGAGCTTTGCCATGGCGGAGAAGTTCTCTATGCGTAGATGCAAGCGTATAGGCTTATCAATCTGGTAGATGGAGAGGCAGGCTTGCTCGGTTTAGTCGAGCTCGTTGAAATGCGACAAGAAAGAAGGAAGTTTGGGATGGGTTGGCTCTGAACGAAGTGGACGATGCAATTTATGACGATGTCTGCCGCGCTGGCAAGGCAGAAGTGTCGCAGTAATAAGAATACCTGTCCTAAAGACTCGCCCTGCCGCACAAAAGGGGCGAAGCGGAGCTCATTGATCCGATCAAAGCGACATTGCAGTCTGAGAGATCACACTCGACAGCAGCTTATAGGCATGCAACGACTCGATGGTATTGGATACTCCGGAGCTACGCATTGCGGAAACCTCATTGCGGAACCCTTTGTGAACTTGACTCACACGCGACCATTCCTCCCTTTATGATGTGGCGGTCCTGAGGCTGCGCTCGCGAGCGGTGCTCAATGCGCTGGAGTCCATCACATTCGGAGAGTCCCCCTCTGCCTATGCGCAATCCCGATATTATCAGACGCACACTCGCTTCAACACGCACATATGGGAATCGGACTGCGCTACGCACAGGTTGGCTCTCTCTTGATCGTCTTCATCCTTGCGATATTGTGCTGCGCCTCACCGCCGGCAGCGAGAAACGTGAGCAGGCGTCTAGCAACTTCAGAGTGGCCGAGGAAGATGGGCTGACAATGGTATGGTCTGCTCCAAAGATCAACTATCTGTCAAGCACGAAGGCAAGTATTCTGCGGACAGGTCGAAGAGGAACGTACCTGACAAAATGAAGGTCTCTATCCCTACAGTCAAGCTCGTCGGCACTAAGTCCGAACTCAGACTTCACCGGGCTCCAGATGGGCATGGCCGGCTACTGCAACCGCAATATCTGCGTAAACTACATTCATTTTGGTGAGTAGAAAGCCTGCATTTACGGATTTACTCCTGACATTGGGATCCCATGCGGTCCATCAGCTCAGGATGCATGGTCGGCCGCCAAGAAGACGAAACTTTCGGGCCAGGAGAAGGCTGCAGTCCAGGCCGTCGCTGGGAAAGGGCTGGCGCTATTGAACTGTCCCTACGTGAAGCTTATGATGTATGTGTGAACTTGACTTCGGCCGCGGACGAGATGCGATATGAAGCTGAACTGGGCTTTTCTGATCTACAGTGGCGACATTTCAGGTATGCTCAACTATACTAACACCGTCTTTCCAGCTTCGACTAAAAGTCTGTCTTGTTCGCAGCTGTTGTCATCACCGGGTTCACGCTAGCAGGTGTGGCGATCGTCGCCTTCTGGCTAAAGGCTGAAGCGAAGCAAGGTGGCGGCTACCGTGATATGCAATCAGAGCCTCCTGCGGTAGTGAACTACTTTATCTGGGCTGGTCTGATCAGTACGCATATCGTGAACATCGTTGCTTTCGCGATAGCGATGGTGTACTTCGGTCGGGCGAAGACAGCGGTGAGCAATGTCCAGAGCAAATGGCAGTATAATAAAGCTCCCGTAGCTAATTCCAGCCGGCACAGCTCACCGAAGACCATGGTGGGGCGTCCTATGGAAGTGCCCTGTACATCTCCGCTGTAGCGAACGTCTTTAGTATTATTGGTGAGAGGAAGCAACGAATGCAGATGCATGGTTTGCTGATGGCTTTCGTCGACGTAGCCATCATTTTTCAGTTCCTGGCGACGCGAGCCTCGAACCAGGGCCAGGGTCAGTACGAGAACCAGGGTCAGTTCTATCAGCAGTAGTAGTACCGGTGAGGGCGACGCCGTGGAAGAGCAATCAGTCCATGATATACCCAAGCTGGGTTGCTTCCAACCACACATAGACCCGCCCACCGAGAGCGTAGAGATACCCATGAGAGTTGTAAAGGGACCGCCGGTGTCTATGCAAGTCCATCCGGTTTAGTTTGTCCAAGCGACCCGCCGCGGTTCCGCCCGCCCGATCTTGCCTTTCATCAACGTACCCCGACCCTCCCTCAAACAACACAAAGTCGCGCAAACCAGGAGCAGAAGGAGCAGGTCTCCGTCAACACAACCGAAATCACATTCATTATCAAATTATCATCACTTATCGTCCGAGTTACGCACAAACCGAAGGGGAGGCACCATGTCCCGGGACAGGCTCGCCGCGATGAGGGCTCAGCAGGCGGCTCAGGCTGCGTCCCAGCAGCAGCCGTACGCGTCCCAGCAGGGAAACGAAGGCAATCCAGGCCGCTATGGCCGTTTGTCGTACGAACAGTGAGTCTTTCGCAGGAGTGGCTTGAGGCATGCGGGTTCGCTGAGCTGGGTGTCCTGCGAACGCGCGATTTGCAGGTCGTACGAGCAACCACAGCAATCCTACTACCCCCAGCAGCAGGGACAACAGTCATTCGGCCAGTCCGCATACTCAGCCTACTCCGGTGGGAGGGACGACGACGAGAACGAGGGGGAGGACGAGGACTCGCGAGGGCAGCGTGCGAGGGACCAGCGCAGGCGCAGGCCTTCCCAGTCAGCTGCAGCGTACGAGCAGGAGTTCCAAGGCGGAAACTCAGGTTACTATGGCTACGACAACGAGCAGGAGGCGATCCCTCCGGTCCCTGCGCCAGTCCCTGCTCCCGCACCAGTACGGCAGCAGAGACAGCAACAACAGCCACAACAGCAACGCCACCTACAACAGCAATACCAGCAGTACCACGACTACAATAACCAGCAATACCAGCAGTATTCGCAGGAGCCGACCGGCCAGATCCGGCATGACCAGTACGGCCAGATGGGAGACGAGAGCGCGTACTGGGAGAAGAACGCCAGCCAGCTCGCACTCAACAACAGCGTCGGAAGCAGCACTCTCGCCGGCAGCAGGGGGCCAAGTGACCACAAGATGTACCCGAAGAAGCAGAAGAGCTTGACTGCTTACCAGACGCAGCCGGAACAGTACGAGATTCCTGATCTCCCTCGGTCAGATCAGCAGTACGGTGGTCCTGGTGGATACGGCAAGGGTCCCTCTCCGAAGGCGCAGTCGTACGCCTCAACACCACAGCAGACGCCACAGCAGCCTAGTAATGCCCCTCAGATCAGTATGACGGACTTCTTCGACGAGCTCGGCTCGGTCCGGCAATCGATGAAGGAGCTCGAGCGGTACATTGGTTACCTCGACCAGCTCCACTCGCGGAACCTGAACGGCAACGGCGGGGAGGATACTGCTTACGAGCTCGAGCAGTGTACGGCCGATACGCGGCAGTTGACCGGAGACATCAGGGGAAGGATCAAGGCACTGGAGGAGACGATCCGGGTGAGGACGCATGGGCAGGCCGAGAACGACCGGCAGACGAGGAAGGTTCAGATCTACGCGGTGAAGGAGAAGTGCGCTATGTCCCCGCAATCTGTTTTTGAGGACTGGAACTGATTTTGTGGTTCCGCAGGTACGTCGAGATGATCCAGTCCTACCAGACGATGGAGATGCGATTCCGGGACAAGGCGAAGCAGCGGATCGAGCGGCAGTACCAGATTGTCAACCCGTCCGCCTCGCCCGAGGAGGTTCGGTCGGTCGTCGAGAGCGGACAGGAGGTTCAGATCTTCGCCCAGGCGGTGAGGATCCACTTGTGTCAGCAAAGGACTAGCACTGCTGATATATATATTGGCCAATGCAGCTCCGCCAGACTACCCGGGTGGCGGACGCGCGAGGGGTGCTCAACGAGGTGCAGTCTCGCCACGAGGACATCAAGAAGATCGAGCGGACGATGCTCGAGCTCTTCCAGCTGATCCAGGACATGGCGACGTGGGTGTTGAGCTCTGTCGAAACATGGACGTATAGACGTGTGCTGAAGTCTGTCCTGTCACTGCTTGGCAGGATGGTCGAGGAACAGGACGAACAGTTCGTTCAGATCGAAGCCAAGGCTGAGGAAGTGGCGAAGGATATGGAGATTGGGTAGGGATCGCTCCAAACTGCGCTGGCCTGGATCTTTCGGCTCACGATGATGCACTTCCGTCTTTGTTTCGTAGGAACCAAGAGATCACGAAGGCGGTGGTGTCGGCCAAGTCTGCGCGGAAGAAGCGCAAGATCTGCTGTTTGATCCTCGTTCTCCTCCTGCTGGTCATCGGAGGGGTGATCGCGTACGTCGTCGTCAAGATCATTCTCCCGAAGGTACAGGCGAACAAGGCCGCTAGCAGCACTACCACCAACGCGAAGTCGAGCGAGGACAACGTTGAATCGTCATCGTCGTCGTCGTTGAGCTCGAGCTCGACACCCCGGCCGAGCTCGACGTTCAGCGTGATCCAGGCGTTGGCACTTCCAGCTGCGAGTGGGAGCACGAGGATGGTCAGGGAGAGGTCTTCCGACGCTGATCCGGGGCTGCGCGTTCGCGGTTACCTGTTCGACGAGTAAGAAGTTATCGATCCCGCTTTGCGTGCGGTTGGAACGGTCTTCGGCCGGACGACCTGTACCAAAAACCCTCGGCTGCTCCTGTTGCTCTGTGCAGTGTATGTATGTCTGTAATAGCCCAGCATTGTGATGAGCATAGACTGCTGTGATCGCCCAACTCCGCTGCCAGTCCCGTTGCGTTCCCGGCTGCCTTTCCTTTCCCCCTTTCTTCGTTCACCGCCATCGGTTCACCTCCTTTCTTTCCGGATTACAACGATTGACAAACGACTGTTGTTGATTGATTAACACGCTCGTTCAGGATGTCGCGGGACAGGTTAGCGTTGATGAAGGTGGGATTAATCAAGTTCATTACAATCTCCTTGTTAATGAAACTGATGATGTCGATTTACAGCAACAGAGGGAGCGGGAGCAGGCCCAGGGAGGAGGTGGAGGAGGAGGGGGAGCTTATCCACCTCAGCAGGCAGCTTACGGGCAGCCTCAGCAGCAGCAATCACCACCTCAGCCCGGATACGGAGGATACAAGTAGGTTCCCGCCCGTCTTTGCAAGAAAACGGCGGGCAAGAACAGGGCTCATCCGCGTTCTCGTTCTCTTCGCGCTCCAGTGCCCAGCAGGGTGGACAAGGAGGGATGGGAATGGGAGCAGGAGCAACAATGTACCCCGTCGGAGGCTCTCCCCAGCAATTGCAGGGACAGGGCCAGTACGCGAACCAGTACGAGATGCAGGGCGTCCAGGGAGGACAACCTATTGCTGGAGAGATGGGGATGGGGATGGGAGCGACCAACGGAGGGTTCGTCGATGGGCCAGCCGCTCCTGCGCTAGGGCCGGGTAACAGCATGCAGGAGTTCTTCGCGGAGGTGCGCCGAGACTGCTTCAGCACAAATTTAGTACTAGTCTGGAAGAGCTGACTCTTCGCCCATTCCCGTGATCCGTCCGCCAACCCCTCCCTGTACCCATCCACAGATCGAACTCATCTCCCAGCAGCTCCAGACACTCAAGTCCCACATCACCCAGATCGCCGGCCTGCACAACACCATCCTGACCTCGTCCACGAACGAAGCCAAGCAGGAGGCCGCACAGAGGGAGCTAGACTCGCTCGGTTCGAATACGTCAAGACTGACGAACGACATCAAGATCAGGATCAAGAACATGAATGATCTCAACGATAGGACCCCGCTCATCGCCGGCAGGGAGGGAGAGAAGAACACACGGAGGATGCAGGTCGCCGTCCAGAAGAAGAAGTGCGTCAGAACGCCAAGGACTGCTCTAGTGCAAGGATGGGCGATGGCTCATTGCTTCCCCCTTCGTTCGCATCAGATTCATGGACCTCATCCAGGAGTATCGCGAGATCGAGGCCAAGAACCGGGAGAGGTATAGAGCGCGGATGGAGCGGCAATACAAGATTGGTGGGCTTGCACCATGCCTGTGTGTTCTACAAGGAAGCTGACGGTCACCTGACCGGAACTCTAGTCAAGCCGGATGCCACACCTGAGGAGATTCGGACTGCCATCGATAACGACCAGGCAGGAGGTGGACAGGTGTTTGCGAATGCTGTGAGTCACCCCGTCTTACCGCGGGTTGGTCATCTCTGACAATACACAATCCAGCTCACCACCTCGACCCGATATGCCGACGCCCGGATCGCCTACCGGGAGGTGCAGGAGCGGCACGAGGATATCAAGAAGATCTCGCAGACGATGCTCGAGCTGCAGCAGCTCTTCAACGATGTGCGTAGGCTCACCAAGCACCGGAGGTAACAGTCTCGCTCACTTTCTCTTTCCATTCATAGATGGCCATGCTCGTCGAGCGGCAGGACGAGCAGATCCAGACGATCGAGGCCTCTGCCGTCGACGTTGAGACGAACATGGAGGGCGCTCACAAGCAGCTCGAGAAGGGGGTCACGTCGGCCCGGAAGGCGAGGAGGAAGCGATGGATCTGTTTCTGGATCCTCGTCCTCATCGTCATCGCACTCGCCCTCGGGATCACCCTCGGCATCCTCAGCAAAAACGGGACGATCTAAATCTGCTGCGGGTGATACTCCTCTCACTCTATCTCCACCTGACCTCTATCATACGGCCGATCGACGAGACATTCGTTCTACAAGCTGTAACACCAGTAATAATCGTATTTCTCCCTCTACCTCACACACACTCTCACTCACTATACTACCGATTATGTAACACTAGACTTTCGTGTAACTCCCCTGTTGCTAGGCTTGTCTACGCTCAATCTAACCCGAAAAGACATAAGGACCTCTTTCTCTGGATCTCTCTGCGCGTCTCCTCTGCCTCTTGCCCGAACTGCTTGGTCTCTTGGACGGCGCAAGGGACGATGTCGGCGAGCGACTCTGACATCGAGCTCCTCCCTGCTCTCTCTGCTCGTAACGATGGACGGAACACGACGAAGTCGACCTCGAACCTCCGCCCGCCGTCGTCGTCGCAGCCGCTGCCAGCGAGAGCGGTCAGGAAAGAAGTGATAGCAATTGACTCGGAGGATGAAGACGACGACGACGACGAGGGCTATGTGCAGTCTCTCCCGCTGGCTTCGACTTCCAAGCTGGCTCCCGTTCGAAGGACGGTCTCAGCTCCTTCAGCGCTCCTCGAACGCAAAAGCACGACCACAAGCACGAGTGCTTACACCTTCGACACGACGAGTGTATACAGAAACACGCGCTACTCAGACTTTGAAGACGACGACGACGAGCTACCCGAACTCGGCGGAGTAAACACGATCGTAACGACCGCGACCGCGTCGAGCACGAGCCGCAGCTACAGCTACAGCACCGTCGCAAAAGGCAAGAAGAGGGATACCTCTCCCGTCTCACTGCCGCCTTCCAGTCCTCCGAGAGTGCCTGCACCCGCTGCTCGAGGAAAGCTGGCAGAACAGGATGATCGGGAGTCGGCCACCGAGGAGGAGGACGGCGAACCTGCCAAGAAGAGGAGAAAGCGTGGTGGGAAGGTAACCGAGGACGGCAAAGTCAGCAAGGAGAGAGAGAAGAAGGAGAAGAGGGAGGCCAAAGAGAGAGAAAAGGCGGAGAAGACGGTAAGTGGCGAGGTTTGCGAAAATGATGAAGTCGCTCATCAAACGAAACAATACGCTCTCAGGCCGCAGCCGCTATCGAGAAGGAAGTCAGGAACGCCCTGAAAGCCTCAAACAAGCTTAACGGACGTAACGATTCTTGCGCCGAAATTCTCGTCGACATCTCTTCGTCTCTTCTGGCCGATCCTGAATTCTCCAAAAATATCTACGGCGCCTTTGCTGCTCGCCTCAAACACTTAAACGGCGAGATCTCTCAAGCAGATGAGGGGCGAGAACCCAATCCGGAGTGTCACGAGCGGATTGTGCACTGGCGCAGGAAGGTAGTCAAGGATTATGACCAGCGAAGCAGATGCTGGCAACCACGAAAGAAGGAGGATCACGCGCTAGAGGAAGAGAAGACGATCTTGATCTGCCTAACTGCTTTCGATCTCGAGCAAGCTGTCGCGAACAAACGGTCCGGTGGAGAGACCCTCCTCGACATCGTCAGTAACGCTCGGGCTGCCCATGGTCACGACTATCAGGTCTTCCTGTTAGTTCAAAATCTGAACGCCAAAGCCAAGGCGAAGCGTTCTGCCGAGAATGCGAGTTGGCAGGCCGAAGTGCGTGGCGAATCTGGAGCTACGAGCAGAGGCAAGAAGAAGGACAAATACAACGCCAATGTCAGCATGGACGATATTGAGCGGGAGCTCGTTATGCTCACGGTCGCTGAGAGGGATTGTTTCGTCCTCCGAGCGGAGAAACCGGAGGAAGCAGTGGACTGGCTCGTCGAGATGACGAAGGACATCGCCTATAGGCCTTACAAGTGCGTCACTTTGCCCTGTAATATACTGGTTCTCGTACTGATACGGACTGGCAGACGCCTAGAACGTGACCGAGAGGCCTTCCTTAATATCGATGGTCGAATCGAGTCCAACGAACGTGGCAACTTCACCAAGACATACACGAATCAGCTGGCATGCATGAGAGGCGTCACCGAACCGGCGGCTAGAGCGATTGTGGCAGAATATCCTACCTGGAACCAGCTCTTCCGAGCCTACGAGGAATGTCGCACCGTGGCAGACAAGAAGCTCATGCTGCAGCATATATCCGTGCGTCAACATGACGGCTGCTTCTGTCCTAAGGCTAACCTACACACCCAGATTGGGAGTAACCTCAACGGAGCAGCCACACTGAGACATATTGGAAAGGCGGTCAGTGAGCGCGTCTATATTACTCTTTTCACAGCCAATAGGAAGTTGGTGAGTCTACAAACCGAGGTTCTCGTTACGATACCAATCTTAACATTTCTTCA
>Ga0115842_100288_pt1 | contig 19903 bp, 19 predicted proteins | sample InSIn2SAF170_2_FD_83856 | JGI IMG/M metagenome (GOLD analysis project Ga0115842, IMG submission 83856)
CTTATATCAGGAGATTTGATCCCTCTAGGCGCTTGGTATATCCAGAGTTAAGATGGATCTAGGTTGGTTTAATTCCCACCTCTAAATAGGTTTCATCCCACATTCATGCTTGGAATATGGCGCGAGGGTGATTGGTCGGGTGGTACATGGAAGTCCCTGACTTGGTTGGATTTGCCTATATTGATAAGAGATCCTTTTCCTTGGTACTTTCATGAGTAAATGTGCTTGATATTATGTGGCTTAAATGGTTCTTTACTCATTGACATATCTCTAGTTATTTGTTGATGATAAGTATGTTTTATGGCAATGATGATGTATGACCCTTATCATGTTTGGGTTAGTATATGAAATGTTAGTGAATGAATGACCTACTAGATAACAATGCAACTATTGTGAGGAGATATAAGTCCTCTTTAATGATGCAGAGATAAGTATGAGAACCCTATGCTTAGATTTGTTGTTGTGACTTGTAGATTACATGTTTGTGATATGTTTGATGAAATTATTGTCATGGTGATCCGTAAACTACTATGGATATTCCACTAGATAATTTGTCACAAAATATATGATAATATTATATTAAAAATATGAGATTCTACACTGTTACAGTTTTATTTAATTTCTAGACTTGTAAAATTAACTGTAATTATTGGATGCATGTAAAATTAAATCAAGCAGAAAAGTAGAGAACAACAAAATAATCTCACACACACACACATAATGCACAAGTTATGCTCTCTGGGAAACCCTTTCAGGAGAAAACCCAGCTGGAAGGTGAGGTCGCTTCACTCTCTTTCTCTATCTGGAAATATGGCTGCAGATACAAAGAAGTAATGTCTGTGGCTCGTGGGCTGCTACAATGCACATATCCTCTCTATGTGCTCTACATCCTATCTCTCATGGCTATCTTTTCTCAACTATGGAACAAAATGCTCTAGAAAAATGGAAATCCTCTTCCTCCTAGTGGCCCAGTTATAACATAGCCTGATAACCTACTAGTGGTTAAGTTTGACTACATCAACTCTTAACTAGAGTTACAAAATATACTCTTCTAGAGTCTTTTACATCATAAACACGTGGCTAGCCCCTTTTCTTTGAATAATGGGGGCTGATGTGGCATCCTCTTGAACTATAGGTGTGAAAACAAGAAGGTCAACTACTGAGTGGCATAACTTTTGCATATGGATTTTGATTGACGCGATTCTCGCATCGTTGGAAAGCGTTCTATGTGTAGAATAGCATGAAAATGTGATACACTTAAGTAGCAAAGTTTTACCCCCAAAAACATCATTTGATGCCTCAAAAGTCTCCTGAAAGGTTTCAGACCCCGTTTCGCCAAACTAGGTCCTGCCAGTAAAAACAGTCCCGTGAGTTGATTCCTCCACTTTTTCCACTCCAAATGCATCAAGATGGATGACAAACAATATAATGATCCAATTTGGATCACATGGCTAGTAGGGGCCAGGTCAAGTCCTTGTTCAAGTGTTTGCATTAGTACCCTTGTTTTTATGTTATTTATCATTTCTGGAAGTTTCATGAAGTTCTAGGAAGTGGCCTGTGTCCTTGCCCTAAAAAAGTGGCACAGAATCTAGGGTCGCTGGCACAGAACTGCCTGAAAAAGGCCATAGTCGCATGGATGTCGTGCTGTGGGAGAAACTGGAGGGTCCCATTTGCATGCATGCCTTTTCATGGGAGCAGCTAAGACTCTAGGGTAGTGAAAAGCAAGTTGCCTCAAGGGTTGGTCACCTAGATGGTTTGGTTGACTCCTGAAGGTTCTTTAGCATGTGTGGAAGGTCAGATTGTTCTTGTCATGTCCATTCCAATTTCTTAACTGTACTTGGGGAGTTGAATCATATCATAGTAACTCTTCGTCACATGTTTACCCAATGGACCGATTAACTTGGGTAAATGTGGGAGGAGGGTATTACATTATCAATATAACATTTTGACTCGCTCAAATAAAAATGGTCCATGTTATTGAGAACCCATGGCATTCATGTGGAATGAAACCTATTTAGAGGTGGGAATTAAACCAACCTAGATCCATCTTAACTCTGGATATACCAAGCGCCTAGAGGGATCAAATCTCCTGATATAAGAGATTTGATCTCTCTAGGCACTTGGTATATTTAGAGTTAAGATGGATTTAGGCTGGTAGATAAACAACTAGTGCCAAGAGGAAAACTATTAGAAACTAATATTTATGATTTTCAATGATTGATTTTGAAGTTAAATGGGAAGAAAGGAGGCCATACTCATTGGTTAACTTTAGTCGAAGACACAGTGATATACCAGATGCTTAAACATGGATCATTTAGTTGACACTATAATAATGTGTATAAATTATGGTGCATGGGTGTAAAATATGGGTGTCATTATGTATATGTTTGTAGCATGAGTACCATTATCATTACGTATTTAATAAAAATGAGCTTTCTATTTCTAATTAGATGGTTAAACATATATGAAACATTATTGAAACAAGGTCGTACAACTAGCATTCCTTTTCACCTAATTTAATTATTAAACTTCGAAAGGTATGAACTAACTACCACATTTAAACAAAGGCTATAGAGTAACTACTCTTGCTTAGATTAACTATAGTTAGTATACAATTATTTCTAATAATAATATTTTTTTTTTTTTTTTGGTCAAGTAAGAGTGGAGCCTTCAATTAACCGAAAAAAAAAGATTACATATGGTACACGTCTCTACAAGTGTAAAGACCAACAAAAGACAAACCCATTGATGATTAACAAACAACAGGTTCAACAAAACCCAAAACCTTACACACAAAAACAAAATTAGACCCCTGGTCATTATTCCGAAGTGTTCAGACTGTGGATCTCCCCCCAATTCTTATCACTCAATCTCTCCAATTCTTATCGCTCAATCTCCACCATTGATCTTACCTTCAATCGGATGGTTGATATTCTCTTTGATCAAGAACCCAAATGATCCGACGGTCCTCAATGATATCGCATCAGAAACTTGCGCGACACTTACCTGCTTCACAGAGCCAATATAGATTATAAACCATTGGTCTATAAAACTTCGGATCTGCTCTTAGACTTAACCTTCGACCATTTTAAAACCCGATATCCATTCGATCAAAACCCATTTGATTCGACGATCTTCAATGATATTGGATCGGAAACTTGTGCGACACTTATCCGCTTCACAGAGCCGATATAGATTATAAACCATTGGTATATAAAAATTTGGGTCTCCTCTTAGACTTAGCCTCTGACCATTTTAAAACCTGATATCCATTCGATAATGAAAGCCATCAAAACCTATGGCTTGCAGCTCTTCATCTAGCATGTTGTTTACCAAATATTCATCCCTCGTAGTTAGCTATGATGTAAGCATTGACTGTGGAATCGACGGTTAGGATTTACTGTGACACTTCAAACAGACTCAAGTAATTCTGCTCTCTCCTACTTCCGCTAGTCTTCCTCCTACTCATTATTCATGGTTTGGAAGTACACCATATCTTTGGCTGCCTGTCATTAACAATCATCATGCAATTTACCAGAGGGTATAGAATCCCAGTCATACCAAATATAGCTTTCCTTAGATGACACTCTTTCATTCGCCAGACGATCAGCTAACATATTGGCTTTTCTTCGCACATGAACGAAGCTGGCGGTTCTCAGGGTTCGCAAGTGGGAATGAATACACTGAAAGACCTGCAATAGCCTCCAATGTTTCAACACTTTTCCAAGTGTCATTCCATTACACATTTTCTTGGTTACATTAATGACCAATTCAAAGTCAGCTTCAATGATGGCGTTGTGTAAATTTGACTCCATCAGGGTTTCCAGGCACTTCTCTAAGGCCATGAGCTCTGCCATGTTATTAGTGGCAGTCCCCAAATGACTATGAAAGATATCCTTTATGTGCCCCTACTCATCTCTTATGACACCACCAAATCCAGCCATCCCTGGGTTTCTTTTAGAGGCCCCGTCTATATTGATTTTCAAAAAACCATGAGGAGGAGGCCGCCAGATATCTTTACCAGTAGTTGTTTTGCTCACACCCTTGACAGTGCCTCGGGGAACCAGAGAATGGAGACCCAACTGCAGTAGTATGCGAGCATCCTGGGGTGAAGGAGGGCCTTCAGGAATTCTCCACATAAGGGCTCCTACTATATCTTTGAGTTGTCATAAAATTTGGACAATGATGTTCTGGGTCGAGCCTGTTTTGTTCTTGAAAATCCTGCCATTGCGTTCTTTCTAGACATCCCAGATAATAAATCCTGGAACCAGAGTCCAAGCCTTGTTAATGATTTCATTACCTGAGAAATCTTTCCTCCAATTCTTCAAAGTGTTGGTGATGCTGAGTCTATCCCTGTCAGTTGGCCTGAAGACTGAGGCCACCCAATCCCATAAGGTAGAGGTGAAGGGGCAGAGGTTTAGTAAATGTTCCATCTTCTCCTCCTGTAAGCCAGATAGATGGCATTTGGATGGGCCAACAAAACCCCTTTTCAGAAGATTATCCCATGTAAGAATTTTCTTTTGGTGAACCAACCACATAAACAACTTGATTTTCATCCATTGTGAGTTCTGCCAAAGGTCATTCCAAACCTGATCAGGGTTTGGATAATTAAAACATAGGGCCATGCGTTTAGCTTCTTTGATGTTAAACAAGGATTACACCAAAATCTTCCTCTGCTCCAAGTCAAAAGCAAGAGAATCTTCCTGGGCCTTCAAAGGACTCTCTTCACTGATCTGAAAATGGGGCTCTTAGGCTTCTTGTCTTACTTACAAGAACCTCTCCCACTTCCAAAGATTTTAAATTTTCCCAAGTCTTGATGATTAACCAATTCGGACTTAAGAAATGCCTGAAAATATAGATGTATGCTTGATTTGTTTTTAACTGTTGAGTGCTTATGTTCATTTGCTTATGCTGATGTGAAACGCAAATAATAGTAAATTAAGTAGCAATTCAACAAACCCATAAGACAACAATATAATATGGAGTTCTCCCTGATATCTTGGGCTACATCTCCTTGAGCTCTAATCAACTCGATTAGACTATTGGATTATGGCTTCAATTCTTTTACAAGTGATACACTTAACTCCATTGGTTTACAACTGAACCAATGGGCTTAGAATGCCATCTTACCCCTGGCTATCCTTGTTTTGCAGATAGGTCTAGGCTTCTCTGGACTTGACTCCTTCAGTCAGTGCTTTGAGCTTCTCGAGCTTCTGGCTTCTCTGACTCCCTTAGAATTTTGCATTTGTCTTTAGAATTCCTTCTCCTGTCTTCGACACACCTTAGACAACCAACCACAGCTCGATCATTTTATCTCCTACTATGCTACAATTTTATTGCAGCCTCGTGGCTCTTTAGAAGTCTATTAGAGCTCTCTGGCTTTGTGACTCTCTACCTCCAACCTCTGGTGGCTTTGCCTATTACAATGAGCTCAATTTGAGTCTCACACAATAGATACATTCAGTAGGACTATACTTGGATCCCCCAAGTCTCTGGAGTACATAGACTCTCCTTACTGACTCTTGACGTCTACTGGTCACAATGGTATGAGTCCAATTTGAGACTCAATACATGACAGGCATATACAGAGGAGTTCGCTTAAACCTCTCAAGCCCTTTCTGGAAGAAATGTTGATGGCCTCAGTTCTAGCAAAATAAAAGAGATTAATTAAGATAACCTTAGAAGAAACCCTACTCCAAGAAAGTGTGCAGAAGTCATCAAGAATGAAAGAGGTAATGGATATCATCAAAGGATCTCAAGGCAGGAAGACTCCAGAAGATCATCAAGGCAATCTCCATCCTCCAACTACCAAAGTTTATTTTTGTTGAAATATGGCAACAAGAATATTCCAATTTAATTTGTCCTTGAATTAAATTGTGAATTAAAATCAAATTTTGTCTTAACAGCTACTTGGAAATAATTAATTAATTTATTTTAACTTAAGTAGTTGGAGAAATTCAAGTTAGAAGTCTTTTTGAAGTCATGCAAGAGTTATCCCTTAAATTAAGGAGATAAGATTGAGTTATATTTCAGTTGTAATTAGTTAACTCAATTTACTGAGTTAAGTCTAGTTAAATTATTTCCAAACTATTTGAGGAACTAATAGTGAGTTAACAGTCAGTTGATGCATTAATGCACTCAAATAGTGCTACTCCAGTTAATTGAAGATTCCCTCATTAGAAACTCATGCATGTCTATTCTGAGAAAGACCTAGTTGAGATTAAAGTTCAAGGACAATGTACTATCAGCTGCATGTGTTTTATCATGGAGAAAACTCATGCATGCAGTCAAGGATTTATCCTTGAGGATTGCCTAGTTTTGGAGGATGGGTTTTCCACTTGGTAAGAGAGAATCATCCACAAGGAACAGTGCAAGGAAATAAGATCTTGGAGGGCAGAGAGAAAGGCTAGAGAGAAGCCAATATTTCCTGTGAGCATCTATGAGGATTTTACTGAAAGATGGCTAGTAGTGAGAGCTAAGGCTTTGTATAATTCCTATGTATTTCTACCATGTATGATAATACAATAGTGTGGGGTTTTTAGCTGAGGCTTTCCCCAAAGTATTTTCATGTGTATTGTGACATTGATTCTTCTTCTTATGGTTATATTGTTCAACTCAATCTTTAAGCTTCCACAAATTGATAGTAGAAGTAGGTTATAGTATTTTGCTTTGTTTTATGTTGCATTATTAGGTTAACCTACATAGATTTTCTACATGGAATCAGAGCTGGATTTGTCGAAATTTTCTACATGGTATCGGAGCTATGAATAATATACTAAGAAGAGAATTCAAAGTTTGAAGTTCGGGGTTGCAGGTGAAAATGGAATTCATATCGTACTTCAAGGTTGGCTAATGGCATTGTATGGCTTGAGACTCGAGTATGCCTTGGAAGGTAGCTCGAATTACGTAGCATGGAAAGATAGAATGGGGGTTTTATTAGAAAATAATGGCTTGAAGGAATTCATTGATCAAGAAATCCAAAATCTAGCTTCAACTAATGCACAAGAGTTGGTTGAGTGGAAGAAGTGTGTGGTGAAGGCGAAATGGATCATCCTTGAGGAAGTTTGAGACCATATTGTCTCGAGTCTCCATGGGAAGGATACTCCATTTTCAATGTGGAAGACATTGAAGGACCTCTACCAGAATAGTAGCGACTAGAGGAAATTGGTGCTTAAAGATAATCTTCAAAGAAATAAGAATGAAGAGGGCGATACTATTTCCACATATCTGAACAAGCTCACCACCTGCAGAGATGAGCTTGGCAGTGTGGGGATAACTACTATTGATGATGATATGGTGAGCCTCGCTCTCCTTGGCTTTCCAAAGAGTTGTAATAACTACCAGGAATCTATGAATGGAAGGGAGAAACCGCCAGATTGGTAACGACTATGGTCAGATCTTATGCAGAAGGAGATCAAGAGGAGCACACGAGATGGTTCTTCATCCAAGAATGTTGATGAAGAAATTCTGGCTTTAGCAAGTAAGGCAAGGAAAGGGAAGGGGAAGGCTTCCCATTTCAAATCGAATTCTCCTCATGGAGGGAAGAAGGGTGACATGTCTAAAGTAAGATGCTTTAATTGTCACAAGATGGGACATTATGCGATTAATTTCCCATCAAAGAAATCCAAGAAGGGATCTTCAAAAGGATCAAAAGGTGAGGAATTCGCCTCTCAGTTCAAAATGGACTTTATCCTCACCGCATGCATGGTGTCATCAATGATCGGTTGTGTCTAGGATCTTGACAGTGGAGCCTCATTCCACATGACCAGTGATAAAAATTTATTCAATGCATTGGAGGAGAAAGACCTCAAGATGCACATAGAGATGGGTGATGACAGAAGGTATAGTGTTTTAGGAGTGGGCACGGTTTCTTTTCAGAGAGAGCATGGAGCTCCGCTCACCTTGACAGATGTGACATATGTGCCTGGCTTGAAGATGGACTTGGTATCGGTTGCGATGTTGGAGGAAAAAGGCTACGATATTGTCTTCAATAAAGAAAAGGCATTCATAAGACACATAGCCATGTGTTAGACCAAGAGGATATGGATTCGGGTGAAGAATCTCTATAAACTAAAGGCAGATGATTGTGCAGCATTGAGTATGAAAACAGAATTGGTGCAAAGCCAAGACATTGGCAAGTTGTGGCATAGGAAATTGGGCCATTTGCATCATGGGGATTTGAAGATAATGTAGCAGATATCTACAGGAATTCCCAAAGGTAAATTTGATCAAGTTGACCTATGCAAAGGTTGTACCTTGGGAAAGTACACCAAGTCTTCCTTTCATGATCGAGATAGTCGAGCATAGGTTATCTTAGAGTGAGTTCATACTGATTTATGTGGATCATTTTCGACAGCATCCATAGTGAAGCAAAGGTATTATGTGATTTTCATTGATGACTATTCTTGTAAATGCTGTATTTATTTCATGCATAAGAAGGAGCAAACTTTCACAAAGTTTTGTGAGTTCAAAGCTTTGGTCGAGAAAGAGTCAGGGAAGAAGATCAAGGCCTTGAGAAGTGACAACAGTGGAGAATATGTCTCTCAAGAGTTTAAGGACTTCTGTGTAGTGGAAGGAATTAAATGAGATTTGGTGGAACCTCATAACCCGCAACAGAATGGGGTGGCCGAGAGGAAGAATAGAACTATTGTAGGGGTAGCACGGGAAATGTTGCATGACCAAGACCTACCACTTCACTTGTGGCTGAGGCATTCAACATAGTTGTCTATTTGGAGAATAGAACCCTACATCGCATAATTGGGATGAAGACACTAGACAAAGCTTTCTCCAGTAAGAGACCAGATGAGGGTCACTTCAGGATCTTTGGCTTATCTGCATATTTCCATGTGACAAAGGATGCATAGAAGAAGCTTGAGCTCATAACAGAGTTGGGGATATTTGTGGTTTACACTGATACATCTCACAACTATCGGATGTACTTGCCTACCAGCCGGAGGACAGTGGTTTGCAGAGATCTCAATTTTGATGAGAAAAAGGCCATGTGAGTTTCCCTTGATAGGTAGCTCAAACTACAGGTTGTGGAGGAACTGTTGGTTCCTAAGGAGGAGGAGCCTCAGACTGATGCGGAGTATCCGCATGTAGAGGTTCCATTAGTGGAGACATCCACTCAAGAAGAGACTTCCAAAGATGGAAGGAAGTGCACAAGAGAAGTTGACAGATTGTTGGAGGATGTGAGAGAGAATGTGGGAGCAACATCTTCTCAGTGCAGATAGAGGAGGTCACCTGAGAGGTACACTAGATACATGGCCCTTGCTAGGGAATGTGTTGAGGCCGAGCCATCTTCCTTTGAGGAAGCAATGCAGCAGCCGATTTGGGTTGATGCTATGGTGGATGAGCATGACTCCATAGTTTGTAACAGTGTTTGGGATGTTGTTCCGAGACTAGAGAACAAGTTAGTTGTGAGTTCCTGTTGGCTTTACAAGGTAAAGCAAGCTCCTGATTGTAGTGTGGAGAAGCATAAGGTAAGATTTGTTGCCCGTGGATTTTCACAGGTTGAGGGGATTGACTATGATGAGACTTTTTCTCTTGTCACAAGGTACTCATTTATTAGATCTATGTTGGCACTATTAGCATAGATGGGTTGGAAGATCCATCAAATGGATGTGAAGACTACATTCCTCAATGGACAGATTGAGGAAGAGGTGTACATAGAGTAGCCAAAATTTTTTGAGACGTTTAATCATGAGTTGCATGTGTACTAACTCAGGAGAGCGTTGTATGGATAGAAGCAAGCACTTCGTGCTTGGTACACCAAGATAGAAAACTACTTCACCAGGTTGGGCTTCACAAAGAATGAAGTGGAAGCGAACTTGTACCACATCATGGTGAAAGGTAAGCTATTGATCATCGTACTTTATGTTGATGATCTCATATTGATTGGTGATGATCCGTTGATTGTGTGTTGTAAGGAGGACCTTGCTAGATAATTCAAGATGAAAGACATGGATCTCATGCATTACTTCCTTGGCCAAGAAGTGTGGCAGAAGGATGGGGAGTTGTTTGTGTCTCAGGGCAAGTATGCCAATGAGATACTCAAGAGATTCCACATGGAGAAGTGTAAGCCCATGCAGACTCCTCTAGTAGGTAACTGGAGGTAGGAGGTTGCTACTTCAAGAGAAGTGGTAGAGGCTATTATGAACAGGCAACTTGTGGGTTCACTACTGTACTTAGTGAACACACGACTAGATTTGTGCTATGCAGTGAATCAATTGAGTCAAGCGATGGTGCAACCTACTAAGATGTTTTGGAAGGCGGCAAAGCATGCATTAAGATACCTTAGAGGCACATCTCAGTATGGATTATGGTATGGACGAACAGAGGGAGTAAAGATACACAGCTTCACTGATGCAGATTGGGCAGGGAGTCCATCAGATCAGAAGAGCACATCAAGAGGGATTTTCAACCTTGGGTCAGCGATAGTTTCTTAGTAGAGTAGGAAACATAGGTCAGTTGCACTCAGCTTGGTAGAGGCAAAATACATGCTGCATGTTAGGCAGCATGTGAGGCCATTTGGATGCGGAAAATCCTAGTTGGTTTGTTTGATTAGAGGATGGATCCAACTATGATCTATTGTGATAATCAGAGTTGTATCAAACTAATTCGGATTTAAATAGGAACACAATAAATTACAGAGATAACCATAAACACAAAGATGCAGTGGAAATAATACTTCATTTCATTAATGTAAAAAACTAAAATATTCTTAAAACAACAACGGAAATAAACCAGCTAGGGAAATGGTAGCTTATCTTTGAGAAGAGATGTGGTGGCTACATGCCTCTGAACTGTGTTACAATGAGGCTCGAAGACCTATTTATTGTTTAGAAACAATGGAAAACCCTAAATATCCAAAAAACTAACCCTAGAAGATGAAACGCCAAACTATGGGCCCCATTTGGGTAAATTGGTACATCAACTTCCCAAGGTCGTAACTTTGGCATATGATCACATACGATCTCCATTTGATGAGCACATTATCTTGTTAGAAAGATATATCCGAAAAATACAATTCTGGGAAGAGAAACATAGGTCCATGGACCCATAGTGCTCCCAAGTTTCCCAAAAAACGTCATTTAGGGCCTCAAAACGACTTTGGAAGTTTAGGACCCGAAAAACTGCTTAAACTAGTAAACTGTGCTACAATTAAGGAAACTGAAAAACTGAAAGAACGATGGTGGGGGTCCAAGTGGACTTGGTAGGTGGCCACCAATATCCACCTGGATTATTCCTCCCCCCTTAGGAAGCAATGGTCCCCACTGCATTGAGTTCCTCCATGAGATGAGGAAACTTTTGCTGAACTTGGTCCCTAGTGAGCCACTTGCTTGGTGAAGGAGTTGCCCTACTTTGACAACTCGATACAGTTGGATATTCTGTTGGTGAGTGTGCTTGATCCATGTGTCCTTGATCTGATCAGTTGTAGCTTGTTTCGTGCAATTTGTATTTAACTCTGTGGGTGTGAGCTGTTCTGCAATGTTGGATGTGTCTAGTAATGGTGGAAAGTATGGCCGAAGGTGGTCCACATTGAACACTGGGTGTAGGCCAAGGAATGGGGGAACGTTGAGCTCACATGAATTTTCTCCCACAACCTTGGTAATGCTTTAAGGACCATATCTGATTGGTCTGAGTTTTCGATAGGCTCTGGTAAGACGTTCCTTTTGCAAATGCAACCAGACTTTGTCACCCACCTAAAACTTGTGTGGCACTTGATGTTGATCATGTCGCTGCTTTCACTTGGAATTTGATTTCTCCAAAATGTCATGGAAATATTGGAAAATATGTTGGATGTGCTCAATGAAGTTGTTTGCCTTATCTTTCTTGGACTGTACATGAGTTGAATCTATGTGAGTGGCTGCAAATGGAATGGCCACATCAATGGGACATAGTGGATGGAATCCCAAGCCCACCTAAAAAGGGCTGTGGCTAGTTGAGTTGTGGAGAGCGTGGTTGTAGCTGTGTTGAACATAGGGGAGACTCTCATCCCATGTGTGTGGATGCTTTGAGTTCTACATGCGCAGAATGTGTACGGTCATCCTATTGACAACCTTTGTCTAGTGATTACTTTGAGGATGGAAGGCTGTGGACTTAGTGAGTTTGGTGTCGAGCATCGACTAGAGACTGGACCAAAATGTACTGAAGAAACTGCTGTCCCGATCTGAGATGATAGACTATGGGATTCCAAAGTGTACCCACACTCATTCAAAGAAGAGTTTAGCAGTGGCTTCTATTGTGATATTCTTCTTGCAGGTAGCCATAATGGCCATCTTTGAGAACCTGTCGATGACCACAAAAACACAGTTGTTTCCATGCTTAATGGAAGGAAGGCCTAACATGTAATCCATGGAGATGGATTCCCAAGGTCTACTATGGGTAGGTAGCGGGGTATAGAGGCATTTATTCTTGATGGTAGGTTTGGCAACGACGCAGGCAGTGCATGATTTGATGTACTTCCTGACATCCTGTCAAAGGTTCAGCCAATAGAAATACTTTTGTAGTACTGCCACCATTTTCTCAACCTCGAAATGTCCAGTAGCCTGACTGTAGTGTGCTTCCCAAATCATCTTTTCATGCTTGCTTGAAGGAACACAAAGGTGACCCAGGTTGCATAACAAGGCTTCCTCGAGGTGAAAATTTGGAACATGTTGACCTCCAAGAGTGTCTGGTATTTGTGGCCGAATTCTGGGTCACTTTTGTATAGAAGTGGCTAATCAGAAGTCTTGTGCCCACAAAAGTTGAGCATAGTGGTTAATGCCATTATCGGTGGTTTACTGAAGCAACCTGCAACATTATTGTTGCTACCCTTCTTATACTTGATATTCAAATGGAACTGTTGCAGGTATGTGGACCACTTCTGATGGTGATCATTCTGCAATTTCCCTTGGCTCTGTATGAACTGCAAGGGTTGGTGGTCTGTGTGGATGACAGTTTCTTTCCCCAAGATTTAATGCTTCCATTGTTGGCAGGCTTGGATAATGGAAAACATCTCTTTGTCATAAGTGGGATACTTCTGGACTATGTCTGAAAGTGTCTCACTGTGATATGCCACTGGATGCCCATTTTGAGTAAGGACTACCCTAATAGCATAGTCAGAGGCATCTGTCTCGACCTCAGATGGTTGTCGCAAGTCTGGTAATGTGAGAACTGGTGCTGTGTAGAGGCGATCTTTCAACTCTATGATTGCCTTATGTTGAGATTTAGACCAAAAGAATTTTTCTTTCACTCCCTTAGTGATGTTATCACTCAGAAGTTTTCCCTAGAAGTTATCAAAAGAAGGAATCATCTGAGGTAACCACAAACCAATATTTTAGGCTTAGGTTCTAGCCAACCTAAGTCCAGAGAGGGCTCTCTCTTTATAATTTAGCTTTGTTTTATGAGATTTTAGGCCAGTTCTTAGTGTTCATAGAGTTTTGTTTTGAACTAAAGGTTGGGTGGTGGAATTCTTAGAGCAGATGGATAGAGATAGGTCTTCAAGCCAATGAGCTATGGAGTCAATCAATGGATAGCATAACTAGACCATATTATTAAAGGGAATATTCATAGGGCAGGCTGGCAAAGCAAAAGGTAAATCTTCGGGTCTAATGGATGAAATGATTCTAACCAGGGTGAAAGGGCAATGAAGAATCCTTGGACCGGGATCAAAATGGAAAACAGAGGGTGATCATAAACAAAGGGAAACTAGGAATCCTTTGCTATAGACCAGGGGAGAAACTATGGAATCTAGGGAGCAGTTAAGAATTCCCTAACTAAGATAGTTTAGTAGAAAACATTTAGAATGTAAACAGTCAAGACATAGTGCATTCAAGCAATTTCTGAAATATCATTCCTTGTTATACGTTTAGATTTTAGAGAAGAAAATAATATAATGAAGAAACATAAGAAGAAACAACAATAAACATGAGAGAATACTTATTTTTATTTCACTTTACACAAAAATCCTGTAAAATATCTGATCTTTATTCCTTGATCCAACAAGCAAATCCAGTCATTGATACAATAGAATTTTGATTTGGGAGAAAATTTCTATAGAAATGTCATTGAATCCACCCCACATGCTTTGCAATGTGAAGTGTTTATACAAAAAATAATTACAAAATATCTCATAACAGTTTGAGATTTAATCTAGGAAATAAAATATCTTCATGCATGAAGATATAGACAGATGTGAAATTGCTTCTTGCTATCCCTTTTATTGTGGTGTTTCTGGTTGTTTCCGTTGAGTTTTAAGCCCTTTAAGCTAGCTGATGGTTGTGGTATTTCCATGCCAGAGTCTTCTTTACTTTGATATTTCACTGATACTCTTTGACTCTGTTACTCTTTGACACTGCTTATCTATCTTTCACCTGTTTCACCTGGTTACCTTCAAATTTGCGGTGGTAACTTTCTGTTGTAAAACCTTTTCAAAGTAAATCTGTCATTTTATCCCACCATTCTGCTTCAGGCAATCTTGCCTTTAACATTGTTTTGTAAATTTTGTTTGCCTCTGTGTATTATGAAAAATTAGGCTTGGTGAGAAACAGATGTTTCACCTCATGTTCTAAGAAAAAGAGGTTCTCTAATGTATCATACAATACTTTTCCAGTAGGTAAAGCTTTAGTGCCTAAAGTGCTGGCTTTTTCCTTCACTAGCCTCCTTAGTGTATCACTATAGTCCAATTGGGTCATGAGTTTATCATTGATGACCATAGGAATGGGAAGGCCTTTGTCCCTAAAAATTTGAAATTTGGCCATAAACCTGTCAATGGCCACCTGTATGTTGTGGCACTTTTCTTCTAAGTTGAGCATAAGGTTTCTTTTGGAAAGAACCTTTTTGATTTCTAGGATGGCTTCAATCCTATCTTCTACACCAAGGTCATGGAGCTCATACCTATTCATACTGTTTAGGAGGTGGATGAGCCGATTTGCATCCTTAGCTTGGTCCCCTAATTCTTCCCTTACTTTCTGGATAGCCTATGTGGCTACCTTCACCAATTCAGTTTGCTCAAATATAACTTGAATTGATGGCAAAATATCATTGATAGAGTCAATGATATTGGCCCAGAGCATTTCTTTAGTCTTTCCTAATGGCTTCTACAATGTCAAATATTTCTCTAGGACTTTTATTTTCTCACCCATCCTTAGGGCTTTCTGTGTTTCCTCTCTTTGCTAAATTTGGGCAAGTTTACAGCCAGTTTCTAAAATTTCCACTTTCTCTTTTAGTCTTTTGAGCTCTATAGCTTGGATGGACATCTCCTCCATAGCCTTTACCAGTTCTATTGTTTTCTCAGTTGAAGTACCTGCTGCTGTAGTGGATTCAGTTGTAATTAACAACGTTGTGGCAGGTGGCGCTGTTGGTGCCAATGATTCTGCCAATATGTAAGGAACTGTTGTTGTCACTATGGGAATGGCAGTTGTGGAATTTGTTGCCAGGTCACTTTGTTTGGACTGAATCAAAATGTCCAACTCCTTCTCTATTTCTTTAAGCTAATCATTTAGCTTTAGGGCTAGATCCATAAGCTTTTCATGTCCTTTTTGTGCTTCTATGACTTCCATTGATTGAGGGTGATGTAGTTGAGGAATTTTGAGCTGCTTCTTAAGCACAGGAATGTCATCATTCTTCTTTTTGATCAGCTGCTCTATTACTTTCATATCCTTGGGATCATGTCCCAATCCTATCACTAAGTCATCTAAGGAGTTGATTCTTGTACCTTTGGATTGTGAAGAGGCCTTCTCCAACTGAAACTGAGCTGACATATTATTTAGAGTGTTTTGAAACTGCTAGGCTACTATGGCTTTCCCTGTCAATGTAGAATAAATAATCTCACCAATTTGCTTATGTAGCTTAATCTGGTCAATGGGACGAATATCCCTTTCCAGTACTTCAAAATCCACTCTTTTGAAATCTGTTGCTATCCTTGGCTACTGATTGATTGGCTTGATGAAGGTCATTTGCATCTTCCCCTCTTTGACATCATAGGCTGACATGAGCCTCTTTTGATTGGTAGGGGTAATTTTTAGGTACTGTGCATAGGTCTAGGCTTTTAGCCTCTCATTTCTAGCCTTATTCTCTTTGTATCTCTCTTTGATGTCGTGGTATTTGTCTGTTGGCATTCTAAAAGAGGATACCTCAACACTTTGTTGCATTTCCAACATCTGAGTGTGTGATGTGGAAGGCTCTAGGATGCCTTCAGATGAAGTGGCATGCCTACTCCTATCTCTTTCTATGCTGGTAACCTCATCTGTCTCCTCTGTATATTCCTGTTTAGAGATAGGATTCATTCTTTTTCTCTTTGCTTGGCTTGTCTCTGCATAGGCTTGAGATGTTGTTCTCCCTGAAGGAGTGGCCCCTTCCTTATTTCTCTTGAGGTTTTCTCCTCATTTAGAGGATTCTGTAAGATTGGGGGGTACTCATGGTGGCCTCTGGTCTATTTGTTTTCTCTGGTGCTTCTGATTGTTCCGGTGATTTTGATTCTTCTTGTGCCTATGACTCTTCTTGTACTTGTGATTCTTATTGGACCTGTGATTCTCCTGGTACATGTAGGAAATAACCCTCATCAAGATGTTTCTCTAGATCAATTAAAGTGTTTTCCATAGCAACTTCAGTGCTATCCCTGTCTTCTAATGCATTTTCCACCCATCCCAGTTGGTTGGCATACTTTTCTATTTCAGGGATATGGTGATGAATGTAAGGAGCCATATTGTTTCTTCGTCTTCTATTGCAGATGAAATCCAAGGGATCATATCTCCATATGAAGCTCTGTTTTAGATTTAGTCTTTGAAGGATTTCGTCTGCCTCCTTTCCAGCTTCTCAGCTATTACAAATAAAGGGACCTAATTGGTCTTTGATCCTGAGCTGGGCCTTCTTTTTGGATTTGACAAAGTGTACCTCATTTGAATTGATTATCTGCCTGTAGTACTCTAGAGCAAATAAACTCATTGGGAGGTATTTCGGTAGTTTATAAGGGGCCAACTCACAACCATAAATTCTAATCTCAGTGTGGTTTTGGTACAAGTACCAATCCCCCACTTTGGATTGTTTTGAAAGTTGGAGGATCCTCCTTATATTTGAGCTAATTCTTGGAGGAGGGCTGCCTATCAGCATTGCCACAATGGGAAGCACAAATAGGTCTATGAAGTCTGTATATGAATATGGAGAGTCATATTTGTGGGTCAAAGGAGTCCAAAAAATTACTGACCTAGGGTGACCTTTTGTGTCAAGCTTCTGAAGAGTAAATGGGAATTTATTAGCTTGGTAGTATATGAAGAGGTGGTACAAAACAGAGGAGTACTTGAAGACTCTCTAATTGCTCATTCTAAGGAACTAGTCATGCACTCTATTAGCTGTAAATTTGGCATAATCATAAATAACATCAGGAGGTTGTCCTGGAGTGTATATGGACATGAAAGCCAAGATGATATCATCTATATACTCACTGGTGGTATAACCTAGGACACTGGATATCATTGCCACAATGTCTTGGCCAAATGGGGAAAATATGGTATACACATATAGAGGAGGTTCGTTGGGGGTATACTTTTCTTCCACAATGTAGGTTTGGATTATTTGGGCCAATATTGCAGGGCTAAGCTTGGGAAATAAGACTAATAGATCTCCAATGGAGAGGGGAGTCAAGTTTTGGCCAGGTTGAAGTTGCAGCATCTCATTTATTGATTCAACAATGATGGTGAAAAGTATAGTCTGGTTGGGGGACATCACTTCTCTTTGGTCGGGGATATAGTTTGCATGGTAGTAATGGACAATTTCAAGGAAAATTTGAACTTCAGGGAATTGATACTTGGGCAAATTGGACTCCCAAAAACCAATTTTATCAACATGGTTTAGGTATTGGTCTCTGTATTGGTAGTAGAGTTTGAGAGAGCATTCATTGACAAAGGTGTCCTTTATCTGGAAGTCCTTGTATGCCAGGGGAAGATGGTCTAAGTCTAGTTGAGGAGTGGAAATAGGTCTCACATCCATGGCAGTTGGGGCAACCATTCTCAGTTCTTGTAGATTTGAGAATGGGGGAGGTGTTTTTTAGTTTGTTTAGGGCAAAGGTAGTTGAGTACAATGTAAGCTTAAGTTAGTTGAGATCCTTCAACTAATTTTTCACTTTAACTAACAAACACAGTAACTGGTTCTGAAATTGAGAGGTTTTCTAGTGAATTATGGCTTAAATACATGGAATTAGGGAGAATTAGCTCTGAACAGGTTGGCTGGCAACTATGAACAGTTGAAAAGGTTTTGAGTAGGCTGGAGAGCAAACTGGGTGCTCTGCAGTGTCTTTAGGGTGCAATTGGACATATGTTGACAACTTCGATGTTCGTAGGTGCGTGCATGGAGCTTTTCAGTTGAAAAACAATAAAACAAATGATTTGGGGCTTTTTTGGCTTTATACGCAAAATGTTAGTTTTGGTGGGTACAGGTGAATAGTGGTCGTTTGTCATGTAGCGGGGTGAACAATGGCTTTTTTGGCATGTGGTCGGTGGGCGGTAAGTGGTTTCCATCACACCGCTTTTAGGTGCTTGGTGGTATTGGGGGGAGGTCGCCTAATTCCATTCATTGAGCGACACATAGCCTCTGGGGCCCAGTGGAAAACAACTCTTTTCAGGCAGGTAATATTTGGATGTTAGGGTCCGTCCAAAATGGATGTGGGACGTCCATTGTGAAGGGGAGCGATTGTGTAGTGATCAGGCAGTGGAGTTGCACGGAGGGTTGTGGGGGGCCCAAAAGGTAATTAAGTGCGGAAGTTTTAAGTTAATGATGGATTTAAGGTGGGGTTAAGGCGTCGGGGTCATTAGGGGAGGGTTTAATTGGGTTTTAGACTAACTTAATTGTGGATTGATTAGTTAGTGGGTTTGGATAGAAAATCATAGTTTATATAATTAAACTAGGGTAGGGTTAACTAATATTTGTAGGAGTTAAATATATATGGGAAACAAGTTTTTGCTTGGGATTTAATAAATAGATTAATAATTAGTAGAATGAGTGGAAAGGGGCACAATACCCTAAGTATATGATATTTCATGTTTTAATGGCTTTTCCGATAATAACATAAAAACTTAGGATATAATGTTTGTGTGGGTTTTTGATATGAAAATGAGTTATGTGGGGGAATAGATATTTTTCCTAGGTAAAAGTAATTTAACCTTAGGAAAAAAGTATTATTACGGAAAATGAATGAACTAAAGGGGGGAATGAATGTTTATGAGGGGGTTTTAGTACTCATGGTTTATACGTCATTGAGCCGAAGGTCCAGTCCCTCCAAAAGTCAGAGAAATGCTCCGAGCCTCTTTGACTTAGGGTTTTTTAAGTACTTTGATCTTTATTGTGGGAAATTAGTTAAGTGAAAGGTTAAATGAATGAGGGAAATTAATTAATTGACTTTGATATCCATCTATATGCTTGAGTGCCCATTCACATTTGGAACTTTTATGATGATAATAATAAATATGCTTTTGTCTAATCAATCATCATACTTCTGCAACCTTTCTTCTACTTACCCATCTACTCATCCTACCATTTTCACTTGTTTTTATTAGGGTGCATTTGAGCTGGCAAATCCTTATCAAACATTTTTCTTTCTCTTTACAATAGTAAAATAACTAATTCTAACCTTATTACATCCTAGGGCTCACATTAAACAATTGAGCTCATTTTATTTATTCTACCTATCTAATTATCTACCAAGATTAAACAGTTTGGTCAGATTTTTATTCTCTATCTATAGACATGAAATTGAAACATGAAATAGAAAGTTTAAACATTTTGAATATCATGGATTGTGGCAAAGATTACAAACTGCACACAATCATTTATTTTGCACAAAAAGTAAATAGTAGTGGCATTTTGGCTTGCTCACTTTCATGGTCTTTTTTCCTTTGTTGGGGTTCATATTTTTCATCCTTTTTGA